>Ga0209337_1000902_pt1 | contig 23409 bp, 29 predicted proteins | sample LinPmetageLP53_FD_184044 | JGI IMG/M metagenome (GOLD analysis project Ga0209337, IMG submission 184044) | Marine viral communities from the Pacific Ocean - LP-53 (SPAdes) (version 2) | ecosystem: Environmental > Aquatic > Marine > Oceanic | place: Pacific Ocean | collected 2010-02-08 | reverse complement strand
GCAAAGAGAAGTGATGTACAGGAAGAAGTGAGAGAGATTATAGGTCATCTACAAAGAATGGAAGATAAAATGGATAGGTTTATAGAAAGGAATAGGAGTTAATTATGGCTAGATTATCAGATTTACACAAAGCTGGAGGAGGCTACGCTAGGAGAATGAAAAAGGTTCTACCTAGGTTTCAAGAAGGTGGAGATACTACTGAAGAAACTACTCCTGTATACAACCAGTATCCGGGAACTTCCGGACAGAATTTACCTACTACAATAGGGGGTGCAGGAACAGCTGGTGTACAACAAACGGGAGAAACTACAGGTTTTCCTAGCACTGCTGTAACACAATCTACTCAAGAAAACATAACAGACCTTCCTGTAACAAGACCGATTAGTGGAATATTACCAAATCAAAAACTAGGATTGACTGAAGGAGAAACTGTAGCTCCGGTGACAACTACAGTAGCCACAGATGAATTGATTAATTTTGGACAAGGTAATATGACACAATTACCTTCTACTCCAACACTGACACCTTCAGGTGCAATTGCAACAGATGTGTCTATACCTGCTATACAGTCTGCTAACACGTACTCTGCTTACACTCAACAGAACACTCCTCAAGCTGCGGCTGCACAAGGTTCTGTATCTCCTTCTTCTATTATAGGAGACCCTACTGAGTTTGCAAAGACAGCTGCTGTGATGGGCACAGTATCTTCTGAGTCTGTATCCACCGGAGCTACTGCTCAAGTATCTAATTTAGGTACGGTAAAAGGACAGATTGAATCCTTGTTTACAGCATTAGATTCTGGCGATACTCTTCCTGCGTGGGCTGCCCCTGCTGTACGTAAGGTAGGAGCTATCATGCAACAAAGAGGATTAGGTTCTTCTTCAATGGCTGCTGCTGCAATAACTAATGCTATCTATGAATCTGCTATACCAATTGCTGCACAGGATGCTAAGACTTATTCTACTGTGGATTTAGCTAATCTAAACAACACACAGCAAGCTACTTTACAGAATGCAATGACGTATGCTGCGATGGATAAGGCAAATATGAGTGCTAGGTTGACAGCTGCTGTAGATAATGCAAAAGCATTTTTAACTTTGGACGTTAAAGATATGGATAATGCACAGAGAGTTAATGAGATAAATCATCAGACAAACATGCAGAAGATGTTAACAGATATATCACAAGAGAATGCTTCTAGACAGTTTAATGCTAAAACACAAAATGAAGTAGATGAGTTCTTTTTAGAATTAAACGCACAGATAGGTAACTCAAACAATAATAGAAAAGCATCTATATCACAGGTCAATGCTGATCAGGCAAATGCTATGAATAGGTTTACAGCACAGATGCAAGATAGTAGAGATAAGTTCGATGCTAATATGGCTACGCAAATCCTACAGTCAAATGCACAGTGGAGAAGAGATATAAATACTAGAGATACTGCTGCACAGAATGAAAGTAATAGAATAAATACGGCAAACCTGTTAAGTTTAAACAAACAAGCACAGGCTAATTTGTGGCAGAGGTACAGAGACGAGGCTACTTGGGTCATGTCTTCTAGTGAAAGTATTCTGCAAAGAGCACACCAATCTGCTATGATTGCACAAGAAGCAGATGCTCAATCAGAATTTTACGATAAACAGTTTGAAGATTCTGTTGCTGTTTCTTTAGGTCAGGCCGGTTATAATGTAGCCTTAGCTTTAGCAACAAGAACTTCTGATATTCGATTAAAGACTAATATAATAAGTATAGGAAAATCTTCTTCTGGATTAAATATGTATGAATGGAATTATATATGGGATGAAGACCGTAGGTACAGAGGGGTTATGGCACAAGAGATTATAAAAATAAATCCAAACGCTGTTATTACAGATAGTATGGGTTATTATAAAGTTAATTATAATTTATTAGATGTAAACATGGAGATGGTAATATGAAATTAAAAGATAGTTTAAGGGCTGTTTTTAGAAACGAAGAAGGTTTGTTTGACTTAGCTACTACAGATATGGATAAGACTATTGAATTTGCTAAAGGAGATTTTAAGAGGTTTAGTGAAGGAGGAGGAGTTGCAGACAGATACGACAGTTATGGATCGTATGGAACTTCTTCAGAATTTAAATCAAAACCTACAAATTATCGTAAGGCTTCTACAGATTATAGCAACTATCAATCATATGCCCAAGGCCCCCAAGGCCCATCGTCTTCAAACAGCTACCAACAGTACGCTATGTCTAATCCAACAAGATCTAGAGAAATTACAAATTACGCTACTATCGACAGTAAAACAGCTAGGAATATTGGCTACACAGGAATGTTAAAAGGTGATCCTCCTGCAAAGTCACCTTCTCTTTGGCAAAGATTTAAAGCAGGTGCTGATGTAGTTTTAGAAAACGATGTGGTAAAAAGAGTTCTAAAAAATTTAGTAAACCAACAGAAAAACGGAGGAGGCCCTCCAGATCCTTTTGAGAATATGGAAAAGTTTAGAAACTCTACTGTAAGAGCACGGGGGTCTGCTGGTGCACAGTTTAATAAAGGCCAAGCACAGAACACTCCTCTAACAAGCAAGTTAGCAGGAGCTTTCAATCCTAATGTAAGTCCTAGTTTAGCTAAGTTTTTAATGGCTAACATGGGTACGCAAGGAGTGAACACTAAGGGGTTAGCTTCATTTACAGATAAGATTTCTGTACGTAGGCCTAAATATGTAAGCGATACAGTCACTCCACAACAAGTAAATTTTACACTACCAACAAGGACATAAACTATGAGATATGAACCGCAAAAAGCAAATGACAATATAGCGGAGGGGACAGAACCACAGCCCGGATCTGTAGAAGCCATAGATCCTTTTTCCGCACCAGTGCCCGGACAGTCTTTAACAGTAGCTCCGGGAAGTCAGAAATTTGAAAAGCCTGCTGAGTTTACTGACCCAGACGAATGTGTTGCACTTATTATAGAAAGACTAGAAACTGACAGGGCTGCTAAAGAAGAACAGCTTAGTTTAATAGCTTCAGGTGTTCCTATAGAGTCTATTGTAAACAGCATTGCTTTTATAGGTTTCTCAGAAGGCCAGTGGTCTCCTGACGTTGCGGAGTTGATTAAGCCCCCGCTAGCTATGTACCTTATGATTACAGCAATGTCTGAAGATGTACCTATGGTTGTTTTCAATCCGGAGAAAACTTCTGGTGGTAAAATGGAACCGGGTGATATGGCAAGAAACATGAGTAAGTTAAATCCTGCAGGTTATGAGGCTTTACAAGAAGGTGCAAATAGAGCAGGTGTAGAACAAGAGATGTTATCTGGAGGGTTTTTAGAACCTGTACAAGAGGTCATGCCTGATGAGATGGTAGAAGTACCTGTAGAAGAAGGTTTATCAAATGAAGAATTAATGGCGGATATGCCAGAAGGGGGGATGTTATAAGATGAGTTTCTTTGGAGGATTTACAAAAGGATTTGCTGATGGGTACAACGCTGATATAGCTGCTAAGAAAGCTGCAGAGTTAGAAAAATTAAAATATCAAGAATCTGTTAAATACAAAGCTGGTATTGATAAAAATGTTAATGATTCTGCTAATACTATTAACTTTGGTAATCTAACGCTTAACGATGGTAATCAAATCAATGCAAACATAATAGGTAATTATACAGAGTCTGATAAAATATTAGCATCCGATGATAATATAAGTAGAGTTAATGATTTTATGAATACTCCTCTCTCTGAATTATACACATCGCAAACAGGATTACAATCTAGTGACAATAGAACTTTTATTGAGTTTTTACAAAACGGGAGTGAGCAAGAGAAGAATCAAGCTATGTCAGTGCTTAATAAAATACAGCCTTATGTGGCACAAAAAACTAGTTTTATAAATAATAAAAATAAAGAGATTACGAGAGATCAAACTCTTTTATACAACTATCCTATAGGAAAATATAATAACCCTGTTTTATCTTTATTAAATAACGACAGTGCTACTTACAATTTACTTAAAAACAAAAATATAAAAGATATTTTACCTACATACGGTGATGAGGAACTTGATACAGTAACTAATATTGCCGGAGAAAAAGTAGATCCGGTTAAGTTTGCAGATTTTTTAATAGGGGCAGTAACACGTAGATCTCTTAGAGGAGATTTACAAACTGGTGTAAATGCAGTGAGAGGGTTTAGTAAGGAAATAAAAGAAGAACTAGGTATGGATGTTGATTCAGCAGATCCTATATCAATTGCAAATGCCGGTTATTTAATTTCTAAATTTGGAACAAGTTTTAAACAGCTTTCAAATAATAAAGAAAATCTTAATGCCCTGTTATCACAAATAATAAATTCTAGTAATAGTGATAAAGGTTTTTACCTACCCAATGCTTTAGATGTACAATCTGCTGTTTCTTTAAATATAAAAAGAACTGCTAACAGAAATATAGAGGGAGATTATTTAAAAGTAGTAAGTTTTGATCAAGCTATAAAATCTGATAAAGAAGAATTTGGTAAAACTAGAGATTCATATAACAACGCCATGAAATCGGTAGAGAGAACAAAGGGTATTTTAAATAACATAGGTGATACCACTGTTCCTCTAGGGGCGTTTCAAACAATGGAACTATATCTAAGAGGTTTAAAAGATTCTAAAAACCAATTTAATAAAGTAATTCAAAGTCTTACCGGCATGGGTGGAGTGAGGTTAACAGAAGGTGGGGAAGGTCTTTTAGATGGACTTTTTAATACCTCTAGTAAAAATTTAGAAAGTGCTACAGAAACTATGCAGGAATTACAACAGAAATATAATATGGATGATCAACAATTTTATAACTCATTAGCACTGGTTGCTGCTGGAAGAGAAGGAGAAAGTGAATTTAGAAGTAAAGACTTAGCTAATATAAAAGAGTCTAATACAGCTATTATTAAATATCATTCTTATTTATTAGCCTTTGAAATGGCGGCTGCTATTCAAGGAGGAGGAGATAGTAGAACCATATCTGATAAAGACGTTAACTTAATGCAAAATGCAATATCTGCAAGAATATTAACAGCAGGGGCAGATTTTAAAAGTGTCATAACAGAAATAAAAAATAATATGGAATCTGTGGCACAGTTTCATGGTTTATTTTATAATGCTATAAGTAAAGAAGATTTAAGTTTATACAGAGCGGCTAAGTTAATGACTGGCCCACAAGGGATTTTTAATATAGGTCTTGCTCCTAAAGGAGAATTTAATTCTGGAGCAGAGGCTATGGCTAGAAAATTAATAAAGGATACAAATATACCTTTTGATAGTTTATCTTCTGAAACTGATGATAGTAACATTAATCAAACTGTTGAAAAAGATCAGGAAGAGATAGATAAAATAGCTCGTATTTTAAATGTTGAGTTTACTGACGCAAATTCTAATTACCAAAAAAAATATGGAACTATTGGAAATTACGGTAATGCTTTTAGTAAGGCTTATAATGCCACATTAGATGAAAATGTAATGGATAATACACAAGCAGAAAAAACGCAAAGAGGTATAGTCAATGGTTTGGTAGCAGATTTTAAAAATACCCTTAGAAAAGGTGCTAGCGTAAAGAACGGATTGAATATGGATCTTGATAATTTTTTACTATTATTTAATAACAGCATAGGTTTACAAGATAAATTAAGAGAAAAATTAGGAGAGTAGTACATGGTAGATAAAAATACAAATTTAGATACAGCCGAAGACGAAGGAAGTGAAGGGTTTTTATTTGGTTCTTCTTCAAGGTCTGAGACAGTCCCTGAGAAAGAAGCTATTGATAAAGGGTTTGTAGTAATAAAAGGAGACCCTGCACTTGAAGAACAATTTACTGAAAAAGAAAATATTCCAGACCCTGAAGAAGTTAAAAAAGAAACAATACCCGATTATGTAAAACCTAAATTTAGTATTTTTAAAGAGAAGATAACTCCTTCTAGATTATCTGTTTCAGCCGGCCCTTTAGGAATGGAAACATCTCCTGTAAATGAATTAAATAATCTTTCTTTTGATGAACAAGTAGAAATATTAGAACAGAGAGAAAAAGCAAAAGTACAGTCAGATATACTGAAACAAAAGGAAAGAATATTTCAAGAGAATGTTTTAAAAAGACCTTTCCGTGATGAAAATAACCCTATTTTTTCTACTTTAGTGCCTATAGGAGACGAGTACGACCCTGATTCTGGCATCCCTGCTGATTATCATTATTTCCCTAGAGGTAAAGAACATCCTTATACAATCATTGCTAAAACACCTAAAGATGCATTTAATGCAGCTATGTCAATACATGATGAACTAAAAAAAAGTGGGGCGAAATTCTACACGGGAGCATATAAAAATTTAGAATCTTTAAGTAAAGAACTATTAGCTGCTAGAGGAGATCTTTACGCAGTAACTCAGGCTGTACGTAAGGAATCATCTAAAGACTACACAAGAAATTTAAATTGGTTAAACGATAGAAAACAATTAGAAAACATGCCTAATGATACTAAAGATATGGTTGCTAGTTTTATGACCTTGGCCGAAAACGGTGCTATGGCTATACCTAACTATTTTTATTCTTTAAGCCCAGATGTAGCTAGTGGTTTAGATCAGATACTAGGTATCATACCTCCTCTTGATGGTGCGTTATTAGATGTCGTAGCTGCATCTTCTAATTATTTAGAAAAAGTTGAAGATAAAGGAGGGGTGTGGACAGATATAATGAGTAAACTTCATGTGCCTTACATGGGTATTATATCTACAACACAAAAGAATTTAGGAGATAAACCTAATTCTACATTTTTTATTGATAGTAATGTAAGTTACAATGATAATAAAATTGCAAAAGTAATATCTGCAGATTGGCCTAAGCAAGAAATAAGAGGAGAAGATCTTCTATCTCAAATGGAAGGTTCTGAGAATCCAAACTTATTAGTTGGAGCTGTTAGAATATTTGCAAGAGACTTTTCTTTTGCCCTAGGTGTGTTATCCCCACTTGCAAAAACAGCAGTAAATTATTCTACAAGATTAGCAAAAGAAGCTGAACAGAACTTGTTAAGAAAAAAGATACCTGTTTCTCAGGCTACTGTATACAACGAGATGGAATCTCTTATAGAAACACAATGGAAAAAATCTAAAGACAAAAATGATAATAGAATAGTAAGGTACATCCAAGTTGAATCGAGATTGGGTGCGGCAGAGTTTGGTTATGTTCCTTATACATTTTTTAAAAAGTTTGCTGGAACAGAATCGATGATAGGGGTTGCTACAGAAGCTGTTGACAGGTGGATATATCCCTCAGCCCTTGAACAGCTTAAAATGGTTAAAGAAGATGACCCTTTAGGAGCGTTAAATTTTGGTTTAACATTTACTTCAAGCATAGCTGGTATTATAGGTGGTAAAGTCACTGCGGCAGGATTAGATTATGGTGTAAGTAAAGTATTACCAGTTGTAGAAACACTTAACAACAGTCTAAAAACAATCTTACCACAAAACAAAGCAGACGCACAGGGTTTACGTAAGATGATAAACATAATGTCTAAGCCTACAGATGCTATAGATGCCTTATTAAAAAAAGCCAGTCCTATATTTAGTAAAGACATAGACCCGGGTCAAAGAAAGATTTTAAGAAATGTATTACAAACATTTTATAAATTAAATAAAAGCGATGAAAAAGAAGCAGATAAGATAAGAAAAAGTTTATTGTATGTAGAAGAATTATTTAATGAAGCAGATGAAGTAGGTTTGGGAGATGTTGTAAATAAAACTCAAATAACTCTAGGTTCAGCAACAGGTATTGCTAGTCTTAGACAAGCAGAAATGCAAATGTTAGAACTGGTAGCCGGTAAAGATTTAAAAATAGATCAAAAATTTAAGTTTATTAAAAAGGCAATGGAGTTAGGAAATTTAAGAGAAAAACAAGAGATGGAATTAGGTAAGGTTTTAACAAATTTATCTGAAGAAATAAAAGATAAAAATCTACCTACTTTAAATGCTTTTAAAGATTTAGCAGCAAAAACATTAAGAGAGACTACAGAGAAAAATGCTGAGATAGCCTACTTAACAGAAAGAGCTGTTCAATTACAAGTATCAGAAATATTAATGGGAACCAAGTTTGATACAGATACAGGCAGAGAACTTATGGAGATATTACAAAATAATCCAAGTCTTAGGTTGTCTAATGAAACTATAGCACAAACTAAAAAAACTTTTGATTTACACGGTTTATTAAAATTAGATTCTTTATTTAATAGTAGAGCCGCAGAACAAATGGATGATGAACTAATAAAATTAAACCCTGTTTTTACTGATGCTAATATACAAAACTACGGTGAAGGAAACGGTTTTAAAGTTAAAAGACAAAACATAGGTGCTGCAGCAGATATACAAAACTACGCCTCTACTGTTAGTCTTGTAAACATAGCTAGAGCAGAAGATTTTCACGAAGTATGGGGCAGTGCACAGTATCAAAAAGCATTTGATCTTATAGGTTCTACTTTACAAAAGGGCGATGATGACATTGATGTTACTGAATTTTTAATAGGAATAAATAAAAAGGCAAGGTCTGGAGGTCTATTAGAAGCAGATGATACTTTTATTAAAGCTATAAACCCCTTTTTAGAAAAAATACAAAAGAAACAAGTGACGGATGCTATAGAAAAAATAACCGCTAGGATAATGAAAGACAAACCTGATTGGGATGTTAAGAAAACTAAAACCATGATAAACAAAGGTATGGCAGCCGATGAAAATATGATTAAAAGAAAAGGTAAATTTAATACGCTAGACCAGATAGAATACCTTCAAGATAAATATAATTTTAATTTTACAATGTCTTTCGAAGAGGTTTATAACATGCGTAAGTTTTCTGCGGCTGTTAGAAGAGATGTTGCTAAAACAGATTCAACCAAAGCAAGAATGATGGAAACAGTTACTAATGATGTAGACAATCTAATAAACAGTAAAATTACTGTATTTAGAGGTAGGGCAGAGGATGTTTCTTTTGATTTAGAATTAAGAAAAAATTACGCAAAGGCAGCTAGACAATTTGCATTTGCAAAAGAAAATTATAGTATTGTAAAAGCAAGACAACGTCAAAGTCTTATATTAAGAGACGTAACAAAATTTACACAAAGGCTTGATAGAAGAGGAAAAACCAAAAAAGATGCAGAAAGTTTAATAGAGTTTAAAGATGAAAAAACAGGACTGCCTAGCAATAAAAAAATGTACTCCGGAAATAACGCTTCTGGAAGAATGTTTAGTAAAGATCAAAATAAATTTTTAGATGAGATGTTTAGTGGTAAATACAGTGGTAAACAAATATATGAAGAGTTAAAAGTTATCTATGGAGAAGTAATAGATGTTCAAGATAATGTGTATGTATTTAGATTACCACAAGAAGGTGATAGTTTGTTTCATTCGTATCAAAACTTTTTAAAATCTGCTAATGTGTACATAACAGCTAGGCACAAAAAAGCATTAAATGAATTAGAGGCTAGTGGAAAATGGAATTGGAATAAGATATCTAAAGATGTAAAAGGTCTTAAACAATTTGAACAGAATCTTAAATTTGGACAGACTCCAGCTTATTTGACCAGCACTGGGGAAGGGTCTCATCTTGAATTTGGTAAAGTAATAGAAGAACTAGATAAAAAAATAAGAGGTGATTCTAATAATAAACATGTTAACCTAATGGGGACTGATATTCATAAAGAGATTTTTACTAGAATGAATATAGAAAATCAAGCCGGGCCAATAGTAGCACAAACAATGACGCAGCTAGCAAATGCAGTAGAAAAAGCGGCTCCTGAAGCTAAAAAATATTCTAATGCTGTAAAGTCTATGGTCATGGATTTAAATTCTAAAGGAAGTAAAACAGACAGAATAACCAATGCTGAATCTTTTGTGGACATAATGATGGGAGACATGCATTTTGTAGATTCTCCTGTAGAAGGTGTTCAAAAAACATTAAGAGGAGAGGCTACAGAAGAAACAAGCCCTCTATTAGATAGTGTTATTAAATCTAGTATAGACAATGGGATGTCAGAGGAAGAAGCAAAAGATGCAGTATCTAAATTAATTGCTGTAGGAATAACTCAAAAAGCAACGAAAACAACTGATAGTTATAAGTGGCAAACTACTGATAGATATAAAAATTTAAGAAGTGCAGGAGCTGATCTTGAAAATTACCCAGATGGTACTACACAAAAACAAGTAGATAACCAATTAAAAGAGTTTGATAAGTTAAGCCCTACAGATAAGGAAGGGCCTAGAGAACTTGCCGGCATAGGTGATAACAGCATGAAAAAAGAAGCTGAGATCTATGTTGATGGCAGAGCTTTGTATGAAATTTTTGATAATAACGAAGCGTTTTTAAGAAAGTATTTAACAAAAGATAAGTACGACAAAATAAAAGTTATAATGAAACTATCTACTATAAGTTCAGACGCTGCTCAATTAAGTTTAAAAGATCCGACTCATGGTTTACCAAAGATGCAATTTAATACAGTGATGTCTAGAGCAGCAGCTGTGTACAGCCAACGTGCTTCTATAAGATACCCGTTGATGGAGATGACGTTTTCTCTTGCTAAACAAAAAGAAGCAGAAGCTGTGGCAGCATTGCTATCTGCTGATGGTGAATTTATAGATCTTGTTACTGACATAATGCTTACTGGTAATTTTGAGGCAAGGATGAATGACCCAAGAACTTACAAAATGTTTGAAGCATTTTTTGCAGATGCTGTGGGTATGTCTGGAAATATGATAGAGGCTTTAACGGATGTACAGCAAACTCTGTCTGATGATGATAAGTTTTTAGTGGCTATGTATTCTTTATATCCAGAAATAAGCCCAGAAGAATTATTTCCTTTCAGTTCAAAAACAGCCGACAAATATCAAAGTTTAAATAATTTTACACAAGGTAAAAGATCAGAAAATGCATCTAATTTTAGTAGAAGAGAGGCTTATCATAAATATATAGGAAGGATGTTTAATGAACAGAAACAAGGCACGACAGATCTACAAATAATAAATAAAATAAAAAGTGATTTGGAAACAATTCCTTTAGACATACTATTGGGTACTAAGAAAAAAGCATATATAACATTAGGAGAATAAAAATGGCTAAACTAAATGAACTTAATAACAGCAAAAGTCAGAGTATGATGGGTAGATCAGACATGAGTGCTCAGATGCCTACACCTACAAAGGATGCTATGGACATGAAACCTATGGCTCAAAGCCCTAGAGAAATGAAAATACGATCATCAGAAGACCAGAACCTATACGGTGGTGGTTACGTGAAGAAGTACGCTATGGGTGGTGGAGTACGTAAAGTTAGATATTAATGAATAGTTTTATTAATATCTCTTTGTAATTCTGCTGCAGCCATAACTAACATTTTAATCATAGCTACAATCATTGCTGTATTTGGGTAGTCTGGATTCCAGTTATCCATAGCTTCTTGAAACTCTTCAGGATCTATATTATCTTCTTCGATAACTATCCTGCCTTCTGTGTTTAAAAGTACAGAAAACCTAAACAGCAATGCTTCTTTCTTTTTACTCATTAGATATCTACCAACTCACACACACCAGCTGTACAGGCTAGCTCTTGTGATCCTTTCGTGTTATCTTCCTTCTCAAAATCCTGTAACTTACTCCAGTCTATACTCTTAGGCATCTCACTTTGTAACTTCTTATACTCAGCCTCCTCAATATCTTGATAGGGGGCTTGTTTGTATGTGTGATCTGAGAACGGTAAGAAGGACACACCTGATAAGTAATCAAAGTTATCCCAACACCAGTTACCTACGTTAACCCATTCCTGTTCCTTAACAGATATGGTAACAGATGGTTTATGTTCACACCAATGGACAGCGTAGGTTTTCCACATCTCTAACTGTTCTATTGCTGTCATGCTAGTTCTAAACACGGCATCCTTTGCTGTCTTCATTGGAAACGCAAACACAGTAGTATGCTCAGGCTTCATAACATCAGGCTCATTAGGAATACCTTGTGACTTCATAAACTCTGTGAGTGGGTCTTTGTTATCACCTCTGACTGTTCTTATGTAATATGGATTGTGTCTAGCATGTATACCACTTGCACTATCTACTAGCTGACTGACTGTACCGGATGGTTTGACACAGGTGATTGCTGTAGATTGTGGGATGCCAAGTACACTTGACCACTCCTTGTTTACAGCCACAGCTTTCTCTTTCAACTTGTTCAATCTATCTACTAGTTTAGAATCATTCTTATTTAACAACGTGCTGTCCATGATACCTGTCAATGATACACCAAGTAATCTCTCCTCCTCTGTATTATCCTGCCATCTCTTACGCAGATAACCAAAGTTAGTTAGGGTTGCCTGCATAGTACCAAGTATCGTTGCTACTTCTACCTTATCCAACAACGTATCCATGCTGTCCATAGGTCTACAAACTACCTCGGTTAGGTTACAGAACTGATTAGGTCTGAGTATAATCTCTGAACAAGGGTTCGTACCGAAGTCGTAATCAGCGTTACGTCTACCATTCTGTCTAGCTTTATCCTGTGCAGACACTCTGTTGAATATACCACGTTCTCCTGACTTACTCTCATACAGGGATAGCCATTCTTTCATAAAGATACCAGCATCAGGTTTTTCTGTATAGGCTACTGAGTTGTTAGCAAGGGCTCTCTCAGGATTAGTATCCCACCAAGCACCAGACTTAGCCATTCGTAATCTCTGGTCTGATAAGTTAGATAAGGATATCAAGGCTGACCTACGTACTCCACCGACAACCACAACTTCACCAGTCTTACAGACAATATCGTGACAGGTCATAGCATTTAGCTTGCTACCTTTGGAAGCTCTGAACTTCTCAATGGTAAAATCAAATAGGTTTACCAGAGGTTGTGGGCCACTAGCTCTCCCCCCGAATGTTTTAAGTCTCTCTCCGGCAGGTCTTATCCTACTGACGTTTATCTTTGGTATTCTATTTGTATACAGGAACGATATCAAATCTCTAAACGCCCTAGCCCATCCTTCTTTAGAATCAGCTACAGATATAACATCTTCTGTATGTTCAAACTCTCTATCTGGTATGGTAGGTAGCTTATCTACATACTGTCTTTCAACAGAGAAGCCTACACCTGTACCATTCATTAGTATGTACAGCACTTCATCAAAAGAACGTGGGCTGTCTATAGGTATGTACGAACAGTTATAACCTGCTATGTTTTCTCTTCGTAAAGCATCTCCTGCTGTCATCAACGCTCTCATAGATGGCATGACTGAGGTGTTAAGAATTGCATTCTCAATCCTATCCCATGTACTATTCTCAAGTTTAACACCGATGTTCCTGTCTAGATGGTCTGAAAAGAAATCAATAGATCTACCTACAGTTTCTGACCATGTTTCTCTTCTACCCTCATCAGGTTTCCACCTTGAGTATCGTGACATGTGTATAAATGACTGATACTCAGTCGGTAAAAAGTTATTCTTCGCCATATTCAATCTCCAAAATCATTTCTAAATAGTGTATTGCTTTGTGTATATCTTTTGCACCCTCACCTTTTCTCCTGTGCCTAGTAATGTATTTTAAAGCATTACCTTCACAGAAAGTTAGATTGTTTTCCATAATAAAATCAATAGGCTGTATTTTACAATCTTTGTAATGATTACCACCTATTTGTTTATTACGAGTAGCAAGTTTCTTTATGTCTGTTTTTTTAAATTCTTTATCTTTCACAGTCTCTCTAATTGCATCATCCATCATTCCCATCTTAATCATCCCTCTTTTCAGGCTCAAATTCAAAATGAACAACATTATCCTCAACAGGTTCTTGCTGCTCAATAACAAACGGCTGTTCTGTATCTGGTTTTTTAAGTTTTGTGTCTCTATATATAGCAAGTTGACCTTTCTCCAATAAATATTCTGGTTCATTTAAAATCATAGATGTAATACCTCTCATCACTACGTACCCATCTGTTATCTCTTTTGTTGTAGAACTATCATAGCACATAAAATCAGTAGATCCACCTTTTATATCTTTAACAATAACTACGTAACAATCTTTAGGTATTGTCTTACCAAACTCTTTAAATATCTCTGTGCTTTTATTCATCTAACCACTCCTTTGGCATATATTTATCACACCATTTAATTTCATACCTATCACACCATCTCCCATAAGTTGTTTTAGAACCCTTGTATAATTTATTATTAGCATTTAAGAACAGGAATCGAATGTCTACATCCGGATGCTGTTTTCTAATTAACAAATGCTTCCCTCTATCTGGTGCTGTAAACTGACCCTTGACCTCTATAAAAAATCCATACTTCTCTAGGTAGAAATCAGGCGTATACACACACTCTTTAATATACTCTATAGGATGTTTTTCATACTCATACTTTATCTTATTCTTAACCAATTGCTGTGCTACGGTCAGTTCAAAGTTAGACCTAAATCCGTGTGACTTCATGCTCATAAACTTCGTATGTCTTTCGGTGGGTACATATCAAATATCCTGCCTGCATCCTCACTGATAGTGTCCATCAGCTTAGGTGCTTTCCTCTCCATCTCATACAAAACATCCGTCCATTGTGTTATGAAAAAACAAACAAGAGCGTTCCTGTCTAGGTAACTCTTTAACTTATCTAAGTCTTCTCTAAATATAATTAACTTTTCTTCTTGGTGTACATCACTCCATAAGCCTGTATAGTTAGTTCCATACTTCTCTCCTAAGTTTATAAAACTAGAACGTACACGTATTGGTATCTTTTTAGAATGGTTTCGTATCTCTCGTATTATATCCGGCCCACCCATGCGATCTTCTGCTTCTGGATAGGAAAAATATACTTTATCATTCATAAATATATCATTCCTGTTGATGTCCGTCTGAAAATACAAAGCCATTATACTTCTCTTTTAACTAATTTACTATACCAAACAGTTCTTGGATACCTAGCCTTAGACCCTATCTTTTTGTGCAGTATAGCATCCGGCCAACACTTCCTTTTAAAATCACAGAAGCCACAGATGCTAGGCAGTAGCCTGTTACCTGTTTTCTTTTCATTCTTATTATCATCTTTGTATGTTTCTGTCGTATCAGAAAAACATCTTTTAAACTTCTCACCTTTTAACAGAGCGTTTAAATTATTCTTAGCAAGCTGTAGAAACTCTTTCCTATCTTCATCCTGTACAACAGGTGCTTCACATACGTTCCACTCTCCACTTGCTTTGTTAATAACAATCCACCCACCAAACTCTTTATTCTTAGATTCGCTGTATAGATAACCTTGTGTTATATAACCAAACGTATCATCTTCTTTAATTTTATTATAGCCACCCATCTCACCAAACTTATGTTCAAATGCATACGGACTAGCAGACTTGATGTCCCACACCTTACCATCAATAACGATATCTAACGTGCCGGACACCTCGTTCTTTCCTAATTTTAACTTGACTCTTTCTTGTTCGCCTTCTACGTTTACGCCTGCCGATTTAAGAATCAAGACAGAGATAGCTTCAACAAGGTCACCAAATATAAATCTAAGTATAGCATTATACTCAATGTCTTTGTCTGCACCATCTCTCTCCATCTTCTGTTGACAAAGAGGTCTGCCCAGAGATGACATGCGAGGTCTCCATTTATCAGCGGAAGGACTGAATTGTTTATGGATAGAAGCCTCACACGCATCTCTAAACTCTTTGACGAGTTTTGGATCTAGCTCAACGCCCTCTTTCGAGACCTTGCTGAGAAAACCCTGAACCCTGTGGATGATTGCATTATTCATTTACAACTGTATCGAAGCCTTCTTTGTCTCCACGAGCACTACTATGTCTCTTCATAATAGACTCGTTATAGCCCTTTACAGTTTCCATAAATTGATGCATCAGCGTATCATCCTCTCCAGTCCAGTCAGCGATTTGCCCACGAGGCGTTAGCTCTGCTTGAAAATAGATGTTCCCACCTTTCTTTTTTCTTACAGAAGACAGCCCGATAGTCGTCAACCACATAGGTTGCTTTTGCTTATGCAGGCTCTTTAGGCAATCGCTTGCCGGAACGAAGTTAGCACCCTTAGCGTACCACACGCTAGGAATATCTTTAGCCTCTACAGCCTTGCCTTTCTTATCTTTAGCACCTTCTAAGGTTATCAAACCGTAGATGTTTTGGCTACACTTTACACTTTTTTGTAGCACCCACTCAGGGCTATCTTTAGGCATGGACTCTAGATCACTTGCGTTTAATCTACCACACTTCAAACCACCATCTGTATCATAGAACTCACTATTAAAAGATGGAGCTTGTACTGTCTGTACAGAAAAAGCACCTTCTTCATTATCCCATACTGAGTACGAATACGTTCTCATAAACGGTCTGATGACTGCCTTCTCTGCGTAGATTATACCATCATCAGTGTACAGACTAAAATGTCCACGAGGTAAAGCGTTTCCATCTTCGTCTTCGGCTGAGTGATTTATTGACAGACGTGACAACCCTTTACTAGTAGTTGGTGCGTCTGCTGACTGCCCTGTAAGTTTCATCATGTCGTCTACAGACATAGTTGAAATCTTATCAGGTAGATTTGTTTCCATTAATGTTTCGGTCATATGTTTAGAACTCCTTTCATGTCTAACCAGTTATTTCCTATTTTAATTTCGATTCCAATCGGCATATCATACTCGATATTATACCTCCGTATACATTCAGACTTTAGTGATAGCATTGCTGTCTTTAATATATCTACCGCTAGCTCCTTTTCGGAGGGATAGACATCAAGTACGATGGAATCGTGTACTGTATTACAAATTATAGTCTTCATATTATTATCTGTCAACAGTTTTTTTGTATAGATTAATGCAATAGGTAGCAAATCCGCTGTAGCAAAGCCTTGCACGGGGTAATTTTTTATTGACGTAGCGTTTGTAACCCCTCCATATCGCAATCTATATGTATTTTCAAAGGCATAATGTCGACCAGAAGGTAAATTTATTTGTTTTTCAGTTACAGCTTCGTTGCACAGATCCTCATGCCACTTGGTCACGCCTTTGTATTTATCTTTAAATGCTTTATAATATTGTACCTGTTTAGGAGTACCCATCATCCCTCCGTAGAGAGGTTTAAATGTATCTGCTTTTGCATCCTGTCTAGACACTCCTAGGATAGATGCTGTGTAGGCATGTACATCTATGTTATTACCTACATCTTCGTACACTTGCTTATCCTTAGAAAGAAATCCAGCAACCCTAAACTCTAGCTGTGAGTAATCACCCTCTAGCATATGTCCACCTTCCCATCTACTAATGACTACCTTACGTACAGGAAACGTGCCACTCCTAGGCATATTTTGAAAGTTAGGATTTCTAGAAGATAATCTACCCGTTGAAGTGACACATTGCATGTATTGTGGATGGATCTTGTCCTTACTGTCTAATCCTCTCTCTATACCATCTATAAAAGTTTTCAAGTATGTTTTGATAGCATTATACTTAGAGTAAGATTCCACGAAAATTTTTTGTTGAGGATTTGCTGATTTAACCAGTTTATCAATTGTGTGTTTATCAGTCTTAAAACCATGCACTGTGATATCTTCAACAGTATCAATATTCATTTTAAATCCAGCGATCTCTTTCTGTCTGATATATACAACACCTTTACCTCTACAGGCTTTGCACAGCCTACGTTGTTTACCAATAGTACCATCTTTTTTCAGTGCGAAGTAATGTCCTGATCCTCCACACTTATTGCAAGACTCCATTTTAGTTCTATACAGCAACTTAGTCATTTTAGCTAACGTCTGTCCTAATACTGTTGCTGTCATACGTTTAGGTCTCTTCTTCCTTCGTGAATTACCACGATCCTCATAACCTAAGTTAAAAGTCAAAGCCCACTTTTTTTTATCTATTACTTCTCTTGAGAATATCACACGAGATCTATCAACACTGCTGTCTAGATTAATTTCAGTATCTCCCATAACTCTTTTTATTTCTCTAGTTAAGAATGATTCTAAACTAGCCAACTCTTTTGTATACTCTTCCCTTATGCTGTACAGGTTCTCTCTGCTGATCTGTATACCATTGTTCTCCATGTCACACAATAGATCACACATCTCATGTGATAACTCTAATGTATTTTTAAGTCTACTAGGCATGTTATCTATCTGTGCTTCATATAATTCTTTGGTAACTTGCACGTCTGCTTCACCGTATTCCTGTACAATAGGCCAAGGTATCTTCTCAAAAGATATTTTATCCTGTAAGTACTTCTCTGTCAGATCTGTTTTTTTCTTTGACAAGGCGTACCTCTCACAGCATTTCTTTAATGATAAGGGTATTTTACTACCACCGTTTAATAAATACTCTGCAATCATCGTGTCATACACCTTACCTGTATAGATAAACTTACAAGCACGCAACCATTTCAGGTCAAACTTTATATTGTGACCTATTAATAACGTAGTCTTATCTAAAACATCCTGTAGAGTCTTAGTTGCATCCTCTGTAGGAGATCTATCTTGGTGGTAGAAACATAAGTAGTTCTTATCACCTTCCATATCATAACCTACAGACACTAACATGTTGCCTGTATAGGGTTCTGCCTCTGTCTTATTATCTTTATCTACTTTATATGTAGTTTCTATATCTAATACTGTAATCATTTTAATATAACCTCCGCCTCTGTTTCTATCCACACTTTTGCTCCACAAGATAGTGGTTTGTCAGGTCTGTAAATAACCTTGCTCTTCCCAAGTATTTCTACTTCCTTAGCGTACCTGTTATCTTTATAAGTTTTAACTGTGATACACTTCTCTGCTTTCTTCCTTACTAAATGTTGGTTTACATGTATTCTTTTTATCATGGCATATACCTCGCCTTCTTAATATCTATCCTACAAGTTACTGTGCCATGCCAACCTGTAAGTTTATTCTTACTAACACACAAATGTCGTATGTAATCTTCCTCATCTCCAAAGTTCTTACCAATCCCTATGATAATGTCAGCCTCGGCTGCTTTGCCTGTACGGGAGTTTTCTAACATGGCAAAATCTATCTCCTGTCTATTGTGGGCTTCATAACTTGCTTGCGATACAGCCCAGACCATACACTCTCGTTTCTTTGCTATCGCTCTTGATGTTTCGTATATAGCACGAAGTTTCTCATCTACCCTTGAGTATGTACTACTAATGTTAACCTTATCTAACTGATCTACAAAGACAATGTCAGGCTTGTTAAGTTCTACAAATTTGTCAATCTCTGCTATGGATATTTCTCTACCTTCCAACAGCAACAGGTTAGGTTTGATCTCTCTATCGTATATCTCATCGTATCTGTCAACATCTTCTTTCAATTCACTGGTTGACTTGCCTAGATAGGAACAAAATATCCTACCTTTTACCATCCTTCCCGGTTCTTCATTAGCAAAGTACGCTACCTTATAACCTTGTTTAATATACTCAGACACTAAGTATGTACAGAAAGTTGTTTTACCTGTCTCTGGTCTAGCAAAGATAATACCTAAGTTACCCCTACCTACACCACTGATTCTATCTCTCAACGGTGCTAACTCAAACTTAAAATCAAAACCCTTTTCACATGCCTCTAAATAGTCAGACACATTGTCATCAACCTTTATAAAATTACTGTCATCCTGTGGCTGTTTGTCAGCTAAATTGTCAACCAAACTTTGTAGCCCAGAATAGTCACCATCGTGACCTAGCCAAATGTCAGTCGCTTTTGACCCTATCTCGTGTGCCTTATTTCTTCTCCAGAAATTTGTCACTAAGTCTTTTGTAATGTCAGGGTTACCAGAGAAGTTTCGCAAGTCTTTAATAACATCCTCTACAGACTCACGAGAACTATCTGGCATCGAGGGAAACTTATCTCTGTGTAAGTGCATAAGTTCCTCTACAGTTAAATCACTATTGTATTTTACATGAGCAAAAGCAATAGTATCGAATATAGTACCCACTCCATTGGCAAACATCTCCTTTCCTATAACATCAGTTACTTGTTTATAAAAGTCTTTTTTTAAGCAGTGTGCTAATAACTGTTTTTCTATAGTCATGCGTGATACTCCCTAAATCTCTCTAGTATCTGGTCGGTAGTCCACGTCTTAATATCGGTGTCTATCATAAGAGTATGTACAGTCATATGTGTGTATAACTCTTTAGCAATTGTCAGCGTTTTTAAACTGGCATCTTTGTCAAGTGCAATGACAGCTCTGTCAAACTTTGTCAGGTATGGTATATACTCTTTTATCAAGTTAGTACCCATGAGTGATACGCCTACTACTCCAGCTTTTGTTACTGCACAGGCAGATGCACAATCCTCAACCACGACACAAGTCTTGCTTTTATTATTTGTCACGAATGGTACTCTTGATGCACCATATCTTTTCCACTTAGGCTTTTTGTTTTTTAACGACCTACCCACAGCATCAACAATTGTCATGTTCTTGTCGTACACAAAAAATACTACCCTGTTTTCTCTAACGTCATGTTCTAGATTGACCAACTTTTGGGAGTAGGCGTGTTCTATGTTATTTTTTCTTATATAGTCTATTGCTTCTGGTGACCTAGCCAATGGTACAAAAAAGGTTCTATACAGGCTTAGGTTTATACTTTTCTTATGCTGTACAGTATTAAGCTGTAAACCTTTTTTAATCTTCCCACTAACAGAACAATCAGCATGGAAACAATGATACAGAAAATAACCAGAGTTAGCAGTGACAGAAAAGCTGTTATTATGACCACATACAGGACAGTTACTACGAAGAGTAACGCCTTCTGGCACAGCCATAGAATCAATGATTGCATTTATATTTACTCCTTTATTTCTCATATGTTAACCAATAACAAAATCAAGCTAATAACTAGCAGTACAGGAAAAATATGATTAAGCCATAGTCGTCCTCTTTGCTGTTTAGCAAACCACTTACCTGTGGCTTTTAGTCTACGTTCCCTGTCGTTGCTCATCTTCCTCTTTCTTTCCCCAATATACTAAATGGAATGCACCACAGTTAGGACAACTTAAATTTGTCACTATCTCATGCTCTTCGTCATCTTCACAATCGTGGTCGCCTCCCCAGATTAATTCTGTCTGACAGTTATAACACTTCATTTCTTACTCATCTCTGTAAGTTCCTCTACAGCAAATGGTTCTAAAAAATTCTCTATGATAGTAATCTGTTTCTGAATGTGTTCTATATCTTTTCTGTACAGCACACCGTCATCTAAGCCACAGGCTACTGACACACTAGCTTCTCTTAATGCTTTAATTACTTTATCCATCCATCCTGTCCAATTCTAATTTATAAATATCCTCATGTTTCACATCCACATGAAAAAACGGTTCTTTTAAATGTGGTGCGTCAACATGCCGTGAATTCTGTATAGTCTGTATAGGACTATTTTCTAACACCCAATGTGGTATGAACCAACCTTGATCTAAGTGTGTGTTCAACACGACAAATGTCAATTCTAACGGTCTGACAAACTTAGAAATATCATTAGCCTGTCCATACTCTTTTGCTTTATTCTCCTCGTGGTAGAATTTGTCAATCAGTCTTTGCTTACGCTGTGGTATCCTGACCTCTTTCCAATTGTCATTCCATACCTTGCCCCACTGATTCTTTACTTCTACCTCCCAAAAACTAGCACTGCCAGAATCAGACACCGTAGACAGATCCCATGAGAAGTTTTCCTTATCGTCTGTAATCTTATGACCTCTGCTAATTAAATATTTCTTCAGTACAGCCTTTGCTCTACCATCATTTGCCATATAGGATAATCTATTAAACCTACGGTTTTGGTGTCTTAAACGCATTGTCAAATCTCTCCCTTGCTATTTTAATACCACTAGTCTCACCTTGTGTATAGGCTAACTTGTAGTAGCCTTTTATCATCTGCATCTGGTGTGTAGTAAGTATGTCATCTCCTACTATTTCCAAAACTCGACTCTCATAAAATGATTCGTCAAATTCAATCTTCAGTTTTTGCCTGTTCGTTTTCATTGTGTACCTCCTGTTTATAATCTTCCCATATTTCGTCCCATAATTCTCTAACTTGCTCTTCAAACTCTGTCCACGAATATCCTATCGGTAGAAACATCTTACCCTTAGTCATCATAATGTCTACGTGGAATAAGACCTCGTCTACAGCTTCTGATTCTCTACATAACTTTGCTATGTCCTTCCAAGTTTTGTCGTCCTGTTCTTCTATATAGCGTTTATATTTACCCATCTAATCCTCCTCCACCTCTCCGTGTACAGTAATTTGCGTGTCAGCCCCATATTCTATACCGTGAAATTTAACCTTGCTGTTTTTCATAACGTGTTCACTGCCATTAGTCAGTGTCACTTCAGTAGTTTTCTCTTTGCACTCCTCCTCTGTCAACTTAACATCAGACTGTACAGTATAATATCTTACGTCTACAGTGTGTTGTTCTACCTTATAAGTGTATTTATAATCTTTTGTCATCAAATACCACCTAATGGTATATCATAAGTTTGTCTAATCTTTTTCATCAGTTTCATGCTAGGATTATACTTACCATCAATCAGGTTATATACATGCGTGACAGATACATCTAACTCTCTAGCAAAATCTTTAGGATCAATCTTTTTATCCTGTATAATCTTTTTTACGTTCATTCGTCATCCTCCTCTATGTTTTCCTCGATATGTAATCCGTGATTATCTTCTAGCTGTGTTCTGGTCACGGCTTTGCCAACAGCTTTTACTAAAAACTGTACAGCATCTTTAACAGTGGTAAAAAGCATGATATCTTTTTTATCATCTAATGCAAACTCTTTACCGTTTAATCCTATGCCTTCTGGGTGTCTATATATTCTATATTTCATTTGTTTTCCTCCTCATCAATATCTGCAATATAAAACTCTTGGTGTACAAAATCAAACGTGTCTTTTGTCAGTAAGCGTTCCATCTTTTTCTTAACGTCTAGCTCACTCGTACCTTCAGCAATTCGCTTATAGTAGGATACTTCTCTGGCATAAACAACGTATTTCTTTTTCTGTACAGTCATTTTCTCTCATTCAATAAATTATGATAATAAGTCCACAACCTTCTATCGGTAGTGTGTACATCTCCTGTGATCCTCCACCACTCCTCGCTTTGATTGTGACCTTTGTAATATCTGCCCTCTACAGCATCAATCCGTTGCTGTATTTCTGTATAGGTAAGTTTACTCATTAGTCTTCACTCCCACAACCAACAACGTCAGTTTGTCAGCTACCTTCTCTTTGTCAAACACTTGGCATACTTGATCCCATGCATCGCCTTCGAAGTCGTCATGGTATAGATCTAAGAATCTAGCGTTTGGTATTACTTCCCAATCTTTCTTATCCAACTCCTTCTGCTGTACAGCTGTAAGAGTCCACTTACCTGTTTCTGGTTTATACATCTGCCACCTTCTTCTTAGTCATCAC
>Ga0209337_1000901_pt1 | contig 23428 bp, 27 predicted proteins | sample LinPmetageLP53_FD_184044 | JGI IMG/M metagenome (GOLD analysis project Ga0209337, IMG submission 184044) | Marine viral communities from the Pacific Ocean - LP-53 (SPAdes) (version 2) | ecosystem: Environmental > Aquatic > Marine > Oceanic | place: Pacific Ocean | collected 2010-02-08 | reverse complement strand
ATGATGAAATATATGGAATGGGTGATGAGCCACCTAGAGTAATTGATATAGAATCTGAATCAAAGATGGAAAACTTGAATGTACATGATAATCCTATGCAAATAGCACAGCATATCATTACAGCGATTGCTGATTATGATGAGGACTTGTATGAATTAGTAATGTGCAAACACGCATCATACCCTGATGAAGAGGACGAAAAATACGATTCGGATAACGGTACTGCTGACTACGATAACGATGTGGATTGGGCTGAGTTGCACTCACTAATAGGGGCGTTAGAATATATGTCAAATAGATATTATTTGGATGAAGATATGAAATTTTTGGAGTGAATAAGTATGAATATTTTTATCTTAGACCGTGATGTATCAAAATGTGCAGAATACATAGACGAAGTTAGATTGCCAAAAATGATTTTGGAAAGTACACAAATGATGGCTAGTGCGTTGTACGCTAATCGTGCATCGGATGAGGAGATACCATTTACTAAAGCAGGTAAATCAAGATACGGTAATGCTCATCCAAATCATCCTTGTACTATTTGGGCAGGGAAAAATTACTTGAATTATTGTTTCTTACGAGATTTAGCAATTGCCATGTGCCGGTCTTATACTGCAAGATTTGGTAAGATTCATGCTTGTGAAGCCCCGATAATACACATGGGGTCATTATGGAATAAGTTTGTTTATAGTGAGGAGATGAGTCCTTTTGTTCAGGCCATGCCTGATCAATACAAAGACAAAGACCCTGTTAGAGCATACAGGGCGTACTATCGAAGTAAAGAAAATAGTAAGGGTGGTGTCAGATATACCCGTACTCAATATCCTGAATGGTGGGCGGCTATATGAATAAGTATCAATCTAAGATATACGAGATATTCCGAGTGGATGGTACTACCGAGATACTGGTAAGTCCTGATCTTAAGGCTATGCAGAAGGCCGTTGGGGGGTATATTGAATACCTACCTCAAGCCTATTTACCCGAAGGAAAAGGTGGCATAGACATCATAGTTAATGAAGAAGGATTGATTCATCAATTGTTACCCAATATTACTATTTCTTTAGTTTGTAAGGGCTACCCCGTAGTAGGAGATGCGATAGTAGTTACTGAGAAGGGCGTTGCGGCTTTTATGGGTGATTGGTGATGTCATACTACTGTTGTGATAGTTGTAGCGTTAAAGTAACGTCTAATGGCAAAAAAGACGAGGGGCAGTTTTGTCCTTTTTGTAATCTTGCTATGAGAAGAGACTATACGAGTGGGTGGAGATATGATGGTGGTGAATCGGATGAATGATGAAAGAAAAGAGATGGAATTATTACGTCAAGAAGTTAGGTTTCTTCAATTCCAATTAAAGAAATGTGAAGAATTGGTAGAATCAGCGTTCAAGATTTTTGAGGGGGTCGGAGAAGAATGAGCCGAGGAAGTAAAGAAAAAGTGTTTCGTGGACCGAAAGATATTGTATTCCATAAAAGACCACCTAGAAAGACGAAAGCAACGTGGGTTTGGGATGGTGCTAGGGCATTGAACGGCATACCGCCTAATTGGATGCGTATGATACCATGTAGGACACGATACAACGGCGAGACTACTAAGACTACTAAATGGATTATTGGGCTTGATGAAAGCAAAGAGAATGTAATCATCATGGATGGACCGGCTCGTGAAGTGTATGATCAATTATTAATTATGAGGAGAAACTTACAATGAAAAAAAACAGGATGTTTTTAACTAACGGAAAAATGTTAGAATTGAGTGTAAAAGTATCTACTGATGAATGGTCGTTTGAAGAATGGCGTATCTTATGAGGGATTAAGAGTGAATTGCTTGTGGGTATTATTATGAAAGACAACAAAGGTAGGGCTTATGCTTTAGAAAGAAGGTACAGGATGCTTTCCCAACCATGGAAAGATATGCTTGTAGAGATAAGGGCGGAACGTGGTGCTTTGCTTGGTACTAAACAGTATGAGGAGATGGCAGGTATAGAGAAAGCCAAGGCTCTCGATACAGTAGACGATAGATTAGTTATGGCTCAAGAATGGTTAGTTCACTATGAGAAGGAGAGAACCCAAGGTATTAGCATGGGCGTTAAGAAATGGCTCAAAGAAGCATCCTTGATGAGCGATGCTGAATTAGAGGGCGTTATATGAGTGCGGCGATGTTGCTAATGGATGATGATATAGATGATCGTTGCGATGCTTGCGGCTCAAAAATGGATAAAGATACTCGATATGATATAATATCTAAAGATACAAGACCGATATTATATTGTCAATCATGTAAGAAATGGGTGTGGTACAATGGCGATAAATGAGGATGAAATTAAGTTTGCATTGAGGCTATGGGATTCATTAATCCCTAACGGCGAATGGTTATTACCCAATGTTGGTAAATACATTAAAACAGGTACTGAAGAATTAACACTAACAGAAATGCATCAAGCGACTTTACAGAAGGCCGCTATCATATCCAATAAGGCATCAATAAATGGAAGAAGTTTGTTTGATCATCACGATTTTATTTGTTACTTAGGTAAGGAAGTGGGTTGGGAAATCAAAACGGAGATAGAGAAAGCGTATGATTACAAGGGTGAGGAGATGAATATTCCTCTTGACCGCATAGGAGATGTAGCCGTATGTTCAAAGAATTGTGGCTTGGTGATAAGGATAGAACCCGCTACACCATGGAAAATATTTCAACAGATAGACGAACAAGGAGTTTGTCCATTTTGTAATAAGGTGTCTTTCGATAAGGCATGGTATAATATTCATGTTGTTACAGATAGTACAGCAATAAAAATGAGAAAATCAAGACATAGTGAGGAAGAGTGAAATGAATACAAGTAAAACAATTAAAAAAATGATGACGATATTGATAGTATGCGGGCTAGTTGTAGGTTGTGCCGGAGATTTGGACACCGATGACGATACAATAGCCGAGGACACGGTGAACGCACCTGAATGGCAAACAATGGTTGGTGGATTTACTTTAGTGATGGATAACAATACTACTGGAATGTTAAACGCCCCTATGATCAATCTTCAAATAAACAAAACCTATGGTCTGATTGAATTACAATCTTTTGATTATACTGCAACACATCTTAGTTTTGAAATTATAAACAATACTGTAATATTTCATAATTACTCATTTAATATGGCAGGTCATTTAGAACAAGTACATGACGACTGGCATCATAGTTATCTTTGGAATAGTGGCTACGCACCTGAGTTTGGTAATGCTACACTTCATTTTGCTAGTTTCCCGTTTGATATTACGGTAACTTATGAAGTGGTTTATCGCGTTTGGGGAGGTAGGGAATAATGACTGATATTCACCCCCTTCGTATTAGCAATCGTGAATTAAGAATTAAAACAAAAAGTGGTGATACACTATTATTAATGGATCAGATAGTCGCAATTACAACGGTAGTTACTAACGAACCATTCATAATACCAATCCCTGCTTTCAGAAAAACCATTGATGTAGAGATGGATTTACACATGACTAACGGTACTATATTTACAACAGTTGAGATGTCGAAAGGTAATGCCAATTTGATTAAGGCTAAATGGCTTGATTGTGTGAATCCTAATCGTGGATTAGAAGGGGAATCAGATGATGGAATCGAAGAAGAAACATGAATATAATAATAAGATTCATGGTAAAATAGATGTTTCTTGTCATTTGGGAGAAGAATTACACGTCATTACATCTAACGCATATAATAATCGTGTGTTGAATATTAGAATGTGCAGAATCATGCCATCTAAAACAGGACATACAGGTTATACTAGAATAGGATTTTTTATGACAAAAAAAGAGGCGAGAGAACTGAGAGATTATCTTTCAGATGTCATAGAAGATGAAGGGGCATGGGAAGTCGTAGAAGATGAACCAATAAGAGATATGAGGGGATGGGAAGAGAATGAGTAAATGGGAAAGTTTGAATGTTTTTCACGATTACCATAAGGACATAATTACAAACTTGGCTTTGGCCTCTTGTGATGATCCTGATAATGTTGCTAAACTAGCATACGAATTATGGTTAAAGGTGCGTATTTTCGCTAATAGAACACCATTGACTCTTTGTTTCGATTGCCTGTATATTGTAGGAAACGCTACTGGTAACAAATTATCGTTGCCTCTTTTGACTTATGTTGGTGAGCAAGTGATTCAAAAGAAAGTAAAGGCGATGCAGAACAGAACAGGTAAAGATGAAAGATGGTTTCTTTCTTCAAGAGGTGAAAAATCTATTTTGAATCTGTTTGACGGGAATCAAGATTTGTATGATGACGTGTTAAAACCGTGGATTGAGGTTTATGGGGTGTCAAAATGAGTCTAGGCGAAGATTTTCCAGTCGTTAATCCTCAAACTAGAACCTTTCATGGGTTAAAAAAATCAAATTGTAGCATTTGTAACAAACTGATAACAACAAAAACCAAAGGAAATATTTCAGGTCATACTAAGAGTTCAATAAAATGTGGGCCTTGTTATTTGAAACATAAACGCGACCAAAGACGAAAAAGGGGGAAAAAATAAATGTTGATGTATCGTTCACTCGCAGAATCATGGCGAGTAATGAGTTCGTATTCAATCCGCAACCGTGCTGAAATTGTTGCTAATAACATAAGAGCATCTATGGATGAATCATGGACTGTTGTATCGTTCTTCTACCCTAAAGACGGAATTGGTAATAGACTTAGTGATGAAGATTTTCGTGAGATATTTTTCTTGCTAACTGATGCATACCCCGAAGAGGTAGAAGAGAATCCCGACCCAATTCATATCTTGTGTTCTTTATCTGAAGTAGAGAACACCAAAGGTTCTGCTAATGCAGTAGTTGGCCGTATTCATAACATATTAGATGCTCCTGATAACCTCACTAGATCGTGGTTATTGAGGCCATTGTTCGATAGAGTAAGTAAAAGGGATTTGCACCCCCTATTGATGCGGCTATCTGTTAGAGCATCCCCAATACGCCGTAGAGATGTTGTGAGAGCGTTAGGACTCGCTTACGACCAACCTTTTCATCATATCAGGACAAGTGTTAATCTTCTAGGGTTACAAAATACAGTTAGAGATTTATCCCTAAGTGCGTTTAACTATTCTAAAATAAGACCGTTACGGGGATCTCCTTTGATAATCCCTATGCCTGTTCTTGTAAAAAAATTGGACGCAATATCGTTTTCTAATTGTTATGCTGAGATTGTTGAAGGTGCATGGGTAACAATTCATCATACCATGAATAATACCATTGGTTTTACAGCATCAGGGAGTGAAGTACCCGATGATGATAAATGGATGGAAAGATGGGCGGAAACGATTGGTTTGAAATACGGTATTTTCTTATGCGACTATGCTGAGAATCGAGATAATCCTTTATTGTTAATAGATTGCTTAGACCCTGATGATGTTCAAGAGACATATCGCGTAAGAAAGGAATATTTTCAATCATTACCATCATGGTGCGTGAAAGACATGATTAGTTTAGATTCACCTCATCTGTTATCAGGCATCGTGAATAATGATTTACCCGTTTTACTTAGAAATGCAAGAGGGATTTTGACTTATCAAAACACAATCGAAGAAATGGCTTTGTTTAATCCAAAGAAAAAGGAACGTGTTGTTAGAGTGTTGTCAGGTCGTGTTACTTCTTCTAATGATGGTGGCAAGCCAATTATCCTTTGGAAACTAGGAGTTAGGGATGGGTACGACTATTATCCTGTAACTGAAACAGAATCAGAATATGATTTCAAAAGATTTTGTTCTCCGTTTAAGAGATTAGAGGGAGAGGCAATCAAAATAGAATCACCATTGTTTGTAGAAGTTAATATCCTATCATCAGGATGGGGCGATATTGGAGCATACATGAATTGTAAGATAATTGGTTTGGCTGAAAACGCCGGTATTGTAGATTGTTTGGGTGTAGAGGAATTAGGTTATGTCGATCTTGACTCAAAATGATCGTGATGTAATTATATTGGCTTCTACGATTAGAGGCGATATAAAATGTGTTCAGACGATAGAGCGTAAGTGTGGATATATCATTAGACCGGAATTATGGTTCTCTAAGGTAGAAGCGGGTGCGGCTCGTGCTTTAGAAAATCATGGTGTAATTCTTCGCACGATATATTCAAAGACAGAAGAGATTAATTCCATACTTCAAATTATCAACGGATTGGAAGATTTATCTCAAACAACAGAAGGTTTAGAAATAGTAAAAACGATGAACGGAGAACTTGTTCAACCATATACATACGAAGGCGTAGTTAAGGTGCTAGATAAATTGGAAATGATAAGAGAGATTAATAGTGAACCCAAAGTCGGTGAACATCCCGCAAGGAGAAAACAAGATGAATGATGAATTAAAGAAAATAGGTGAAATGAAAGGATGGACTTTAGAAGAGACTAAGGAGCAATTGTTAGAGTGGTGGAAAGCAGGTTTCAAAGATGCTTTCAACGAATGTAATGGTAACTTAGAAGAAGCAGATGAGGATTACCAAGATTGGCTAATTGGTGCGTTTGACGTAACACAAAAGAGACAATCAAGTTCCGGTGGCAGCAAAGGTACTGAATATGTTGGCATGATTATAGCATACAAAGGCGTTAAAGATTCAAGAGAAACGGCAAGGCAATTGGCACAATCATCTGCATTGGCTAATTTAGATGCAGTATTATCAAACGGCATCAAACCATATAATGACAAATCAATAACTGTGCCAGTATGTAGAGCATATTTCAAAGAGGGTGCTTGGGTGATAGCGAATGCAAGAGATCAAGCAATACACACCGAAGAGGGAAGAGAATCAGATATTCCATCTTGGGCTATCGGAGTACCTAATCAAGCGTTTTACGTTGTTATGTTGAATAAGAACGGCAAACCTATGGATGCTTTTTCTTATGAACGAACATGGCTTTTCGTTGGTAATGAAACTAACAAGTTTTTGTCAGAAGGGCCATTTGAAACTCCTATCATGCTGAAATGTAAATGGGATGCAGGTATGACTAATCTACGTCTGAATGTACCAATTAAGTTCAAGGCAGATAAGATTGATTTCAAAGACAATACTGGCTTCTTATTGCAAACAGGTAACATCGAGCCTAACTATGGCCTAGGATGGGTTGATGATGATCATTTGGACAAAGTAGGGAAGATATTTGAACCTTCACAATACTTGACGCAGTTCGTTCCCCACTTGTCTGATTTGACTCAGATTTTCGATTATCATGAAGAAAACGCTTTTGATTCATCATACGGTACAAACAAAATCGGTCCAACATTCTCTTTCAAGGGTACTGTTGAATACATTGATTATGTAGGTAGAGAATTAGAATGGGTAGAAGGTGGTACTCAATATTCTATGAGAATCAGCAGTAATAGCATGAGAAGAGAAGATGCTAATTCTGCATTGTACGTCAATGTATCAAAGGGTTTAGAAGAGAACCATAACGCTTTCAAAGTCAATAAGAACAATGAATGGCGAGAATACACTACTGGCACTCAAGTAATCATTGTTGGTAAAACTAGGACATATCAAAAAGACAATGGCGACATCGCTTTGAATATTGATGGTTTCAATATATATGCTATCCCAAGCCGTGCATTCATCGCAGAAACACCTACTGAAGATTCTAACGATCTTGGTGGCTTAGAAGGGTTTAGGAGCGATTAAGTATGGCAGGTACTGGATTCTTAGACGGTTGGAAAGAAGAGGACACAACAGATGTCGCACCACCACCTGTAAAGAAGAAAAAGACTAACGTATGGGGAGAGGAGGTAAAACCGCTACCTGTAAATCATGAAAAGAAGTCTTTAGAGGAATTAGAAAAAGATGAGCCAAAACCGGATTGGGCAAAGCCACCTGCTGTCAAAAAACAGAAAAAGGTGCTTGGAGGTATAACTCCTAAAAAGATTGATAAGACATTTCTCCAAAATGCTCTACCGGCAGTAAAACCTGCAATCACTACTACTTTTGTAGCACCATCTATTGCTGATTCGGAGGATACCCTTACAGGCTATGGTGAACATCTAACTGCTGTTGAGAAAGCACGTCAGGCTCAATCATTCATGAAAGTACAAGAAAGAAATCATGTCTTTTGCGGTATAGTCGCACCGCCAAAAGCAGGTAAATCATCAATAGTTTTCGATAGCCTTACAGATGAAGAAGCGGATTCAGGTGCTGAGATATGGGATATTGATTTCGATGGTCATGCTCATGCATCTATAATGAAGAATTATGCTAACCGAAAGAATAACATTTTAGCAATCAATCCTTATGTGATTTACAAAGAGGATGGTAGAGTACCCTACGATTTCCCAAAGACTCACTTGAACATAGTGAGAATCATGCAAGACGCATTAAAACAAGTAGATGCTCAAGAAGCATTCTTTTCTCAGCATGGGATTATGCCTGATAGATGGCTAAAGACAGTCATGCTTGATGGTGCTGATAGTTTCCTTAAGATATGCGAATTAAACATGAAGATCGCAGATCTTGACTTGGGTGCTGATGCTATTGCAGTATCAGGTAAAAAGGCTACAACAAGCGTTGGTAGGACTAATTGGTATATCCGTAGCAATTACTTCATGGCTGTTCTTGACCTAATGAAAGAATTATCTCGTAGAGGTGTTCATTGTTATGTTATAACGCATTTCAAGGCAGACTACGATAGTGCGGGTAACGAAATCAAGGGTGAGGGTGTACCTCATTGGTTGCCTCGTAAAACTGAAAGTGCATTGACGCAAATCATATACATGGAATTGGACGAAGAACGTGATGATACAGGCCGTAGGACCGGCGTTACTACATCTACTGCTATGCTCAAATCCAACGGCGTGAGTCTTAAGTCATCGGGGCCAGTAACCATCTATCGTCAAGATACAGAAGGTGGAGAATGGTACGGTTGGAAAGGACTCAAAGATGGATCATTCGATACCGAGTGATTCAGCATGGATTTAATGAAGATTCGACCACCCCGTAGTGTTCCTATCCCTAATTCAGATGAAGAGTCGTCATATCAATGGCATCCTAATTTTAAGAATGCTATGATGAGAGTATCGAAATCCTCTCAAAGTGCATTTGGATTTTGTCAGCATCAATACTTCATTAAGTATGTGTTAGGGGTCAAAGAACCGTCTAATGATGCTATGACTAGAGGTAGTAATGTTCACGATGCGGTTGATGATTGGTACGCAGGGTTTGATTTAGAACACGGTATTGCGTTAAAGGAGAAAGGCTACCATGCTGTATTAGAATGGTTTCTTAGCCAAATCCCTGATTCTAATTCCGAGCGAGGAGTTTTTGAATTGGATGAGTACGAACATCTGAGAAGGTTCATGGTTGTTGAAGCAAGGCGATTCATGGATTCAGATTCTAAATATTTCTTGCCTGTTGGTAATGAAGTAGGTTTGAACGCTATTATAGAAATCAAAGGAGTAAAGGTTCATTTGAATGGTATCGTTGATAGATTGTTTGGAGATGCAGAAGGAAACCTCCACATTCATGAATTAAAGACGGGAGAATGGAAAAATACCAAATTCAAGTGGGAAGGTATGCGTGAAGAAATGGCTTTCTATGCTTATCTAATAAAGCATTGTGATCACGAAGAATTTGGGGGAAGAGATGCGATGTTTTGGGGTTGGGATCATACAGGCGGTGAAAATATATTTAGAGGGAGAGAGCCTGTAAGAGTCCAAGAAATACAATCCATGTTAAAGCAATTGAATAATTTGGTTCACGCACATATAATGTATGATGGATTACAACATGGCCGTCAATTTGATTTGATTGATCCACGAAGGACTCTAACCACCTGTGAACCATGGTGCAGGGTCAAAGGATTCTGCCCTAGATTTGGAGAAGTGATGAAGTTTGAGTAGCCATCTGTTCAATCACTTTCCTCGTGAGATGGACATGAAATCACGAAAAGTAGTATTGAGCATGAAGGGTTTGCAACGATATATCGAAAGAACAAACGGGAAACAAAATCTTACTACAACAGTATATGGATTTAGAGAATTGAAACCAAAAGGAAATCGTTGTGAATACAATACCGCGATAATTCCTCATTTTGTTGTTGATTTGGATAAAGGCCGTGCATCTCAAATGCTTGATATTGATGATTCAGAAACTGGCAATAGATGCACTAGAGATACACTTACTTTAGCGTTGTACCTGAGAGAACAAAACATACGTCATGCTGTTTGGATGTCCGGTGGTGGTTTTCACATATGGGTTATGCTCGATAAAACATACGAATTGCCCCCTGCGGGTTTGAGTAATTTATTATTCTCAGGAAGAGTATTAATCAACAAATGGATTAAGGATATGGATTTAGTAACCATTGATCCAGTAGTTTCTTTTCGACCTGATAGACATATTAGAATACCAAACACATACAATTACAAACGTAAGTTATGGAGCATTCCATTATCTATTGAAGAGTTAGAAATGGGTTGGGATTACATCACCAATGAAGCACGACACGCGAAAGGAGGCATGAAAGCAATTGGTTCTAAGGGTTTAGAAATTGATGTCGTAGAAGGAGATGCAAATTATTCAACCAATGGAATGTCAGGGATATTTCAAAAGTTTGACGCTGAAGATGTATCGGTTAGTGCAGGTAATGTCTCAGGTATTCCTGTTTTACCCTGCTTAGAAGCGGCCTGTTGTACGAAAGGCGACAATCCCCCCCATCAGTCTCGTGCATACCTTATGATGTATCTAATGGACTATTTTAGAGACTTTGCTAGACCTGCGAATACTTCTCAAAAATCTAATCGTGAAGTGATTATAAAAACACATCAATTTATTGAAACTTTAGAATGGGCTGATTACAGCCCCAAAATTACAAATGAAATGTTAGTACATGGTGCATCAAGGAATTATCTCACTCCTTCATGCCCTAAAATATACCAAGAAGGATTGTGCATCGGTAAATGTCCATTCTTTGATGGTAAAGGAATTAAGAGAGATTAAGTGCAAAAACAAAGTCGGTGAATCCCATGAGTGAAGATATTAATGAAATACGGAAAGCAAAAGCGAAAAAGGCTAAGGAACTTCTCGGTGCGTTAGATAGCGATAATGAAGAAGTTAGGAAAGAGGCTACTGAAATGTTGCCTTGGGCGTATAGGCTCAACAATGAGACTCAATTCATAGAGATACTACAACAGGGGAACATGGTTGCAATAACACAAGATCCTCGTTTTGCTGAAGTAGTAACTGATCACCTTAACCGTATGATATTAGTATTAGAATCAGGAATGCTTGATGGTGAGGATGAACAGCCATGAAAAAGAAAGTGGTTGCTATGTTAGACCTTAATGGCGATGGTGAACTAAACGCGATGGATATATCTTATGTTATAATTCGCCACGAATGGATGATGGTTGCAGGTTTGTTCATAACTATCGGTAGTCTTTGTAATGTATTTGGTTTTGCTGATATTGATTCAGACGCTTTTTGGGCGGCAGCAGGAATTGCCGCAATTTTTGAATATATTCATGATACTAAAAGAATAAAGGATGTGGAAGAATAATGCCATGGGTTTGTATTAACTGTGGAAAATCTACAAAAGGTTTTCCTAATGGTAAAAAGGAATGTTGGGTTTGTACGCAATCTTATGAAAGACATGAAAAAAGAGAGGCGATGAAGAAATGACTAAGATAATGTTCATTGACCATAGAGAGCGTTCAGGTTTAGAAGTATTAGTCAAGAAATATTGCGACAAAAAAGGACTTCCGTATGAGGAGAGAGAGAATCTAATTACTGACTATGCTTTTGGCAGGGTAGGTATAGAGGCTAAAAGCATACAAGATTACATGGGTAGTCTTTATTCAGGGCATCTTGAAAGGCAGTTACAAAATCTTGATGATAACTACGACCAATTAATTTTAGTAGTCCATGGAACGATTGATCATTACATTCTTCAAGCAAAGAAGGGGGGGAAGAAAATACCTTTTGGTAAAGTATTCAATGCTTTTCTAGGTTCTATTGCAAGATTCCATAATGATTATGACATCAGTATTTGTACGTTCCCTGACAAATCCTCGGCTGCGAGATTTATTTCAAAACGCTTTGAAAAAGAAGGTACTCTTGGTAGTTCTACTACTTACCGTTATATGAGAAAAACTGCTTCAGAAGATAAGAGGATAGATGCACTTCGTATGCTCGGTTGTAGTGAAGCGGTGGCTAAGAGACTCTTAGAAAATTTCGGTTCTATTAGTGAAATAACCGCTTCGACACCAAAGGAGTTACAAGCGATTGAGGGTGTAGGTAAGATTACCGCTTCTCGCCTCCTCCATTGTTTGAATAGTGAAGAGGCAGTAATTGAAGAAAAAGTAAAAATGACGAGGGCTTGAAATGACACTATTAAGACAAGATACAGATACAAGCCGTAAGTGGAATGATTACTCTTTAGTTAAGACTCCTTTTGATGGTGGACAATACATTAAACAATATATTGAGCGTTTTAGTACGGTTTCATACTTTAATGAATATGCAGGTCTACTGTCCTATTTTTTCATATTGGGTCAAGCGTTATGCCCATACGTTAGAGTGCCTATACATGGTTCTTTCATTGATTGTAGGCTACACGTTTTTTGGATTCAACAATCAAGGACAGGTAAATCAATTGCTTATGAATTTACAGCAAAGGTTCTACGAGCAGTAGGCATTGAAACTGAAAAGTTTAGTGCAGGTTCAGATGCTAAATTAATTGGTACAATTGAACAGAAGATGATCTATGATGACGATGGCAAACCAACAGGAGATTTTGAGAATACGGTTGTACCCGGATTGTTGAATGGTTACAAAACACTTTTGTTTGATGAGGGTAGCGTGTTGTTGAATGATTCAAAATCTTACTTTAGTGATAAGATACTATACCTCCAACAAGCGATGGCTCCAATAGGTTCAGAAACAAATGTATTGGTTAAGCACTTAGTAGGTGGTACAGTTCATACTCCGTCAGGCGTATCCCTTTGGGCTACTACTTTCCCACCCAAAGACATCATGGCTCATGTATTAGAGAAAGGTTTCTTTCAGCGTGTGTTCTTATTCCAAAACGATGTAGGATTAGAGACTAGAAGAACAGTCAGCGAACATCGTATGGAAGGAGTTTATGTTCCAGTTCCTGAACAAGTATGGTCGTATGATCATCTTGCTCAAGCAATTATAGATATTCAAGATGAGGTGAAACATAGATTGTTTGATCTTGCAGGAATTGACCAAGAAGGATGGAACAGTCTTTCAGATTCTCAAAGAGAGGAGATCACGCATAAGTACGCTCATGGTTTGTTTGAGATAGGCCCATCTTATCATGCAGCATTGTTATCTGCTGTTGATGATTATTATGACTTGGTTGCATCTGTAAATAACGAGAACATCCGTGAAACTGCATTGTCATTCTTACCTAATGTTGAGAATTACACAATTATATTTTCTAACTTGATTGCAGCGACAATGCGTAGTTCGGTAATTACTGCAACACACGTTCAAATGGCAACCGAGATTATTTATGATAACTTACATAACACTATTATTTGGTTGGAGAACAAACAGGACTTTAGAGTAGGAAAGAAAAGAGAGTCTGATTTAAGACAATGGAAAGCAGCGTATAACAAGTGCGAAAGAAAGATACACGACAGATTGAAGAAGGAAGTAGTAAGCAAAGGAGCAATAGAAAAGGTGTATGCTTCGACTGTTGGTGTAAGCGTAAAAACTGCTCAAAGAAGGCTTTCTGTATTGGTTGATGCGAAAATTGTATCAAGGATTACTGAAGGGCGAAATGCGTACATAGCGTTAGAGGTGTAATTATGGGTGTTTTAGAATGGATGACGGCAAATGATATTATTGCCTTCAAAGTATTTTCTGCTACCGATGCAAGCGACCTACCTACGGGTTGGGAAAAAACATCTAAATTCACATTAGATGGTGCTGTTTTCTTTGATGGAGGCAACATGATTGTTTTTTCAGACAAAATATCAAAGGTATTAATTAAAAACAAAAAAACAAAAAATCATCCTTTGAGTGAAATGCAATCATGGTTAGACCAAACAAAAGGTGTAACCTTTGTTGGTTATGGTTCAAGAAAGTTTGATTCGTTGTTGCTGACTAGAGACAATTCCGTATCAGGAGATCATGTTGATTTGGCTGAATTAATATTTGATGCGTCTAAGAAACATTATGGGGATAGAGGGAGGAGATACGATATTCAGCAATTAGCACAATTGAATAAATATAGTCAATCGGCTTTATCACATCTTTCGTTCTTATTGAAACCAATTTCATTAATTGCTGAATGGAGAATGGGTATGTCTCGTAATGTATTGAAGGCTCTTGCTGCTGAAGCAGAATTGATTGCACAAATGTATTGTCATGTAATGTGCCACGAAACATTGAAGATAATAGATGAAAGAACAGAACATCCCGTTTCGATTCGATTTGATCATGTAAGAGACAAAACTTATACGATTGAATTAAAAGACTTAAAGGAAGAAGAATAATCATCTCTTTGTTTCTTTACGTTCTTGCCCCGCACCTAATTGCCTTCTAAATTTAGGTCTTACATTGCCTCTTGATTTATTTCGTGCATATCTTTTTCGTGTTCTTCCGCGCTTTACTTTACGGCTTTGACCCCATGCTCTTGCCTTACCTGCTTTTGTTGGCCTATCACTAATTGTGTTTTTTGAATATCCTTTGAACCTGCCTTTTGCCTTTTGTTCATTTTTAACCATAGCCCAAATGTGTTCAAAAAGTTCATCGTTCATTGTTCCACCTTCATTGGTTTAAGCCGGGGCTTGGCCTTCTTCCATACAGATGAACACAAAGGACATTCCCATAAAAAGATTCTATCTCTTGAACCGGCATAAAAACCATTGATACGAATAGCAAGAATCCTATGTTTGCATTTAGGACAATCTTGACTAATCTTATCTCGGTAATGCTTCATGGAGATACATCACCTGTATGACCTGCATGAGTATATGTAATCTTGACATGAGTTGGTGTGCCTGTATAACTTAAACTAGCAAGAAGAGTTACTACATTATCAGCAACAGTATAATCTAAACCTTGAATAAGAACTGCAATGAATCTTGGTTTTCCTGTTTTATACATGATTACTTCAATCATTCTCGTAGTTGCTTCATCTTGAGATTCTAAAGGTGTGTATGCTAATGTAATGTTCTTCTGAGAACCAACATAGGTATCGGTCTTGATTGATTGTCTATGAGTTGGGGTTATCTGATAAGCCCCGCCCATTCCCGATTGATTAATCCTTAAATCAGATTGATAGAAAAGATGTGTACCGCCTCTACCGTCTGCATATGAACCAAGCCCAACAGGATCACGAGCAAACAAAAATCCTAAATCTGTAATTGGTAAACTCGCAGTTGCATCTCCTGAAATAAATGTATTAGTAGGCATTGTTGCATTACCTGCCGCATTAATCAAAGAAGAGAATGGCATAGGACCGGGTCTTACGAAAACTCTCTTATCTTCAAGAGATGCAATCCTTATCTCATTACTACTATAATGTAATCTTGCTGATGCTAATACTATTGTTTGTCTTACAAGATGTCCTGACGGACTTTGAGGGTATGCCCCACCTGATACATCTTGATTAGAACCATAAGTAAATCCAATTTTTCCTGAAACTAATGGGTCAAAATATACTAACAGTATTGCTTCATTCGTTCCTGATAAGGATGGTGCATTACCGCTATGTAAACGATATACACCTGTTGAAGCATGAGAATTACTTGTTACATTGATTGTTTGTTCGGTCAATGAATAGAATATTCCATCAACAAGTATCGTACCTGCTGCTATGACAATAGACTGATTGCTAGATATAGAACAAGCGCAATTTAATGTTGTTTGAGTGTTTCTTGCTGTATCACTATATTTGTTAGTGGTGATTGGTACGACACCATTCATCAAACCTCTTTCATTAAAATTAGTTAATGTCGGACTTGACAATACATCTGTATCTCTTAATCCATCTGTTTGATGCCCTGCGCTTGCTGTTTCATGTCCTTGACCTATTCCCGCCATATTATCTAATCTCCATTAATACATCAACACGAACTTCGTTTGTGCTATCTTTTGTAATTGGTAAAAATGTTGCTCGGTATGCAGGAGTATCTAATGCAGTATCTCCATGTAACGCTATTTCTTTAATTGCTTGAGATGATGTTTGTTGGGTATTGAAACTAGCAGTTACTGCTATTGTTCTATCATCTATCTTTGTAACTTGAGGTGATACTGTAATCTGCGGAGTACCTGCCCCCCCATCTCTACTTGAGGCATCACCACCGCTTGAGCCGAGAGTCATGCGTGTTACTAACGTGGATAGATGATCGGTTAGTGCCGCTTTTAATGAATCAAGAACCGGCATCATTTCACCTCGTAGAATATTCCTTTGCTAGTGCCAATCTGCCTTGCCCGCTTGTTGCCATCACGAACTCCTATCTTACCCATCCCATTAGTGTGTTTCGCCCCAATAATGAATCCGACATTGTTTACATTACGAACATATATCCTATGAACTGCTATAACTTCGATATTACTACTAAGCGAAACTTCAACAAGATCCACTACACTTCCTGCTTGTTCATCTAATGGTTCACTATTACCCGATACGGCTTGTATGTCTGAAATTAAACCTTCAATTCCTTTGTCATATTGTGCTATAACGAAATTGCTTGTTAAATTAGAATAGTTGTGTTCTGCTTCAAAAACGACAAATTCTCCTGTTATACCGTGTGTCGGTAGGTTCAATGTAACAATTTCTCCGGGTTGAATTGATGAGGCTTTCAAAGCACCGTTAATATTAATCAATGGTGCGCCATTTTCTGCACGAGACAATATTGATTTTGCTAATTTTAATGCCTCATTGTTTGTTTTCAAGCCCGGTATCTCTTGTCTTAGTGTCCTCACAAGGTTGCTTTCTGAACCCCTGTTGGCATTCATTTTCATTTTCTCTAAATCTTTAACTACGACAAATACTCTTTCGTTAGAAGCCATAGAATCTCCAACAACAACTATTTCATTTGGAGAATCATACATCTTACTAGCACTAACACTTTGTATGCCACTACCTAATCCCAAGTTAGAACCTCTATTAATGAATGATGCTGAAGAATATACTAATGAGCCATTCTTTTCATTTACTAATTGCTTACCATCAATTTGAGTGAGATTGCGAATAATTTCCATAATGTTCAATCCTCTAGTTTTTCTAGCAGTAAATAAAGATGAGTGATCGTTAATCAATCTCAATGACGGGTGGGCATTTATTGTCGAAGAGACTTCTCTATCTTTTGCTAACAAAGAATTACTAGGGGTTACATTGAATCCTGCTAATTCTGAACCGCTATCGTCTAATAACATCAAAGCAGCATCGCTTGTCCTTATTCCAACAAATCCTTTCTGACCCATTAAAATCTCTCCTTCTTCTAATCCTGCATCAACAAGACTATCTGATTTTATATTACGAAATAGTAATGACGAAGATTGTTCTTCTTTGTCTAATCCGGCTATTCTAAGACTAAATCCTTTTGAATCAAACAAATATGGAGGGAAATAACTACTCGTCAATTCCTTTCCATCAAATCTTAATTCTCTAATGCTAGAGTTAGATGTTTTGATTCTTGCTGAAGTTTTACCATTTTCAATTATCATTGGTTTTTGATTAATCATCATAAAGTCAGTAGGGTCATATTCTAACAGTCCTCTAAATGAGAGTGTCGTTTGCTTTACTGCATCTTGTGTAACATCATATCTATTCCATAGTGCAGATACTTGTTTAGATAATGTAATTGTATTATCTACAAACGTAGGTGCTATGAGATGAGGTATAGTCAAAGGTCGTATATCTGATAGAGTAGATGGTGTGCTTGAATCAGATGCATTGCTAGAATAATATCTTAGAATTTCTCCTGTTAAATCACTAACTCCGGTGCTGTTTGTAACTCCTGTAAGTTTGTTTTTGGTTTTGCCTGTGTAGTGTATTTCTCTCTTACCTACTAAGAATAGTGTTCCTGCCGATGGCAATAGGCTTGCATCCTCAAGCACTATGTTAGTGCTGAAATGATCTGCTACTTTGAATTGAGGGAATAGCCTCATAGAGGTATCCATTTGAGTATAAGATATACCTTCAGGTGTTGTATGTTTAACAAAGTCTCCACCTATCCCTGTACCATTATTGATGTATTTTACTTGTGATTGATGAATTACTTCACCACCACCCGGATGCGTGGTTTGAGAATATCTTGCTTCTATCTCAGGATTGAAATTACCATCAATAGTTTTTCTTGCAGCATCGGATTTGAAAAATTGCAACATAGACGCACTTGGCGTTAAATGATATACTACGTCATGTTCGTTTGCATCAGGATATGCCATACTAAATGCACCTTCTGCTGCTGTAACAAAATCAGTATTTCCTAATGTCTCTTCTAAATTAGCCTCAAATACACCATATCTGTTATCTCTTGTAAATGGTTGATATTCATAATTTGAATCACCTGTTGATGATCTTGCACCTGCTAACCAACCATCTTGCAATAAGTCTGAAGCAAAGCCATACAATTTTAATGGGCGAACAGGTCTAACAAAGTAATCAATTTCTTTTCGCCTTTGATTTGAGGTTGTTGCGTTACCGCCTATTCCTTCTATTTCAGTAGATAGAGAGCCTTCTTCTAATCTGTTCAAATATGTTTTACGCAGTATGTATGTTCCGCCCCACGGGGGTAAATCTGCTGAACCTCTAACAGACCATATATCCTTAGCATGGGTCTTTGCTGCTATGATAGGTGGTGAGTTTGATACCGTAACTAAAGTAGCAGTTACTACTCCGCTAGAACCCGCATTGGACATTACAATGGTGGGTGCAGAAGCATATCCTGTTCCTGAGTTAGTAATGCTAACTGCTGCTATTGAGCCGGTAGTCGTATTGATTGTAAAAGAATATTCTAAACCCCCTACATCTACGGGTTGGCCGCCAATATTTGCAATTAGTGGTTCGGGTTGCGAAGTATATCCTGTTCCTTGATTGGTTACTGCTGTTGCTGAAATTTCAAAACCACTTTGACCTTTTATGTAACTAAACGTACCTGCTGCATTAGAACCACCACCGGCATTTGTAGTCCATGTACCATTACCACCGCTATTGCTCAAACCCCCACCTGAAATAATACCGCCTATTATGTTAAATGCAGTTATGTTGCGTAAAGGATTTATGGTGTATGTTCCTGAAAATCCTGAACCATCGCTACCGCCACCTGTTGCTGTTAGATTACCTGCTGTATATCCTGTACCTGCATTTGATATTGCAAGAGAGGCTACTCCTTGACCGCCATCTCCTTTATCTGTTTTTGAATCAGGACTCCATGTTGGCAAAGTGTAAGGATTAGATATAGACTGACTTGTTGGACTGCTCGGATTGACTGTCATGTTATGTGTAGTGAATTTTGTGTTTACAGACCATGATGGCATTACGGGGAAATGTTGCCCTAAAATTAAATCGCTATGCAAGGATGCTGCTTTAGTGGATGTAATCGCATATTCTATGTTCTTATTTGTCTGACGCTCATTTTCTGTTTCAATAACAAATCCTAATCTTGGTTCGGTTCTTGATTGCACTTGTCTATGGTCTGATACTTCAGATAGTGGTATAGGTAATAGACTTGTAATTGTTGAATTAGAATGTGTACCTATTCCCCAACCACTTGTAGGATAGTGAACATTTGAGGTATTAGAATGGTCTATTGCAGATGCGTTGGTATGCAAAGCATTGCCTCTAAGATGATAGAATCCGCCACTAACACCAAATTGAGTAGAACTTACTGCTGATTGAGAATTGGCTTGAGCGTATGAAGATGAACCCGTATATTGTGTTAAATCAATAAATGGATCTGAACCTTTATTCATTGGTATAGCCTTTAACGGTAATGTTGATGCAGCATTTGGGTCAATCTTTGATTCCCAATTACCTGCCGCCATTGCCGTAGGTTTTACTAATCCCAATGATTCGTGTCCAAGAGTCGAACCAATACCTATTTTCTGTTCGGATTGCAAAGGTCTTGAATTACTTCTTCTAACGATACTAGCGAATGGCGTGGCTTCTGCTGTATGGTCTGTAAGAATTACTCCAATTGGCATGGTTCTCTCTACTCCGTTGTAATCAGCCGGGAATGCCCAAGAGTCGCCGTGTGTAGTTACATTTGGCAATTTATTCATTGAATCGTGAATACCCCCATCAAAACGACCTTTCCCATATATCGGTTGTTGTGCGCTAGTATTCTCATTTGGGTCGCCCGCTAACATATCTAGGGCATCAGATCCTGTTCTGAATCCCCATGCCCTTACAGGTAGTCTCCTACCGTAATCATATCCGACCATATTATCAAGAGTTGTAATATATTTCGTGAAAGAAACACTATCATTGTCCACATCATAAGATATAGTACCACTTAGTTTCTCAGGGTTGATACTATCTCCTATACCTTCACCTCTTGTATGTCTTATATTCTCATACTCGGAGGGTAGTCTCATAGTACCTTGTGGCTCTCTAACAGTAGTATGACCCATAAGAACAGCGTTGGCTGACTTAAGGCCGACTATATCTCCATGCCCACCTGCGTTCAATCCATTGTATCCATAGTTCTGTAACCATTGATTTACATATATTCTCTCAAAGGGTTCGGCAGCAATTGCCACACCTGCACTAGAGGGGTTAGAGTGGTTACGGAGGAACAACCCCTTTGTGGGGGGGTAGTTGTAGGCACGAGGCGCACCCGCCTCTCTATATCTGAAGGTCATGAAGTGTTCTCGGCTTGTTCCAAGTAGTGCAGGGTGGCTATACTCAGCAAGCCAATTGCATAGGAAGGCATCCGGTACACAACCTGTGCCTGTATTTTCCTTTTTTAGTAGTGCAAAATCACCAAAAGTAGCGGTTATACCATCAGCGTTGGGCGTTGTAACGGCCATATTTAGATATTCAGGGTCGTGGCAAAGAAGCGGGGGAACAGTTGCCAATTCTGTTCCTGAACGGGGTACTAAGACCCCTTCTTCTAATCCTGACACGAAATAAGCAGCAGATCCTTCGCTAATTATTGGGGCAAATGGCCTACTTCCTGACAAAGAGTAGTCTCCGAGGATAAATCCGTTCACCAAAAACTCACTTGCGGTGTTATAACGGCTTCCACCTGTCAAATTAGAGGTCAAAGTAAGCCTAGTTGGGCCTGAATTTGTAGTAGTTGTGCGACTCAAAGTGCCTGTTCTTACCAAATGACCTGCACCTGTTGTTGCTGTATGTTCCTGTCCGGGTGCAATAAGATAGTCAAAACTGCTGTTTTGAGTGATACTGTTGTTTGTTCTTATGTCAGGGATTCTAAATCCATCCATTTCTGACAATGGCAAGCCCTCAGATGAGAATGAACCATTGGCTTCGTAATTGGATTCATCCTTAACTTCAAGCGTATCTAACTCAAAAACAGATGCTGAATTAGAACTCTTGCCCGAACCGAATCCAAAGTGCTTATGTTCCGTTTCTGCTTCAAAAAGCAAGGAATACGATGAACCATGACTTCTATGTAATTGCCTTCTCATAGCAATAGGCGTTCCTCTTTGAGTCATTGGAGTAACGAATGAATGCCCTTGCCTACCAAAGCGAATCCTATGGTGAGGGAAGGGATAGCCCGTTGCTGTGCCGTTGTTCGTCTGTGTAAGCACCGAACCCCTCTCAGCGTGGTCTGTTATCCTATGAGCCGCATAGAGGCGTGTAGAGCCGCTAGGAACAGCCCCTGCGGTAGTGTGGGGGGTCAGACCCTGTTTCGTAGCCATGTCGGGGTGCAATAGCCTTTGACAATGGAAAACTAGCATACGGTCATGGGTATCAAACTGTGAAGCACCCCCTGATGCCTCTAAAACACCGCTAGAACGAGGGTCAGGGGCTGTTAGACCTCCTAGCCCCCACGTCATGTTAGACCACGCTTGAACACGATCATGGCCGCTTCTAACGAAAATTTCGCCCGGTATCTTCTTCGGGTCGGGTAATTCTAGTCTCAAATTAGGTTCTAATTTCCCATCGGGAGATGATGGCCCTGTGATTTCTTCACCTGTTTTAGGATCTTCTCGTGTATTTTGAACTATGAAATCTTTGATTACCACACCCAAAGGTGAGTCTCCTGTTAGAGTTAATATGTTCCCTGCGTCATCTGTTGTTTGAATGTCATCAAATACCATATGCTCATTACTGATTTGTAGCCCCTTCACACGAGAACTATTGAGGGTCTTAGTCGAGAATATGGGTCGAGGAACATTAATATCGCCCGTACCGTCAATTCCCTTCGTCAAAAAGTTAGTACCATATGTCATATGAGATAAATTATCTCGACTATATGTTGATTGAGAAGTTGCAGTTGCTCTATATCCACTCTTCAAGTGAAACACATCTCCTGTTGATGCATTCAAAGTAGTGCCATATTCTAATTCGGTAAGTTTCACATCTCCTGATGTTCCCGAAGCAGGGGTATCGGGGTTCGCTTCGGTAATAGCGGCAATAGATGGTGAGGTTACTGTATAGTCAGGTGGTGGCATATCTGCCATGTTGCACGAATTGAGTCCTTCTACACTAAATCGAACATACCCATGCCCCGTAGTATGGGCAACAGCCGTAGAACCTCTTGAATCGTAGTTTGTTGCAGGTAGGCTCATGTTGCCGCCATCCATCGGTTTTGCTGTTAGTTTCCATATTGGGATAGATGTTCCAAGACCTTGAATTACAGGGCTACCATTAGCAGCAGCCCAATAACCACCTGCCGAGTTAGGCGTTGTTGCTTCCCACGATAATACAATGGTGTGTTTTGCAGGTTCACCTGCAATTGTGATTGTTGCGCTTGAAAGTTCATCAGGGAAAGAATTTGAATTATCTACAATGTGAACTTGAGTTTGTAGTATTTGTGATTGTAGCGTTCCTGTTATTGTAAAATCTGCAAATGATGTTTGATCGTAAGTTTTCCCTAAATATTTTCTTGCACCATACCTTACAGGGGTTATTGCAGTATAGGATAAAGACAATCCTGTATGATTTCCATCAGTATAGGATAATGTTCCTGTTTGGGGTAAATCAGAAGGATAACCATGTTTGTAAGCCCCATCCCATTGAACTCGCAAAGTATTAGCATCCTTAGCAATTGTAGCAGTACCTGTATGTGTAGGCTTTCCTGACATTCTAACGTATCTTGCTCGTAAGTATCGTGTTACGCTATGCTCGCCTACCTGTTTGACTCTACGGCTGTTTATCTTGGCTGCAATCAACCTTGTTGCTTCTTCAGTACCAAGATTGTATGTTTTGCTGTTTGTATCATCAGTAGCGGCTTGTTTCAAATCAATTACTATGACGTTAGTATCTTCAG
>Ga0209337_1000900_pt1 | contig 23430 bp, 26 predicted proteins | sample LinPmetageLP53_FD_184044 | JGI IMG/M metagenome (GOLD analysis project Ga0209337, IMG submission 184044) | Marine viral communities from the Pacific Ocean - LP-53 (SPAdes) (version 2) | ecosystem: Environmental > Aquatic > Marine > Oceanic | place: Pacific Ocean | collected 2010-02-08 | reverse complement strand
AATTCAATACCTTTATGAATCTAATAGGGTATGGCTAGAAAAATAATACATGACCAGAATTATCTTAAGGCAATATCTTATTGCATGGATAATGGCATAAAGATATATGCAGTGCCAAAGAACAACAAAGAATACTTTGTGGAGGTTAATGACAATGGTAAAATTATACGTTCACCAGAAGCGTATAATCTAAAAAAATGGAGCGATAAGATCATTGAGCTTTATGTATTCTACTACTACAAACATAACCCAACCGACAAATAGTCAGATTATAGTTATTATATATATACATAGTGTATTATAATACATAGTGTATTATATTACATAATGTATTATATTGCATAGTGTAATATATTACAACGTGTATTACATAGTGTAATACACTATATGTAACATACACTTAATAATACATATATAACTGACAGATGTTCAGTTGGAAAACCTAAAGTACAAAATCAAACTAAACTATTAATTATAATATGGCACTAAAGCAAATCGAATTACAAGTACCAACAACTCTATCTGACATTAAACTTTGGCAATATCAAAAGTATATGAAGATCATAGATCAAAACAAAATGGAAGATGCCGAAGACGAAGACAAAATAAATGATTTCTTGAATATGAAACTTGTAGAAATATTCTGTAACGTATCATTAAAGGATGTAATTAAAATACCACTAAAAGAATATAAAAAAGTATTGATAGTATTAAACAAAGCGTTTGAAGAGAAACCTAAGCTAATACAAAGATTTAACTTGTTAGATATAGATATGGGATTTATTCCTAAACTAGATGATATTACACTTGGTGAATATGTTGATTTAGAAACTAACATTACTGATTGGCAAAAAATGCATAAAGCTATGGCTGTATTGTATCGACCTGTTAATTTTAAGGCAGAAGATAAATATGGAATTGCTCCTTACAAGGTAAATGAAGAAATACAAGAAGCTATGAAAGATATGCCATTAGATGTAGCTATTAGTTCAATGGTTTTTTTTTACGCTTTAGGGAAGGAGTTACTGGGAGCTATACCGAAATATTTGGAACAGAACCTGAAGAAAGAGGATATGCAGATGCTAGATCAACATTTGCAAAAAAATGGGGTTGGTATCAATCAGTTTATGCACTCGCTAAAGGAGATGTCAGAAACTTCAATGCAGTTACCGAACTTCCACTCTACGAGTGTTTAAATTACTTGGCATTTGAAAAAGAAAAAGTAGAGATAGAACAACAAGAAATAAAAAAAGCATATAAAAGATGACAGGTTTTTACGACATACTAGACAAACTTAAAACATACCTTCAAGGTAACTCAAATGTTAATTCAGTTACTTTTGGTGACATATTTGAAGTTGACTTATCTAAACAAACTATATTTCCATTGTCACATATAATTGTAAATGGATGTACGTTTCAAGATCATGTAGTGCAATTCAATATACAGGTTATCTGTATGGATATTGTAAATGAAACTAAAGAAGATGTAAAGGATTTAAACAATTACTTTCATGATATAAATAATAAGCAAGATGTACTTAATACTCAATTTGCTGTTGTCAACGGATTACAATCTGCATTAAGAAGAGGAGAATTGTTTTCTGACTTATATCAAATAGATACTGACTATACTGCAAATATGTTTGAGGACAGGTTTGAAAACTTGCTTGCTGGTTGGAGTTTAGACATATCTATTACTGTGGCTAACAATCAAATATCAGATATTAATTCTAACGGTCAATCTGCTTGCTAATGAGCTTTAAACTAAAAAATACAGAAATATTCTTAACTAAATATTCAGATAAACTTATAAGGTTGGCACAATCAGATTTAGCAGAACCTAGATCAAGAACTTACAGTAGTGTAAAATTTGGTAATAGAACAATTAATTCACCAATCAATACAAGTAATAGAAGTTTATCGCAAAGTTTAAAGCTAGAGAAACAAGTTGTTGGAAAAGGAGATTTCTTTACATTTAACGTAAAAGGTAATGAGTATGGAGAGAAAGTAGATGAAGGAACTCCAGCAGGTTCTTCTCCAAACATAAACGATATAATTACATGGATTAATAATAAACCAGTTACATTATTAGATGCTAGTCAAAACAAATTATCTAATATAACAGAAAAAGGTAAAACACGAATAGCAAGTTTAATAGCACAAAAAATAAATAAAGAAGGCATAAAACCAACTAACTTTTTAACTGATTTAGTAAATAAAGAAATAGATAAAATATTAGGTATTTCTACAGAAATAGTAAAAGACATTAACTTAGATATAGATGGGTTCATGCAAAAATTAGGTTATTCAAAACAAGGAAATACTTTTAAACTACATAAATAGATATGTCAACATTAATTAATACAAGAAGTCCATTTTATAAAAAGATAACTAATGCTTCTTTAGCATCAGCTAAACTAGAATTATATATATGGCAAGGCACTTACGGACAAAGAGCTTCTACAGATAAAAAATACACACTTACTAAGTTAGAAGTAGGAGGAGCTAATTATGTAACTTATGAATTAAGTAAACTTGTAAGAGATTATATGATAACTGAATATGGTGATTATTCTACAGATAGTTTATGGGTTGATGCTGTTGTTACGATATACAATTCAAGTGGTGCAATAGTTCAAGTAGGCGGATCAAATACAACTACATCTACATTTTTAGCTATTGATGGTTATGGGTATTTTGAAAATGGCATAAATCCAAGAAGTGTACAATATACAACTCCAATGTTATTGCAAGATAATACTACAGTTTTTTATAGTGATGGACAAGATATAAGAATACCTGTATATGCAGAAGCAGCAACTATAACAGCTACATTAACACCTACAGTCACTGGTACTACAGTAAAATGGGATGAAGCTAATTTGTTTTGGAATAATGATTATAATAGTTGGAACGCTGGTAGTTCTTCAATAACTGTATTAGACAACGGAAATACTAATCAAAAAATACAATACCTACTTATTACAGGTACAGAAGATTTAGTTGACAATTCATTACTTACTTTAGTTAGTACAAACTCTTCATATTCTACAAATACAGTAATTACACTTACTAAAGTGTGTGAACCTAAATATACTCCATTAAGTATTATATTTTATAATAAATATGGTGCACTACAAAATATGTGGTTCTTTAAGAAGTCGATGACAGATATAAATATTAAATCTGAGACATTTAAGAATAACATGGTTGACTTTAATAATTCTGGAGGTGAACCAACTTATGCATTAACTAAGCATCAAGAAAAGAAATTCAATTCTAATGGTAAAGAATCTATTACAATAAACTCTGGTTTTTATGATGAATCATTTAATGAGGTTGTAAGACAGATGTTATTATCAGAACAAGTATGGATTTATGATGGAAGTAGCACATTACCTATAAATCTTAAATCTAATACACTACAATTCAAGAAGTCAGTAAATGATAAACTTATTAGCTATACTATATCATTTGACTATGCCTTTGACAAAATAAATAACATTATATAGTGAGACAAGTTGTATTATACATAAAAGACAATGATGGTAATTATCAGCAAACAGAAATGTTTAGTGATGAAACAATTACAGTAACATCTAAATTGCAAGATGTAAGAGATATATCTAAAGTATTTACTGACTTTAGTCAACCTTTTACAATACCAGCATCTAAAGAAAACAATAAAATATTACAACACTGGTATAATTTTAATGTAGATGTTATTTATACAAATGGCGTTATAACATCTGGTTTTGATAATAGAATTAAAAGAGATGCTTTATTAGAAATAGATTATTCTCCATATAAAACAGGTAAGATTGATTTACAATCTGTTGATTTAAGAGATGGCAAACCATTTTCTTATACATTAATATTTTATGGTAACACTGTTAATCTAGGTGACTTAATGGGTGATGATCAATTAAAAACGCTTAGTCAATTAGATACTAATTATAATCATAATTATAATGCTAGTGATATTAGAGCTGCTGTAAGAAATGGCAAATTTTCTCAATCAGTTATATATCCATTAATATCTCACACAAAAAGGTTTTACTACGATTCGTTAAATAGTGTGCCTCAATTTAGCGGTAACTTATATCATAATAACGGTTCGCCTTCAGACAATCAAGGTTTAGCTTGGACAGATGTAAAGCCAGCTATTAAATGTTTAAAAATAATAGAAGCAATAGAAAATAAATATAATATAGCTTTTACTAGAGATTTCTTTAGTGCAACTGCTTTTTCTAATTTATATTTATGGTTAAGCAGAAACAAAGGACCTATTGGTGGAGAAGATCAAAATGTTCTTAAAACTAGAATAATAGGAGATTGGTCGTATGCATCTGGTCATACTGGATTTTCAGTATCAGGAAGTATATGGAGTTTATCAACTGTAAGATTTACAAATACTTTTGTAGGATTATTAACTATTAATACAAGTAGTTCTGAACCTTACACTTTAAAAGCGTTAAACTTAACAAGTGGTTCAGTAATTGCAGAAGTTGATGGAGTTATTGGTACTCAAACATTAGGTGTAGAATTTATATTTACCGAAACAAGTCAAATAAGATTTGTGTTAGAATCTACTGCATCTATATCTTTTAGTTCAACACTACAAATAACAGAATATATTTATTCTACAGATACAACAAATGTTGCTAATTATACATCAGGAACAATAAGTTCAACAGAGCAAATAATTATAACAGAAAATATGCCAGAAATGAAGAATATAGATTTTCTTACTGGTTTATTTAAAATGTTTAATCTTACAGCATATTATATAGATGATATATCTGATTCCGATTATGGCAAAATATATGTAGATACTTTAGATAATTATTATGCAGATGCTGTAAATAATATTTCTAACGGTAGTTATGATATTAGTAAATATATAGACGTTGCTAATTCAAATATTGATGCACCAACTATTTATAGTGGCATAGATTTTAAGTATGAAGAGCCAAGTACATTATTATCTATAAATCATCAAGAGCAGTTTAATGATATATTTGGTAATGAAAAAGTAAGAATAGATATTGATAAAGGTGATATTTATGAAGTTGAAGCTCCATTTGAGCACATGAAATATGAAAGAATATTTGACACAAACAAATCTAATTCAAGTCCTTATCATACAGGCAGTAATGATACATATTTAACTGATATACTTTGGGGTTATTCAGCAGCTGGTGAATTTAATAGTGAATTTAATGCGAAAGTACAGGGTGCTGCTACAAATACATTGTCTAATAAACTTAAAGATACTAATAGAGAGTTTAATAATAAAGTTGAGGTTGGAGATATAGTTAGAAATTTAACAGATAATACTTCAGCAAGAGTTACAGCTATTGATAGTGCAGACACACTATCTTTAAGTGTTAATATTATGGCTAGCGGAGAAAGTTATATGATACTAGGAGATTATGATCAAGGAAATTACGAAGCTGTATTAACTAAGCCGCTTGTGTTTTATGGAATACAAGAAACAGGATTGTCAAATACTAAATGTATAAATTGGATAAGCGATGGTTCTAATGCTTTAGTACAATACTTTCGACCTTCTAATACTAATCAAGACAGTTCAGTTTCAACTCCTCCAGCATTTACTATAAATTTTGACAATGAAGTAGATGAATGGAATTTAACAGATTATAGTACATTATCTCCACCTCAAACAACTAATTCATTATTTAAGAAGTTCTATCAAAGCTACATTGAAGATTTATTTGATGTAAAGAAAAGGATGATTAAAGTTAAAGCTAGATTATCTATGGAAGTAATTATTAATCTAAGATTAAACGATAGGTTAATAATAAACGATCAGGTTTATATTATAAATTCAATACGAACTAACCTTAAAACAGAATTAAGTGAACTAGAATTACTTAATGTAGTAAATAATTATATACCATCATAAAATGATAAAAAATATACTTGAATTATTAAATTTAGATCACTGGTACGGTGTAAGTGAGAATGTAGAGATTGCAAAAGGTAAATATGCAGGGGTAAAGGATTTTAAACAAATGAAAGAACAATTAAAACGATTGAGAAATGGCAACTAAGAAAATACTTATACAAATACAGGTTGGTGCTAAAGATGCTAATATTGCAGTAGCGAATGTAACAAAAGCTATGGAAGGTTTGAGCGATGCTCAAGTCAAAGTAAATAAAACTACTAAAAATAGTACAGCATCAGCAGGATTACATAATGCTATATTAATGGAAGCTGGTCGTACAGCATCTGACCTTAACTATGGATTTAGTGCTATTGCAAACAACTTAGGTCAGTTGTTTAGTTTATTTCAAGCTAGTGCAAATAGTGCAGAAGGTTTAGGTGCAGCATTTAGAAAACTTATATCTATACAAGCTGTACTTTTAATAGGTGGTCAATTATTAATACAAAACCTTGATAAAATATTTAAATTTGTAAAAGAGGTTGTTTTTAGTATTCAAGATTTATCAAAGGTTTTTGACAAAGCATCTAAAACCGTTTTAGACGTTAATGGAAGTTTTGAAATTTATATAGCTACTTTAGAAGATTCTACTAAAAGTGAAGAAGAAAAAGCTATAGCAGTTAAAAAACTTAATGATGAATACCCTGATTATATAAGTAATTTAGAAAAAGCAGAAGTCAGCATAGAGGATGTAAAAAATAAAACTGAAGCTGCTACAAAACAAAATGACTTATATAGAGAATCTATTTTAGAGTTAGCAATATCAAGAGCCGCACAAAATGAAATAGAAAAAATATCTGGTGAAATATTACAAGAAGAAATAGATTTAAGAAAGCTACAAGAAGAAGCAGGAATAAAAAATGATAAACAATTAACAGAAGCTTTAATAAATAAACAGAAAGAAATAGATGCAGAACAATTAATAATAGATACAAAAAAACTAGCTAGGGCACAAAGTAATGCAAGGTATGCTAGCGATAGTATTTTAGACGAAACTAAATTAAATGCTTTGAAGAATGAGAAAAAAGCTTTAGAAGGTAATTTAGAATCTTACTTAGGGTTTGGAGAAACCGCTAACGAGAGAATTAAAAGATTAAAAGAAGAAAGAGATTTATATATAGAATACGTTAAGCTCGGTTCAGAAAGAAATAAAATAGATGACAAAACTAAACAAAATCAAGAAAGTAAGTTAGGTAATATCTTTGAAAAACAAATTAAAGACATTAAAGAATTAGGCAGGATTAGAAGTCAGTTTTTTAATAAGAATCAAGCTCAGGACATTAAAGATAAAGAAACCGCTTTAGAGAAGTCAGAACTAGGAAGAATACAAGCTTTAGCTGAAGTTAATACATTTGCAGGTAATGAGATAGCTAAAAGACAAGCTCGATTAGAAATAAATGCTTTCTATGATAAAAAAGATATTGAGGCAAAAGAAAAGGACCTAAAAACAAAAGAAAAACTAGATCAATTAGAGCAAGATTCTAAAATTGATATGCTAGATAATATTGGGAAAGGTTTATTAGCCGCTTCTAAGATAGCTGGAAAATCTACAGGAGCAGGTAAAGCTTTAGCAGTAGCAGGAACTTTAGTTTCAACATATTCATCAGCTCAAAAAGCTTATGAAAGTCAATTAACTGCAACTCCTGATTCGCCTATTAGAGCAGCAATCGCAGCAGCAAGTGCTATAGCACAAGGTTTGGCAAATGTAAAAGCTATAATGTCTGTTAAAGTTGCTGGTATGTCAAGCTCTTCTGTTTCTGGTGGAGGACCAACTACAGTTCAAGCACCTGACTTTAATGTTGTAGGACAAGGAGCTGGAAGTCAACTAGCAGGAATTGTTAGCAATCAATTTGGTGGAGCATTAAGAGCTTACGTTGTAAGTGGAGATGTATCATCAGCTCAGGAATTAGATAGAAAAATAAACACAACAGCAACGATAGGTTAATTATATAAATAAATTCAATATGAAAATAGTAGAACTACTAATAGACGAGGAACAATTATTATCAGGCATAGAAGCTATATCAATAGTTGATGAACCAGCAATAGAAGAAAACTTTATTGCATTGTCTAAACAACATGAAATACAACTAGCTGAAGTTAGTAAAGAAAAAAAGATATTAATGGGAGCCGCCTTAGTTCCTAATAAAAATATATACAGAAAAGATGGAAAAGAGGAGTATTATATATTCTTTAGTGAAGATACAGTTAGACAAGCATCTCAACTATTCTTAATGAGAGGCAACCAAAACAAATCTACATTAGAACATCAAGCTGAATTACATGGGTTATCTGTTGTTGAATCTTGGATTATAGAAGACGAAGTACACGACAAGTCAAGAAAGTATGATATGAATCTACCAATAGGTACATGGATGGTTTCTATGAAGGTAAATAATGATGAAGTTTGGAATGACTATGTTAAAACAGGTAAGGTAAAAGGATTCTCTATAGAAGGTTATTTTACAGATAAAATAGCTATGAGCAAGATAAATGAGATAAACGATGAAGAGGAAGCTAAAGAAATACTATTAGAGATTGCGAATTCAATACTAGATAATAAATATGAATTTGCTACTTATAGTGATTATGGAAGTGGTGTTAGAAATAATGCTAAAAGAGGTATTGACTTAAATAAAAGTGTAAATAATAAATGTGCAACTTCTGTAGGTAAGGTAAGAGCACAACAATTAGCAAGAGGAGAGAAACTAAGTGTATCTACAATTAAAAGGATGTACAGTTATTTAAGTAGAGCAGAAACTTATTATGATGAATCTGATAGTAAAGCTTGTGGAACTATATCATACTTATTATGGGGTGGTAAAGCTGGATTAAATTGGTCAAGAGGCAAACTTAAAGAATTAGGAGAAATAAATGAGTAAATCAAACGAAACATTAGGACAATCGTCACCTACAAGTAAAAGAAGAGGTTGCATGTGTAAAAATGGCACATATTCAAGAAAGTGTTGTGATGGCACTTTAAGAGCACAAGGGGTTGGTAAAACAAGAGGAACTGCATCTTAAAGCAAAAATCTAACAACCTATATAACTGTAGTTAGTTAAGTAATTAATAAATCGAAATTTATGGAAAACACTAAAGCTACCTCAATTTTGAACGACATCATGCAAAAACTATCATTAGTTAAGAAGGATGAAGTTAAAGAAGTTGAAGTTAAAGATGAAGTAAATCTTTCGGAACAAGTTAAAGAAGAAGATACATTATCTCAAGAATTAACAGAACTTGCTTGCCAAGAAGAAGTTAAAGAGGAATTATCTACTGAAGAAGTTGTTGCTGAAGAGTTACAAGAAGAATCTCCTATTATAGAGGAAGTTTCTGATGAAGTTCAGATGGATGAAGACAAATACGTTGGAAGAGACGAGTTTGATTCTAAAATATCTGAGTTAAAAAACATGATTGAAGAAATGAAATTAGGTTACAGTGAAGAAAAACTATCTATGCAAAATGAAATAGAGAAGTTATCTGCTGAACCAGCTTCTGAACCAATCTCACACAATCCTGAAGGGGATGTTAAACAAAACTTTAAATCTTTTGGTCAAAACAGAGTAATGAACACTAGAGATAGAGTAATGAATGCAATTTCTAATATAAAATAAACCAAAACTAAAACAATTAAAAAATGGCTACTACTACATCAATTACTACTACTTATGCTGGACAATTTGCAGGTAAGTATATTTCGGCTGCTTTATTATCTGGTATTACACTAGATAAAGGCGGTATTGAAATAAAACCTAACATTAAATTCAAGGAAGTTATTAAAAAACTTGCTACTGATTCTAATGTTATTAAAGATGCAACTTGTGACTTTGTTGATACAGGTGCACTTACATTAACTGAGAGAGTTATACAACCAAAAGAATTCCAAGTAAACCTTGAGCTTTGTAAGAAAGATTTTAGATCTGACTGGGAAGCTGTAGAAATGGGATATTCTGCTTTTGATAACTTGCCTCCTAAATTTAGTGACTACTTAATCGGACATGTTTCTGGTTTAGTTGCTGAAAAAACAGAAAACAATATCTGGAAAGGTGTTAACGGAAATGCTGGTGAATTCGATGGATTTACTGTTTTAGCTGCTGCTGATGGTGACGTAATTGACGTTGCTGCTGCAACTGTAACTTCTGTAAATGTTGTTGCTCAATTAGGAGCGATTGTTGATGCAATTCCTGCTACTTTATATGGTAAAGAAGATTTACACATATATATTTCACAAAACATAGCTAGAGCTTATGTAAGAGCTTTAGGTGGTTTTGCTGCTACTAACTCAGGTGTAGATGCTAAATCTCACATGTGGTACGGAGATGGTGCACTTACTTTTGACGGAGTTAAGTTGTTTGTCGCTAATGGACTTGCTGACAACAGAGCGATGGCTGCTCAAAAATCTAACTTATTCTTTGGAACTGGTTTATTATCAGATTCAAACGAAGTAAAAGTTATTGACATGGCTGACCTAGATGGTTCTCAAAACGTAAGAGTTGTTATGAGATTTACTGCTGGAGTACAGTACGGAATAGGATCAGAGATTGTTCTTTATTCTTAATAAATTAAATTAATCAAAATTAGGGTAGGTAGGTAAATATCTGCTTACCCTTTTTTTATAATAAAAAATAAAACTTATGGCTTGCGATTTAACATTAGGTAGAAAAGAACCTTGTAAAGATGTTGTTGGTGGTATAAAAGCTGTTTATTTTGCTGATTTTGGTGATTTTAGTGCTATTGTATATACGAGTGGTACTGACGTTATTGATACCTTTGGAAGTAATGTTACTGTTTTACAGTATGACGTAAAAGGAAATTCATCATTTGAACAGAATATAACATCTTCAAGAGAAAACGGAACGACATTCTTTGAACAAACATTAAACTTAACATTACACAAATTAACTAAAGAAGATAATAAAGAACTTAAGTTAATGGCTTATGGTCGCCCACATATTTTAGTGGAAGATTATAATCAAAATGTATTTGTTATGGGATTAGAAAACGGTGCTGATGTTTCTGGTGGAACAATAGTAACTGGTGCAGCGATGGGAGATTTAAGTGGTTATACACTTACGTTTAGCGGTATGGAAAAAGTACCAGCTAACTTCCTAGAAAATAGTGGAGGTCAAACAGCAGCAGCACAAATTACTGCGGCTGGTGCAAATACTATTACACCTGGTTCAAATTCATAATAACTAAATTTAATAGGGTTAAATAAAGGGGTGCTTCGGTGCTCCTTTTTTTATTAAAACAAATACCAGATTATTTGTTATTTATAATATGGTAATATTAACTACATCAGCAAGCTCAAAGAGTTTTAAAGTCATTCCTAGAAGTGCACAAAGCTCAGTTACTTTTGAACTTACAGATAAATCAACTAGAAAAACTACACCTATTACGGTATCTGTAAGTAACTCTAATGGTTACATGACTATAACAGGTACTTTTGTAGATTCACAATCTAAAAACTTATTAATTGAAGGCAGATTCTATTCGTTTGTAATAAAGAATAGCTCTACAATTATATATAGAGGTTCTATTTTCTGTACAGATCAAACTAATTTTAATACCTTTGATGTACATTCTGGAGAATACACAACAGAAAACACATACGATAACGATTTTGTAATAATATGAGAAAAGTAAATAAAATGGCAAAAAAGAGATTAGCTAATAATCCTTTGCCTAAAGCAGAAAAAGGAAAGATACATATAGTTAATATGTCATCTTATACACGACCTGAGATTGTAGAACAACACAATAGAGAGTGGGTAGAATATGGAGAAGATAACAATTACTTTCAATACCTTATAGATAGATATAATGGAAGTGCTACTAACAATGCCGCTATTAATGGTATAGTAGAAATGATATATGGTAAAGGTATAGATGCTGTTGAAGAAGATGTAAAAGGGAAAAACTATGTAGAGATGAAAGAACTCTTTACTAAATCTTGTATGAAAAAGATATGCTATGACTATAAAATGATGGGACAAGCAGCACTTCAAATAATCTATTCTAAGGACCGCAAAAAGATTGTGCAAGTAGAACACATGCCTATAGAGACGTTAAGGGCAGAGAAGGCAAATAACAAGGGTGAAATACAAGGTTTTTACTACTCTAAAAATTGGTCAGAGGTTTCGTTTAAAACACAACCTAAAAGAATACCTGCATTTGGATCAAGTAATGCTGGATTAGAGATATTATATATTAAACCTTATAGAGCTGGATTCTATTATTACTCTCCTGTAGATTATCAAGGTGGTTTACAATATGCAGAACTAGAAGAAGAAATAGCTAACTATCATATAAATAATATACAAAATGGACTTGCACCAAGCATGCTTATTAACTTTAATAATGGTGTTCCTACAGAAGAGCAGAGATCGCTTATAGAAAGTAATATTCAAGAAAAGTTTAGTGGTTCTTCTAATGCTGGTAGATTTATATTGGCTTTTAATGATAGCAAAGAACTGTCTGCAAGTATTGATCCAGTTATACTAAGTGACGCACATGAACAGTATAAATTTCTTAGTGATGAATCAATGAGAAAAGTTATGGTTTCACATAGAATTGTATCTCCTATGCTTGTAGGTATAAAAGACAATACTGGATTAGGAAACAATGCTGAAGAATTAAAAACAGCTTCAATACTTATGGATAACACAGTTATTCGTCCAATGCAAGTTACTATACTGGATGAATTAGAAAAGGTATTAATGTATAATGGAGTTGAATTAGATATATACTTTAAAACACTACAACCTTTAGAATTTACTGATCTAACTAATGCTATGACAGATGCTGAAGTAGAAAAAGAAACTGGTATTAAAAAAGGAGATCGTGAGATAATAGAAGAAGAATCAATAAATAAAGAAGAATAATGGCAAAAGCACTATTTATAAAGAGATCAGATTTAGTCAAGAATACCTCGTTAAATTCAAACGTAGATACAGATAAATTTATACAATTTATTGACTTAGCACAAGAAATACATATACAAAACTATTTAGGTACAGATTTATACAATAAAATAAGTGCTGATATATTAGCTGGTTCGTTATCTGGAGATTACTTATCTTTAGTAAATGATTACATACAACCAATGCTTATTCACTTCGCTATGGTAGAATACTTGCCATTTGCTGCCTATTCTATATCAAATGGAGGTGTATATAAGCACAGTGCTGAAAGCAGCTCTAACGCAAGCAAAGAAGAGATAGATTTCTTAATTCAAAAGGAGAGAGATTTTGCAGAATACTATGCACAAAGGTTTATTGATTATATGAGTTTTAATGCACCGTCTAAGTTTGATGAATATTACAGCAATTCAAATCAAGATATTTATCCAGACAAAGACACAGGTTTTCATGGATGGGTAATATAAAAAAGAACTACAAACCTAAACAGGTTAACGTAACAAAATTATTAACGTATTTAAAAAAGAAAGATAATGACACACATAATAAATTGGGTAAAGATGTTTAATTCACAACCAACTTGTTTTGAATAATGGCATCTCTTTCTAATACTAAAATAAAAGATACTTATCAGTCACTTGTTAAGTTTAGTGATAATGGCAATATAACCATTGGTGCTAAACAATTAACAGATGGCTTTGGTAATAATTCTCCTCTATATGTTTCAACAACACAAATAGGAATAGGAATAACTCCACAATCAGATTATGGATTACATATTTCTAATAATGTTAAAATAGGAGGCAACCTAGAAGTAAGTGGCAATTTAACAGTCAACGGAACTCTTACATATTTAAATGTAGTAGATTTAGAAGTTGATGATCCTTTAATTCAATTAGCAGTAAATAATTCTGCAAATATATTAGACATTGGATTATTTGGTAAATATGCTTCTAGTGGAACTAAATACAAAGGATTATTTAATGATGCTAGTGATGATAAATTTAAACTGTTTACAGGTTTAACGGTAAAACCATTAACTACTGTTAACACATCAGCTACAGGATATACAGTTGCAACTTTAGTTGCTAATTTAGAAGGTAATGTAACAGGTAATGCTGATACTTCTACAAAAATTGCTAGTATTACAAATAGTAATATTGTACAATTAACAACAACACAAACCTTAACTAACAAAACTTTAACCTCACCTACTATTACTGGAACTGGTGCTATTGCTGGTGCTTTTACTGGCGATTTAACTGGTAATGTTACAGGTAATATAACAGGTAGTGTTACTGGTGGAACAATATCTGGAACTACTGGTACATTTAGTGGTGATTTAAGTGCTAATAATTTATCTGGTACAAATACTGGTGATCAAACATTACCAACAGATTTTGTATCAAAAGCAAATGGCGGTACTTTTGGCGGAAATATTTTAATAAGTAATAACAGCAACCCATCTTTAAGATTATTAGATACAAATAATAATGCTAATGCAATAATATATGCTGGTGAATCTGAGGTTGTAATAGGAAGTTACTCTACACATCCATTAAAATTTGTACAAAACACTGGAACTGCTTTAACAATAGACACATCAAAAAATGCTACGTTTGTTGGTAGTGTTACAGCAACTGGATTCAGTGGACCATTAACTGGAAACGTAACTGGTGGTACAATATCTGGAACTACTGGTAATTTTAGTGATACTATAACAAGCACTAAAAATGGTATTGCATTACAAATGGATGGTGGTGCTAGTGCTGAGGGTATAAGAATGAAATCAGATGCAAGCACTACTTATCCAACTTTTTTAAGGTCAAGGAATCCTACAAGTGGTGGTGAAACTTCATCCTGGATTTTCATGGAACATGATACAGCTTGGGGTATATGGCATAATAACCCAATAAATAGTTTTGATTTTACTCGTTCAAGTACAACTGGAATTGAACAAAATGTTGGTGGTAAAACAAATACTGTTATGATTCGTTTAAATAACACTGATGGCTCTGGTATTTTTACTGGTGCTGTTACCGCACCAACTTTTACTGGTAATTTAACAGGTAATGTGACTGGAAACTTAACTGGTAATACCTATTTAAATACAATAGCATATCAAGGTGGAGAAGGAACTGAATTAGATAATAGTGCCTTTAATGTAGATGGTATAGGAACTACTTTTAGATGGATTGAATCTAATAGTGGTGCGGCTGGAACAACATGGAAAAAAGTAGCTGATATTGTTATAACTAACACTATTACTCCAAACGGAGTACAAATAGAAGCTAAGGTATATCAACCAAACACTAATACTGGAGTTACTGCTGGTTTAAATACTTTATATTATAGTATTGCTTTTAGAGGTCGTATTGATGATAGCTCAACACATAATGACGCTATAGTTTATGGACAAGATGCTAATTTATTAAGAGTATATAAAACTGCTGATTATACATTTGAATTACAAGCTAGATCAAATGATAACAATAGAGATTTAGTTGTTGAATGCAATATAACAAGTAAAAAAGGAGGCAAAGTAACTCCTACAACTACATATACTAATGGAACTGCAACTGGCGGAACTGCTTATACTGCTAGTGGAAATGCTTTAAACAAAACTAAATTTGCTGGTAATGTTGAATTTGAAGGTGCAATATTTGATAGTGCTGAAGTTGATGATTTAAGAGTTAATGGTTATTTATATTTAGGTGCTGGAGCTGATTCTACTTATGGTGGTTATTTAACAAATACTGGTGCAACTGCGGAAGGAATAATGGTTGTTGTAGATGATGTTGATGCTTTTACAATTAATGCAGTTACTGGTAATGCTGGAGAACAAAACACGTTTTTTAAAGTAGATGATGCTGTAAAACTATATGATGCTAATGGTGTTGTATTAGAAACAGTATTAGGTGGTGTTGATGTAACTGGAACTTTAGATGTTACTGGTTTAATAACTAATACATATTCTGGAACATCTGCTCATGTATTACAAAATGCTTCAAGTAATGGCACTGTATTGCAATTAAATTGTACTGGTGATAGTTCTAGTTTATATTTACAAGGTGATCATATATACGCAAGTGGTATTTTGGTTATTGGAAATGAGGGTACTGGTGCTAACTTGTATAGAGCAACTGCACATACTTTTCAAAATGGTACTGTAACTTTTGATGATGATGTTTATTTAAATTTTGCTCAAAATATTTATTTTGCTAGAACTGCTGAAACTGGTGGTGATTATAGTAATATAATAGGTGCAACAAATTATCCAACTGGTGGCTATAGTCAAACCAATCAAAATTATTGGATAAAAGCACAAACTAGAGGTGGTTTTCATATTGTTTTAAATTCTGATGGAACTAATACATCGGCTGAAAATGCATTTGATGACTTTGTTATATTTCAAGGTGTTCATGATGGCACACCTAGATTTAGAGTTAGTAATGTTGGTACTGGTTATTTTTCAAATAAATTAGGTGTTGCAACTGTTGGCATAACTCCTTATGGAACTATGGAAGTTGGCAAACCTTTGGCTAATGACACACAACTAACTTTGTCTAGTTTATATTCTGCTGGTAATGGTGGACCGATATTAAATTTTAGATCTGGTCATGGTAGTAATGCTAATGTTTGGAATATGGGACAGATTTTTGTCACAGATGATTCAAATTATAATGGTCGTATAGAGTTTAAAACGACAACAAGTGGTGGTAATTCTGGAGCTGCACCAACTACAAAAATGACATTAAAAGCCGCTGGTAATTTAGGCGTTGGAACAGTTGCACCCTATGAGAGATTAGTTTCTGATCAAGCTGTTGCCGCATTAGGTATAACACAAGGTAATTCTAGTCAAGGTCCTGCAACAATTATAGATTTTGATGGTACTCATTCTAGGTTAATGGCTGTTGACTGGGGTTCAGCATACAAAGATTTAAAAATACAAGCAAATACAATAGATTTACAAGTTGGAACTGGCTCTACTGCTAGTGCTTTAACAATAGCAAATAATAAATCAGCAACTTTTGCAGGAAGTGTAACTGCACCAAGTGCAACTATTACAGGAATTACTCGAACTAATGAAGTTTTTTGGGGTAATGCTTATGCAAATGGAAAATTAACTTGGGACACAAATGAAGCTATAGTACAAGCACAATCAGGAATGGCTTTAAAACTACAGTCAAATGCAGCTACAGCTTTAACTTTAGACACGTCTCAAAACGCATTTTTTGCAGGAAATGTAAAAATAGGAAGTTTAACAACTGGAACACCTGCTGCAAATGCAGATGATTTAGTTATTGATAAAGGTGCAAGTGAATCAGGAATTACTATAATTTCAACTGCTGCAAGTACTTTAAGATTTGGGGATGCTGCAAATACTTCAATAGGTTCTATAGAATATAATCATAATTCAAATTATATGCGATTCAGCACTAATAATGCAGAAAGAATGCGTATAGACAGTTCTGGAAACGCAACTTTTACATCAACTCTATCTGTAAATGGTAATAATGTTGTTGGATTTAACGGTAGTTGGAACGGTGCAAATATGCCAGGCAGTAGATTTGGTGGTTATTCATCAAATGGGGGTGAGGTAGTGTTTCAATCTGATAATCCCTCAAGTGGCAGAATGTCCATGTTAGTTGATGGTCAATATTATGCTGGTGAAAATGGTGGATTTTATTCTTTATATAGTGGCAATAATTACAATAATGTAAAAGGTTTTTATGCTGATACTTCTGGGGTTTTACAATTTAATTCATCAGCAGTATTTGAATCAGGAACTACAACTAATATTTTAAGGTTTGGTCCAAATGCTAGATGGGGATTTTCCAGAGCAAATAATGACAACAGATATGTTTCTTTTATGCGAAATCAAAATGCAACTGGTACATCTGTATTTACAGTTGATGGGGATAATGGCAATATGAGTATTGGAGCTGGAACTGAAACAAATGGTACACTACTCGTTGGCTCAGTAGAAACCTCAAATGTTTTAACTATTGGTGGGCGATATAATTTAGGTGGTGGAATTTTGAATTTTAGAAGTGGTCATCCAACTGCTTCTGCTGTATGGAACATGGCTTATATAAAAGTTACTGATGATGGTAATTTCAATGGTAGAATACAATTTATGACTACAAATAGTGCTGGTAATAGTGGAACTTTACCAACTACAAAAATGACATTAAAAGCAAATGGTCGTTTAGGTATTGGCACAGAATTACCATCAGAGTTGTTTCATTTGTCTGGTGGTAATGCTAGATTTGAGGTTGATGGTGATAGCAATTTATATATTAAAAATGCTGGAACTAATGCAATTCAAATGGTTGCTGGTTCTGGTGAAGAATTATATATTGGACCGAATGACAGCTATAAACTAAGATTTTTAACCAATGGTAATATTGCTATGGATAATGGCGGTAAACTTGGAATTGGTATATCAAACCCAACTTGTGGAACAAGCGGTTATGCATCTAATACACCATTTTTGCACGTTTACAATGATACAAACGGAACAAAACCAACAATCAATGTAAGTTGTCATGATGGAGATGAAGCATCTTTAATACTATGTGAAAATAGTGGTGGTGGTGCAAGATGGGGTAATCGAATATATTATGAGGGATCAGGTGATAATTTCTTTAATATAGAAACCAGTGATTCTGGTACTGTAACTCATAGAATGACTATTGACAGATATGGTAAAGTTTCATTTGGTACTATAACAGCACCATTAAGATTTTTTGATGTAAGAGGTATTGCGATGTTTAATGGTCCAACCAGCTCAAGTGGTGGCTCTTATATATATGATGGTTATGTTGATAGCAACAGTGCATATTTACATCAGCCAGCTTTTATGATTAGACAAGACAGTACAAGAACTGGTGGTATTGATGAAGCACCAGCTGGTATATGTATTCATAATGAAAGTGGTCCCAATAATTCAATGACAAAATTATCATTTTCATCATTAGAATCATCTAGTGGCGGTAATACTGTAACTATTGCTGGTATAATGGCTAGAAAAACTGCTGGTACACCAGGTAATTGGGCATCTGGTGAATTATCTTTATTTACAAAATCTGGTTCTAGTTATAGTGAGGGAATGATAATGGATAGTGCTGGTAGGAGTACATTCTATTATACATCAAAACACAGAAAAGGTATAAGATTAAATCGTGCTAGTGGTACAGACACTGGTATAAGCTGGTATAATGATACTTACTATAACTGGCAAAATTATATGGCAAGTGCTGGAACTAGTGGCTGTGGACCAAATGGTAATTTAACAGCACCTAGTGGTTTAACTAGTGTAACATCTTGGGCATTAAGGTCAAGAATGGAGGGAGTATCTACTTATGGTTGGATTTGGGAAACTGGAGGTTCAGGTGGTGGTGGTGCAACTGCTAGTACAAAAATGGAGCTTGGTGCAACAAATGGTACATTAAGTTTAACTGGTGATGTTGTTGCTTATGCATCTGATAAAAGATTGAAAACTAATGTAAAAAATATTAGCAATCCAATAGAGAAAATAAAACAAATTAATGGTGTTGAATATGATTGGGTTGATGATATAAAAGAAAAATATGATTTTCACCCAAACAATATGCATGAAGTTGGTGTATTGGCTCAAGAAATTGAAAAGGTATTACCAGAAGCAGTTTTAACAGCACCTATGAATGCACCATACAAAGAAAAAACTGGTGAGGATCATAATTTTTTAACTGTTAAATATGAAAGAATAGTACCTTTATTAATTGAAGCTATAAAAGAGCAACAAAAACAAATTGATGAGTTATCTAAAAAAATATGTAATTGTAAATAAATATGGCTGGAATACCAACAACTGGAAATATTAGAATGCAATTATTTGCACGAGAGCGACTTTATGGAAATTATGGCGGTGGCGGTACTATTACTGGTCCAATTTCAATGTATAATCTAATTAATGGCGGTAATACTGGTGGTGGCATGAACTCTGGAAATAATTATCCAGTTAGAAACGGAGCTTGTGGAAACACTGATCCAGCTTTTCCAAATCCGCCTGGACCTGGCTCTTTTAATAATTGGAGAGGTTACTATCAAGATTGGATATGTTATCATCCAGTAGGAAGTGGACATTATAGCGGTAATGTTCCTATTAGAACTTTAAACAGATGCATACCTGGAACTACTTTAAACTTTACTTATTGGGCGAGCAACCAATTAACTAATGCTTCAACAGGTGCTGGATGGACAATAAATTCAACTAAATTATATACAACTAATAATCAACCAGCTCAAGGAAATGCACAAACTCCATTAACAAATTCAATAGCTCCAGCAGGTTTAATTATATATTCGCCACCAGGTGGCAGTAATACTTGGGTGCAAACAAATAGCAGTGGAGTTATAACATCAATTAATCAATGTTAAATAAATAAATAAATAAATTATGAATATAGAATACGGTTACACAATAGGAATGTTAACTTGTTATATTGACAAGGATAATATGCAAGATTTAGTATATAATGCATCTTATAATTATTGGGCAAAAACACCAACTACAAATCCAGGACAAGCAACTGGTAATGAAATAGAAGTTGCTATTAATGGCAATATGAATTTAACTGAGCCAAATCCTGAAAATTATATACCTTTTAATGATTTAACAGATGAAATTGTTTGGAGTTGGATAGAACCAAAATTAGATATAGAGCAAATAAAACTAACTTTAGACAAACAAATTGAGGACATAAAACACCCTGTTACTGAAATAAAGTATTTAAACAATTAATTACTATATTTGTAATATAATTATAAATTTAATACAATGTCAAAAATTACAGAAAAACAATTAGAAGTGCTTAAAGAAAGTCAAGGTAAAATTAATCAAGTGGTGAATACAGTTGGTGTATTAACTATTCAAAAAATTAACATTGACAAGCAAAAAGATGTTCAATTAGAAGAATTAAAAAAACTAGAAGAGTCACAACTTGAACTAAGGAAAGAGCTTGAGGAACAGTATGGTAAGATTTCAGTTAATTTAGAAGACGGTTCTTACGAAGAGATACCTGATAAAGAATAATACTATGGGTTTTGCAGACGCAAAGATATATGCACTGAATTCAATAACCTTTTTTATCTCATTAACAGAGGTTGAAGTTTGGCTAAAAATAATACTTCTTGTCTGCACGATAGCTTATACTGTTCAAAAAACTAAAAGATTATGAGTGAATTAAGTGAGGACAGTAAATTTGAAATTAGTATAAAAACTCTTATTGGAATAGGTATAGCATTATCTACCTTAATAGGTATGTGGTTTGCTTTACAAGCTGACATACAAGAAGCGAAAGAATTACCAGAACCAGAGATTAGTAGAACTGAGTATGATTTAAAAGATCAGTTAATCAGAGAAACTATCATGAATACTGGTACTAAAGTAGAAGAAAACTCAAATGCCTTGAAGAAGATAGACGACAAGTTATTTGAAATAATCAGTAAATGAAAAAATTATTATGTGCGATATTTGTATTGGTTGCGGCATCTGTATATAGTCAAGACGTAACTGTCTTGCAAATTAATGCAGAGTGGAATAAAAAAAACAATTATGACTTGTCTGGTATTACAGGAGCTGTTGTTAAATTTAGTTATTTAAAAGATCAGCCAAAAGATATACAGAAAAGTATAGTTGCTGTTCCTGTTATTGTTATACTAGATAAAAACGGAAGAGTTAGAATGCAATATGTAGCAGATATATCATTAAAGATTAAAGTTGGTAATCTTGATATACAAAATAATATAGATCGTATTAATAAACTATGAATTCAATAAGTAAGCACATAACTTACAAAGAAGCTACTAGAAGTGTCACAGCTCTTCGCTTAGGCATAGAAAACGTGCCTAATGACTACGAACTACAAAACATGGAGTTAGTCGCTGAGAAAGTGTTTGAACCGCTTAGAAAAGCTGTTAACGGTCCAATTAAAATCAATTCATTTTTTAGATGTGAAGAACTTAATAAAGCAATTGGCGGTAGTAGTAAAAGTCAACATTGTCAAGGAAGAGCTATTGATATTGATGACGTTTATGGTTATGTTTCTAATTCTTATATGTATTATTATATCAAAGATAACTTGGATTTTGATCAACTTATTTGGGAGTTTGGTACAGATACTGAACCTGATTGGGTACATGTTAGCTATGTAGATAGTGATTCTAATAGAAAAAGATGTTTATTAGCATACAAAGAAGAAGGTAAAACTAAATATAAAGATATAAGTCATGTCTGATAAAAAGAAGTTTAAAGAAACTACAGTTGGCAAATTATTATTTGGTGCTGCATCAATGATAAATCCAACACTAGGAAAAGTATTAAGTGGTGTTAGCTCTCCACAAGAAGCTTTAGCTGAAATAGGTAAATCTAAAATATCTAATGATGATAAAATAAAGCTACAACAAATGATCTATGAGCAACAAAATAAAGAAATACAATCTATTACAAGTAGATGGGAAGCTGATTCAATGTCAGATTCATGGTTAAGTAAAAATGTGCGACCTTTAGTTTTAGTTTGGTGCATAGTTGTATTTAGTTTAGCTGGTATATTAGACAGTATAGAAAGTGTGCCTTTTCATATTGGAGCAACTTGGAATGATACATTTGAAAAAGTAATGATGGCGGTTGTATTAGCTTATTTTGGTGGTCGTACAGCGGAAAAATCTACAAGTATATTCAAAGGTTAATAAATAAATTCAATACTCTATGAATTTAATAGGGTTTTATATATCTTTGTGAATTCAATAGGGTGCGATATTCTGTTGATTTTCTTTGTTTTCAATGAAAGGAGGTAACTAGACGTTGCCTCTTTTTTTTGTCTTTTGTCTTGCACATGACATTTATTATAATTATGTTTGTTACATGGAAAACTTAACAAAGAAGTTGGTGAAAGTTCAAGGGAGTTTGAAAGCACCAAAAAATCAAAGAAACAATTTCGGTAATTATAACTACAGGAGTTGTGAAGACATTTTAGAAGCAGTTAAACCTTTACTTATGAAGGAGGGTTTGTTATTAACCATCTCTGATTCTATTGCACCTGATCCTTTATTTGTTAATGCAGTTGCTGAAATTACAGATGGTAAAGACAAAATATCTGTAAGAGCACAAGCTGGTATTAACTTAAATAGAAAGGGAATGGATGTAGCTCAAAGTTATGGAGCATCAAGCAGTTATGCTAGAAAGTACGCTTTAAACGGCTTATTTTTAATAGATGATACCAAAGATGCAGATGCTACTAATAATCACTCTAAGGTACCTCAAAACGCTTCTACAGACGTGTTAGAGCCATCTAAAGATTGGTTAGACGAAAAAGGAGATAAATTTAACAAGGCAAAAGATGCCATTACAAAAAAGGGTTTTACTATAGCCGATATTAGAAAAAAATATAAAGTAAGTAAGAAAGTAGAAAAATTATTATTAACCTAAATTAAATTAAAATTATGAATGAAAAGAAGTATGTAGGCAGTGGGAAACAAATGGGTAATTACGA
>Ga0209337_1000899_pt1 | contig 23470 bp, 29 predicted proteins | sample LinPmetageLP53_FD_184044 | JGI IMG/M metagenome (GOLD analysis project Ga0209337, IMG submission 184044) | Marine viral communities from the Pacific Ocean - LP-53 (SPAdes) (version 2) | ecosystem: Environmental > Aquatic > Marine > Oceanic | place: Pacific Ocean | collected 2010-02-08 | reverse complement strand
TATAGGGTATAATGAGGGGACTTTGGGTTTATTATGTAAAATTATCGAAATTAATAAAATTAATGTTTAATAATAGAAATTAATTTATTACGTAATATGGTAATAAATTGAAATAAAAAAATAAGGTATTAAGACGTAATTTATATATTTTAAGGTAGGACACATAAAAAATATTTTAAGTCGTAAAAATCTAATTTATCTCTTTCCTAGTTTCTTCCAATAATTTATAGCTTCAGGTCGGCTTTCTCCAACATATAATTTATGTTTAAACTTTTTCTCGTAATGCTCTATTAACTTTTTTGCATGGTTTTTTCCTTTTATAAAAGTATCTATTGATTGTATTTCAGTTCCCTTCACAAACATATATCCATATATTTTTGTTTTCTTACTATCATAAGATATATATAAATCTTTTTCGTCCAAACCCCAATTGTAGCTACATAATGAAGTAAACTGCTGTTTATCTATTTTTTCCCTCTCCTTCAGTAATTCATTAGTAATTTTAATTCTTGTAAAATATCCGTATCCCATTATTGTTATAATAACAATATATATTTTCTTTTTAAGTGTTTTTAATTTTCCGATTTTTAAGGGAGGTAAGTTTTTTGGATATAAGTTTTTCTGAATCGTATTTTTCGTTTTTTTCTACGTTTCCGTACAATCCATATAATTATCTTGCAACAACAACAACGTATTATCATGGTTTATCATAGATTTATTTGGTGTCGTCTTCTTCGTCGCTTGAATGGTCGCTCAATATGGGTTCTGTATTGTCTTCTAATTTTAGAGGAGCTATACACGGTTTTTCGGCATTCAAGGCGATATTGGCGACACCAAGTAAATCTTTAAAAACTTGTAATAATTGAGGTCGTGGTTCTAAAATCTTAAGGATTTCTTTTATTTCAATAATATTCTGAACGTTGATTTTCTCCATTATTATTATTATTAGATAAGAAAATTAATTAGAGAACGTTATATCTCCATTAGCGTTAAAGTAATAATGCTGGTCAAAGACTACCCACATATGAATGTTCTTCGCTTCACCACCATTCGCACCAGCCGCAACTGTTAATTGCAAGTAAGTATCTTGAGAGAGGGTTTGTGTATCAATACCGGATTCTCTAGCTTCTTGGGCGAAACTCTGAAGCGATAAACCGTGGGGACACACACAAATCTTCTCGTCCGTCCCTGGACATATTGGAGCAGCAGCAAATCCTAAATCGCCATTACTACAACCGCCAGCAGGAAGCATACTTGTTCCATACATAATTCCATTCATAGAACCAGTAGGAGCAGTAAATCCAAGTGTTCCCAAAGCTTTCGATAATTCCATACAATTTTCAGCACGTCTAAATTGAGCAGCAGGGTTATTAGCAGTAGTATCACCAAATCCATTTACAGGTTCAGTCGGATATAGTACACTACCTACCTTAATATTCCAGCTCTCAAGGTTGGGTTCGCCTGAATAAGATAGAACGTATAGCGGTGCGTCATTAGCAAGACCAGTATTCGCAAGGGTCGTAGACTGGGCAACCCAAAATAGTGAGTTAAGACTACGTTTACGTGCAGGCATTCTAATTATGTGCTCTCCGGCTTGAGCCGCAGCAGGTAATACGTCAGCATTATATTCCCAGTCTTGACCTGAAATAATTAACTGACCACCAAGGTCTCTCTGAACCATACGGAACTGGTTTAATACTTCTTCACCAACTTCAATCATGTGAGCGATAAACGAAATATTTGTAATATGTACGGTTCCAGCGACAGGTGCGGCATTCCACGAACCTAGCCATTCAGAAGAGGTTATGTCCAAGCAAATCGTAATAGGAGCGTCCTGACGAACAAGAGGAAGGGGGATAAGTTTTTCCTGTCCAAATAATCCACTAGTTAAATTAATAGAAAATCTGTGTTGAGAACCAGCAGCAATACGAGCAGTAGCATTATGACGACTTTGAGAAAAGATATCTCCTAAATTAGCAGCAACCGCACCAGCAGAACCAGCATTCGTATTACTAGCAGCAGCAACATTCGTAAGACCACGGAGACAACCTTTAACGCCGTCTGTTCCAACACCGTCAGAGCTTAACTGGGCAGGAGCAAGGACCGAGGCATGGAGACGGTGAGCCTGTTGTAAGTTTGAAATTACACGTCCGCCTTGTTCAATCCTCACGTTTTCAAAAAAAGTGTGTCCTCCGCTGATATCAAGTCCTAAAGTTTGTGCAGAGGTATTATCTAGCTCGAAGGATAAATACGAAGAAGTGGGGTCAAGCAGTTGCGTAGCCGACCCAACTTCAATTCTTACGGTTCTATTAGCAGTATCAGAAAAGATATTCCCATTTTGGGGATAAAACTTTCTTCTTGAAGCAATAGCAGGTATGGATTTTGGTAATACGTCAGCGTAATCTAATGTAGACGGCAGGACTCTTTCACTCATTATTTATACTTAATGAATAGATAAAAATAAAAATTATCAAAAATATTTTAGAATCTTATTTTTCTATTGAAACTTTTACGGCTTATGATAGTCATATTCTTACATAGCTCAAACTTGGGTCGTACAGCTAATAGATTGAAAGTCAATTCTTTACCTTCATATAGGTCTTTGTAAAGGGCAACAATATCACCATTATATTCTTGGTCTGCTTTGTATTTAATGCAATCTGAAGGTACACCTTTCATTCGAATATGGTAATCATAGATTTTATTTCCTTCTTTGTCTTCAGCCTCCAGTTTATCTATATAACACTTCTTACCCAAAAAGATACTATTAACAGCATGGATTTCTCCAACCGCTCCGTCCATATCAAAATCAGTATGGAATTGTCCCATTTGGTTTCCAATCAGCTCACGTCCATATTTTTTATGAAACTCTTGACCTAGTAATTCTATCTTGTCGCTGTCTATGTGTATTGAATCGGTGTCCGTATAATACATAGAGATATCTAAATCTTCTGCAAGGGTCATAACTTCAAACATAATCCGTTTGGACATAGAAAGGATTTCAACTCCAACGTGTACGTTGTTGAAGTGTTGGTCAATCGGTTTAAGGACCTTAACCTTGTAATATTTTCCATTCGCCAGTTTTACCGCCTCCTGAATATAGTTATAATTTCTGTCCATAAACTTATCAAAATCCTTTTCAGGAATATAATGACTATCACTAGTAATAGGTTTCAAATAGGACTTACCATAGGAGCTATTCATAAGTTCCTTGAAAACCATTTGGATAGGATTTTTCTGTTTCTTGAACTTTAATCTCTGTTCAAAAAGATATTGGATAACCTCACAGATTTTATCATTATGTCCTTTGTTGTAATAATATCCATTAATGAACTCTACCTCCGCACCATGATAAGATACAAAATCTTCCATTCCAACCTTATCTAAATAGAGGACTTCACCAACTAAATCATTAGTAAAGTTCCTAATTCCAGTATCAGTCATTAAGGATACACAAGGAAACTTGTATGTTTTCTTGATTGACTTAACACGAACACATACAAAATATCCGTCAGCAGATTCTTTGCAATACTCCCAATCAGTAATGATTTTGGGCTTACCTTTTAACAAACCAGGCATGCGAGACATAGCTGAAGGATACAAGGAAACAGCGTCAAAATCACTAATCTTCTTCCCTGTAGTTTCAATCGATTTCTTATTCTCACAACACATAGTTCTACCACCAACTACACACTTCTGAATGAAAGCACGTGGAACTCCAGCCATAGCAAGAACACCTTTATAGCAACCTTCACGTACCATATAGTTATGAGCCATAGACGCTAAACTAATGTAATCATTAATATCTTCTTCAATAGCCTCTTGAACCAATACACCAAACTTTTCATAACCTTCTTTCAAGGTAATGCAATCCATATAACAATACTCTCCTGCATAATCCAAAATATTAATCTTATCGTCTTCAATACAGTTCCACTTCTCACAATTAACCAAATATTCTTCTTGGTCTTGTGATTTCACAAAGGATAAACAAATATTCTTATCAATCCAAACTTCCTTTACATTCTCCTCGGTGTAAAGGTCGTAAGGCATTATCTCCTTTTTTACGTCCAAATTAAAAGCACCACTAAACTTTCCTAAAGGCATATTAATCATTTTCAAACTATCCTTGATTTCTATACATACTACACGGTCTCCATAATAGAATCTTGCAGTAGCGGTCATAAGACCAGTTCCCTTTTCAATAGTATCTACACGAGACAAATATTTCAAGATAAATCTGAAATCATAACCGCTATTGTGGGCTATCATACGAACAAAAGGAATTGGTATTTTATCCTCCTTTTTAGCAAATAAATTATGTTCTTCTAAATCTTCTAATTTTTCAGTAGAAATACCATGGTGTAGAATAATATTTTTGAGAAGTTGTTTTCCACAATCTTCTCCAAAAAATCCGTCTCTATGTAGGTCAGTATACACACAATAAGGTTTATGGATAGTATCCTTTGTATCATTCCGTCTAGTAGTAGTTTCAAAATCAAAGTAATAAGTTTCTGTGCAGTCTTTCTTAAACTTCTTTGGGTCCCTGTATTCATTCTTTTTCAATCCTCCTTCAACAAACAAACAACCGTCCCAACCTTGTACGTCGTCATTATAACTTAAATCAGTAAAAATCTCGTCAACCTTCGTATATTCAATAACCTTATAAAGTTCGTCGCAGAGTTCAATTTCCTTCAAGTGAGTTTCTTTTCGTTCCATTAAAAGACGTATCACGTCATAAGAACTTATGAATCTATCTTTACCTCTGAAAGTTTGTTTAGCTGATTTTTTGTAAATCTCATTCCACCTATCTTCACCTTCTACCTCAAAAAAGTTTTTGATACAGTAAGACGTGTATTCAGTCTTCTCAATCAGGAAGTAGTGTTTATTGATTAAACCTAATTCTAATCTTGGTTTGGTTTTATCTCCATAATGGCGAAGATTACTTTTATCTTCAATACGTCGAACAGTTATATACACGTCTAATTGTTTAGCCACGGCTCCAAGTAAACGTTGTGGTATTGCCTGATTTCTTACCATGTGTTTGATACCTGTAATATCGTGTCCTGCAGCCCTGAAACATTCACAGAGACAATTGTTATCGTAATTATTTTTGTCTATCGTATGGAAAACTCCATATTTATCAAGATTTACTTTTGGTAAGGTATGGGTATGACTGAAGAAACTACCGTCAAGGACAAAATCACCTATAAGGTTTCTGACTACAATATTAGGGTTTGGATTCTCTACAATAGATTTAATGATTTCCTCTCCACTTTCCCACTCCTCAATCATTATTATACCTGGTTGTAATGCTTTCCTCAACTTCTTAATGGTCGTATGATTAAGAGCATAGTAAAGACCATTATTTTCCAAATATACCACTTTACCTTTTTGAGCCTTAAGTTTGGGTAAAAGAAATCTAATATCGTCATTAATAGCTGGAAAATCTACAGGGATATTTACTGTTCCGGTAGTCTTCAGAGCTTTATTGAATTGAGGTAGAAACGTCTTATTGACGTATACACGTGGTTCTAATAGTGTATCATTATCTACTACATAGTTAGGGTTGTTAAACTTGGACCTTAACTTTCCACCCTTGGTATAGTATGTACTCTTCTTAACAAATCTATCGGTAGATTTATTGTATACCATAGGATTCCCCTGTTTATTTGTATAGACAACCTGCTCTGTTGCACCAGCTCTCACTAGTTTCTGATTAAACTTAATGAAAACCTTGGTAAATTGACCACCATGTATTATTCTCTTTTTTGGAAAATTGAGGTGGAAGGTTTCTTGAACACTATTCATATTATATAATATATATAATATTTTCTTTTTAAGTATTTTGTTTTTATAACAAAAAAATATAACGCAACAAAAAAAAAATAAACGAATTACAAGATACAAGATCCTGTACTTAACAAAATTATAGAGAGGGGTAAAAAAAGTTTAATTTTCTCGATTTTTAAATTAATTATTTGGAACCATAGTAATTTCGAACTGTATTACATAATATCCAACGTCCGCTAGACCACCTGCCCCTGGAACTTGAATATAGGTATATTGGTCAGTTAGAGGGTCGGTAAAGGTTATAGATACTTGCTGACCAAAAGGATTACCAGCTAAAACCGGACGATTATTTTGAGAGGAGATAGACAACCACGCCTTATCAATACTGGTAGCAGCAGCAGCAAAAGTGGCTCCGTCTCCTACATTAACAACCTGTCCAGGGCAAATCTGTCTCCACGTTCCCATGGTAGTTTCCGTGGGGATTACTTCACCAACAGCACCAGCATTAGCACCTATAATACTTGACTTAACTGATTGACTTGTTGGTACATTCATTCCTAATTCCAAAGAGGTAATTTTCAATCCAGCAGCAGCAGGATTACACCACGAAACAGCAGCAGCCGCACCTGAACCCATAGCACTTATACTATCACACTTAATAAGAGATTGTGAATATTCGTGGGAGTTAGTGAAACTGGTTGGGATTGGAAAATCTACTTGGTATTTACCTCTACCTTCATAATTACCATTACCTCTAATTGCAACTACAGCTCTGAATCTTAAACGTTCTTCGTCAATTGAAAATACATTCACAGTATTAATTAATCCTTGTGCCTCTTGTTCACTCATTATTATATTATTCACTATTATTTTTATTTTGATTTTTCAATTCAATTCTTTTTTTAAGTTTCTCTATGATTTCAGTAAAGACAATACCCCAAAAAAATCCAAGACAACCAGCAGTAAAAGGTTCCATTATATATCTACTTTAGATTTTATTTTCGTCCAGCTCTTACAGCACGTTCAATATTCTTTCTCCTTGCCGTCGCTAATTTAGCTGCTGCGGCTGCGGTAGCTGCTGAACCAATAGCTTGACCTCTTCTACCGTGTCTTAAGTGGTCAATAGTTTTTCCTGCAAATCTTCCAGCCTGATAGGAACTATCTAAATACCCAGCCACTTTAGATACACCTTTCGCACCAGCAGCAACAGCACCAAGACCAGCAGCAATAGGTTCAAGACCAATCATAGCAGCACCAGTAGCAGCCACACCTGCAACGTCCCCAACAACAGAGGCAACGTCCCCAACTGCTTTAGCGTGAGAACCTACCCATGTTGCACCACGCTTCACACTATTCAACGCTTTCTGACCAAGATAATGAGCTTCACCTACAATTTTATTACCAAGAGTGTTATACCAAGCCATTCTTTATATTATCACTTATCTTTTTTTTTCTTCTTTGTTGTAGTTTTCTTTTTTAGTTTCTCTTGCTCTTGTAATACTTTATGTTTTGCTATTTTTTCTTGGTCTATTAATTCTCTTAAACTTGGAGGATTTGGAAGGTCTTTATCCTCGATAAAATCTAATTTTAGTGAAATATCATAATCCAATCCATTAAGGTCTATAGTTTTATTCTTCTGATTAGTCAATCTTAAGGATATATTAGTAATATCTTTTAGTTTCAATAATAATTTATGTACATTACCATTAATAGGTTGGATATTGATAATTCCACCAGGTTCAGCGTTGATTGGAACCCTACATAAAATACTACTAAAACCTCCACCTATATTACTATCAAGAACACTTGTAGTTGATAGATTAGTTCTAACGAATAGACTTCTTACAGAATTAGCCATATCACATACGTCTTCAGCATGTAAATAAACAGGAACAGCGAAAGGTGATAAAGGTGTTGGTATATCTATTCCTAAACCAGCTCCAGCAGGATTTCCATTACAATAACCTGACTCCCAAGCAGTTGAACCTACATTCAATCCGACGTATGGGTCTCCAACAATATCATACCAATCAAAACCCAATTCTTCATTCATATCGTCCCCTGGAGATTCAGGTGTTCCTGTAAAGTGTCCATTCCTTAATGCTAATGTAATTCTATTACCTGGTTGTGTGCAGATAAACTTAAACTTTAATTTAATTGGGTCATAAAGGACTTCCAACCACAATATAGAGGCGGTGAGAAGAGCAGCCAGTTCTACAGCGGTATAATTACCTTCAGGAATGGTTAACGTAAAGAAACCAGGTTGGGTCATATCTATTTTTCCGTCTGCGTCATAGAGACACGGAACACCATAAGTAGACACAACATAATCCAAACGAGTATTAATACCGTTTTGAAAGTTATAGAATGAATAAGGTATTTCAGCAGAAAATACACTCATAAGAATCGAATGGTGTGGAGGAACAACCACAGGTTCGTCTAATGTAAAATCAAAATCAGCTCTGTTTCCACCAAAGGTAGCGGTTGCATTCGCAGAATTAATATATATAACACGACTCGCAGGAGTACTTGTCTCTTTGTATTGTGCTAACATTATATATATTATAGATAAAATAAAATTAAAAAAGTAGAAAAAAAGATTAATTGTAAAGGTGGTTTTTATCATGATAGATTTTTGACTTCAAATCCCACAAATCAAAATATACTTTCAAACTAGGTATCTTATCCAGTATGTCGTTGGTATATTTTTTATCGGATAATTTATTACAGAGATAGTCTCTATACCAACCATTCATATGGTTTTTAATATATTGATAAGGTTTATTTTTGTATTTACCAAAAGGCATTCTACCTTTCTTACCTATTATTTCTAATTGAGGTTGGATATTATCAACAAAATATTTATAGTTAATCTTTGCGTCTTCTTCTCCGTTATTGTTATGGTTAGTTTCTTTTTGTTCTAGTAAGTGTATCCGCATGGATAGAACCCAGTATTTTTTCCACGTTTCCAACATATCCCTGTGAAAACTATTCTTTGATATTACGTCTCTAAAATCTCCGTCGCCCTTAACATAATGATATAACCAATCAAGCTCTAATTCTTTACAGGCTTCATAGTCTTTCAATTCAATCTTGAGTAGATTACTTCTATGTTTGAATGCAATTACCAATCTATCATTATCTAGTTTAGCTGGGTGTCTATTGAAACTCATAGCTTCTTCGTGAATCGGTTTAAGTTCCATAATAGGTTTAGGTGTATATACTTGATCTACAAAACTGGAATGCTTCATGGGTCTATCTACATATTCCAATAATTTCCACTTTGCCCCCTCCTTATTAAAATTAGGATTTTTGACTTTATAATCATTCCAGCAAGGATTTAAATATCTTGAAAGGATTTGGATACATTCGCCGTCCAAGTTTTCTTCTAAACACTTGAAAAAATTAATAGGTACTTTATAATTCAGTAGATATTGATATTCTTTAGAATATTCATTCTTAAAGAATTGTTGATTTAACAACCACGTCTTATAGTTGGTGTCCCCATGGACAAGTGAAAGTTCTTGATTTTTGTATTTTCCAAAAGTTATTTTGATTCCCATTATTGTTATTATAACAATATATTTTATTTTCTTTTTAAGTAATTTAATTTTCTCGATATTTAAATAATTCCAATTTTACCCCTTTTAATAACGTGCCTTGCTTTTTTACCTAGGGAGGAAAGAGCAGCACCTACTTTTTGACCCAATACACTCTGTTTATCTCCTCCGTCAGCTACAGAACCTTTACGAGCTAACCCAAGAGCCTCGCCTGCAAGTTTTCCTTCAAATCCAATTAAAGCTACAGCAGCTCTCGCTTTATTACCTACACCTTGAGCCTTACCGTCTTTAATTGCTTTAATAACGCACTTTTGAAAATCTCTATCAGCTTTCTGAACTTCCGCACCTGTAGCGTTCTTCTTTGCATAAACTCTATCATGGATAATACCACAACCGTCAATAGCGTCATAAGGTTTATTGTAAGGTTTTGTTCCTACTACTTTTCTACCAGCTTGTTTCATAAGATTCTCATAAAAATCACTACCTCTCATACGTGCTCTGAACTCGGTGCCTGGACCTGCGAAATTGTATTTACCTGATAAGTGGCGTTCAGGACCACGCTTTTTAGCAGCAGCAGCAGTATAATATTCAGGGGGTACGTCGCTCATTATTATATTATAATGGGGTATAAAAAAATAGGTATAAAAGATACAATTATATTTTAGTACCGGAGGATTATTATTACACTAATCAAACTTAACCACAACTGGTCCATGTGCAACACTAAATCCAACTGGGGGTTCCTTGTTGGGTTTATTCTTAATCTTCTTAACTTTCTGTTTAGCTTCTTTTTTCGTAATAGGTTGTCCAGCAGAATAGCGAGCCATAACACCATGGTATTCGTCAGGTAGATTTGGGTGCTTTTGTCTATACCAATCTTCCAAATCTTCTAAACTTGAACAGGAGGTCAACATACTTAACGAAGTTATTTCCGGTAATCTTGTTTCGTCTCCGTCGTCTTTTTTAAATCCATAGTCATACTTATCTATACTTATAATTTCAGGTATTTTTGGGAAGGCTTCAATATCTTCTTGTGGAGCAACTGCAAAATTGAAACGTGGGTCATTCGATTGAATCAGAACATTCTTCGCTTTCTTGAGGTCCATTCTGTCTTGATTATTCATTATTTTACTTTATACTTACAAAATAATTCTTTATTTTCAACTATAAACTCAACTATATATTCAGTTAATTCTTCCAATTCAATTATATCTTCAGGTTCTTCAATTGTTTCTTGAGGTGAGATTTGACTTAAATATTCCATGATACACTCTCTCAAACATTCTAAATCTTGATACTTAATTTTGCATAAAACAAATAGAAAACTGATTACAGCCAATATCCAATAATTATCGTCCATTATACTTTACTCTAGATATTTATTTCTTAACTTCAACTTTGGTCCCCTTTCTCGGACGACCTCTTTTGTGTGCTTGTTTACCTGTCTTTTTATGAACCTCTTTTGTTCCACCTGGAGCAGCAGTCTTACGTGCCTTCTTCTGAAGTTTTAAATTGTGCTCCGCTACTTTATCTAATAGGTGAGAGGGGAGCTTATCATACTGCTTCTTTGTAATAGCTTTCGCTTTTAAGGCTTTCTGTGCAACTGCGGACGGCATTATTTATACTTATAGTAATATAATAATTAGATAAAGATTTTTAGTAATTTTAGATTACTTCTTCTTCTTCTTTTTTCCTGCTTCCCTGAATCTTGTATCCCTCTGTAAACGTGTCTTTGCGTCTTGTAATCTTCTATCAGTATCGTCCAACTCTGTTTGTATTACTCTTGGCTCACGTAATTGACCTCCTCCTGATTTTCCACTTGTTTCTCGGTGGTGTTTTGATTTTCGTAATTCTTTTCTCAATCTTGATTGCTCCCTACCAATAGCTCTAATATCTGCTTCAATCTCTTCTGCTACGGTTAGTGGTTTCTGTGGTTCTGCTCGAGCGGAGGCAGGACCCAGCTTGCCCACAAACCCTCCTTGCAACTCCGCAGGAGCATATTTCGCTACTGCTGGTTTTCCTTGAAGACCACTAGTATCCTGTTTTTTCTTAAACAATAATGTTCCTGCTTTTATGTGAGGCTGGATACTATCTAATTCATGCCGTCCACCTCCCTCTAATTTATACGTACCTCTACCTTTTCTACCGGTTTCAACACCTACAATATCTTGAGACCCATTACCTATAATTCCTAATATTGGTTGACCTGTGTTATTTACTATTTTATAACCTAAATCACCACGAGGTCCAGGTCTAATCTGACCTGCTAATTCAGGGATACTTTCGTCGAATAATCTTTGTGAATCTCTTACGGTAAAGTGGGGAGTAAAATTACGTTCTAATCCTTCAGGTCCAGCGTCAAGAAGTCCACTTCCTTCACCCATACCTCCACCTTGAGGGTCAACAGGTCCTTCTTCTAATTCTTCTACTTGACCACCACCAGCTACTACAGGTGGTCTATCGTCTTCATTACCACCAACAGGACCAGCAGGTTGTTCTAAACCTAATGCTATTCTCTCTGCTTGTGTTAATCCTAATCCACCTCCCACTCCCACACTTGGGAGTTGTTGTGCAGGTATACCTTCACCTTCGTCTACTCCTAATCCAAAACCAGGTTCTAACTCTTCTTGTCCCCCTGGTCCTTGAACTGGAAATTGAATACCTCCTCCGTGCTGTTCTCCAGGTTGAAACGGTCGTGTGGGAGGACCACCACCACCAAATCCTACCTGTCCACCTTGTTCTGCTGATAATCCACCACCCTCAACTAATATACCGCTTTCTTGTAGTGGTAGTGCTTCAGGTTCTCGTGGTGAATCTTCTTCTTCTTCTGTATCTGTATCTGTATCTATTGGAATAAAACCTACGTCTATAGGAGGTGAACCTGGTGGTGTAGTTGATACTGGTTCAGGTTGAGGTTCAGGTTCAGGTTGAGGTTGAGGTTGAAGTCTAACGTCTTGAGTATTAGGGTCTCTATTAGGTAAATCTTGAGCAGGATTACCTACACCTGGCTCGTTTCCACCTTCAAATAATCCACCAAGGTCTTCTTCTTGCCCTACTCCTATTGATAAATCAACCGCAGGGAGAATCACAGCTGGTAAACCTAATTCTCCACCACCAGCAATTTCCGCACCTTCTATTTCAGGTTGAACGCCAACGTCAGGAGCGTCTCCACTTGGAGCTGGAGGTAGTTGTGGGAAGTTTCCTTCTTGTGCTTGTAGTTCAGGACCTCCAATCTCACCTTCCGGTGGTCCACGGTATCCTTCCAGCTGAACTCGTCCGTGTGGTCCGTATTCCCCACGTGGAGGTCCAGGTCCAGTTTCAGTTTCACGGTATCCTTCCAGCTGAACTCGTCCGTGTGGTCCGTATTCCCCACGTGGAGGTCCAGGTGGAGGTCCAGGTGGAGGTCCAGGTGGAGGTCCAGGTGCTCCACCAGTTCCTTCCGGTGGTTCTCCTTCAGGTCCAGGTTCAGGTCCAGGGGGACGTTCTAAATAAGGAGGTTGTACACCATGGGGTAATCCTCTTGGTGGTCTTGCTGCTGACTGTCTTGGGTCAGGTCCAGCACCACGAATTAGAGCTCTGATATGTTCTAGTTCCTGTCTCCTAGCTGCGTCATGCTCTCCACCTAATTCACGAATACCTTGACCAAAATAATCTAGTAGCTCCTGTTGTCTTGCGAATAATTCGTCTCTATCGTTTCTAGTCATAATTCCACCTTCACTTGCAATAGCCCTTTCAACACCTCGCAAGTGGTCAATATGTTCAAAAGCAGCTTGGGCTTCTCTACGTAATGCGTCAAACATAGCGTCATTATGACCTATCCTCTCAAAAATAGCGTCTCGCTCGTCTGCTCTACGTCTGTTTGCTTGTCTTGTTTCTAAATCTTGAGCGTGTAAACGAGCTTGTATAGCACGTCCCATAGCTTCTTGTCCTTGAGCTCCAAGTCTTAATAATTCTGCTTGTTCGTCTTGAGCACCTCTAATTGCGTCAATTCTACCACCAAAAGCCTCTTGACCACCTAATATATCTCCTTGACCTTCAGCAAGAACACGTAATCCTTCACCAAAACCCTCCTGTTGTGCTCTAAATTGTTCTGCTATACCACGTTCTCCTTCTGCTCTTCTTCTTTCAATTTCTCCTATATCAGCACCGAAACCTCTTATAGCTGCGTCAATACCTCGTTCTTGTGCCTGTCTTCGTAGTTCTCCTTCACCCAATCCCCTACGTAATTCAGCATGCCCAGCTCTAATTTCCTCTCTAATGGGGTCCATATCCGCAGGGGCAGGTAATCTTGCTGCTATATCAGCTACAATACCAGCTCTTAAACCAGCTACGTCAAGTGCAGGAGCACCACCACCAGGTCCCATAGGACCACCACCACCACCACCACCACCGAAACCACCAGGAGGTCCAGGAGGTAAACCACCAGGAAATCCACCACCAGGAAATCCAGGAGGAGGTCCAGGAGGAGGTCCAATAGCAACAGCAGGAGCAACAGGAGGAGCACCAGCAGCAGGAGGAGCACCAGCAGCAGGAGGAGCACCACCAAAATATATATTGACTGGTTGTTGTCTTGGTTCACCTACAATTCTAGGTTCTTCTGTATCTTTTTCACGTCTTTCACCTTGTCTATATCTTTTCTGTGCTGTTAGATTTTGGGCAAGGTCTCCCCTTAAGGCTTTGGTTCTTCTTGCTCTTCTTTTCTTCTTTTTTTGAGCTTTCAGTAATGCGGTTGGTAAAGGTATACCTTGAGCTAATCGTTGCTGTATAAGTAAAGCACGTCTAGAAGGGTCTTCATATCTATCTAAATATCCACTTAATTCAGGATATAACTTAACTAGATTCTCTGACTTACGTTGAAGAATCCTCTGTTGTTCTCTTGCTGCCTTCTTATCAAAAATATCCATTATATAAGTATTGAATATTTAATTTTTATAAGTTGATAATAAGATTTTATTTTATGTTTCTTAAGTATAAGAATGCCTTTTGCTTTTAATAAACCTTTATGGGAACTTGGAAGAAAAATTGAAGACGAAATATTACCTGAACTTAATAAAGTATTTGAATGTAATTTTGAAAGGAATGAAAACGATATGTTCGATATTTTTGATTTTAAAGACGAAAACGAAAAGAAGATTGTTGAAGTGAAAGGTAGACGTATAGCTTCAACACAATACAAAGAAACAATTATTACTGCCTCCAAAGTTATGAATGGATTTCAAGAAATAGATAAAGGATATAAAGTATATTTGGTTTTTGTTTTTACTGATAAAGCTATGTATCATGAATTAAAAGAAGACGATAGTTTCCCTTGTAAGTTCACAGGTACAAACTGCATAGAGCATTATTTAATACCTATTGAAAAACTTAAAGATTTTGAGGAAGACCCTGAAGAAATTATATCTGAAGAATAGATATAAGTATGAGTATGTTTGGTTCAACTTTAATAAGAAATATAAGACACGTACAAATTAAAAAGGTTGCTTTCCACCCAAACCTGTTTAAAGCTGTAATTACCTTTGAAAAATCTAATATACAATATGACGAAAGCGACGAGTTAGAATACATAAAATTAAGAGATTTGGATAAGAAAAAAGAAGTAGTGAAAGCTCGTGCTGAATAAAATATCATACATAGTATATTATGGCGAGTGATACAGGTGATATTACAATCTCTACTGATTGGACCTCGAATGATTACGGAAACCTTATAACAATAGCAGCAGCAGCTATATCTTCAGTTTTATTAGTTATCTTCAAGAGCCGTTGTAAAACTATTGATTTATGTTGTGGTCTAGTTAATTGTTTAAGAGACCCAAAAGACGAAGACGAAGACAAACCAAAACCTCCGACCAAGCCTGCTAAACCTCCTGAACTTATAGTCCCTCCAGTTCCGAGTAATCAGTAGCAATATTAGGGGAATGTATTTCTAATGGATTAAAGTTTTTGTGAATCATGCGATTTTCTTGTAATGAATTATCTATATACATAAAATTATGTTTTTTATCATAGATATATCTTAAAACGTCTAAATATTCTTTTTTCGGAATTAAAATTATTTCTTCAAAAATAGATTCTTGTTCCTTCTTCTGTTTGTTTTCATAGAAACAGTAATGACTTGCAGTCTTACGGAGCTTGGGTGAAATCTTATTGTATGTTTGGCTTGTAGCTATAATTGAACAACTACCTCCAGCTCCACAGAGGTGTCGTCTATTAAAGAAGATTTTTTCAAGTAGATTTTCTATTTCACCTTTACCTTTACCACGTATCGAGGCAACAACGTCGTCAAAAATTATTAATACCTTTTCACCACTATCCTTAATTGTAGCTAATACTTCTTGGATATTTTCTAGTGTTGCGTCTTCAAACTTTTGTTCTTCAGGGATTAATTCAAAGGGGTCGTCCTCCATGGTTATCAGACTTGGACTAAAAACAAAAACCTTATCAAACTTTCTATTGAATGCTTTACCCTGTTTACACACAAGCGATAATATTAAACTCGTTTTTCCAGTACCAGGTTTTCCACAAATCAACCAACCAAATCCCCCCTGTCTTGGTAATGGGTGTGGAATTGAGGAATCTATATCGTCGCACGTATATTTAGCACCTGAAATATTGATTTTTTTATCATACTCTTTTTCAACAATCTCGGTCATTATAGTATATTACATATAAATATTTAATTATTTTCAAGCATAATTAAACTTATAGGTTGGTTCTTGGGGTTCATAATATTCTTGAGGCTCCGGTTCAAGTGGTCCTTTTGGGTCATAGTCCTCTTCATACTCTTCTTCTGAACTACTTTCAGGTGTAGGAGGTCTCTTTTTACGTCTTGATTTTTTGGGTTTTATTTCTTGCTCTTCAGTATAATAAGGTTGTTGTGCATGTTGGGGAGGTCCATAATAATAGTAATTATTTACAACTTGTTCTTTTTGACCAGGCATTACAGGAGGTTGAGCTGTAGTTTGAATAAAGCTACTTGGTTGGCGGACTAATTCAGCTGCGGCAGCGTCGCCGTTAGTCTCTTGTTCTAGTTCTTCTTTTACTCTTTCCTTGACTACTTTACGTTTTGCTTTCTTCTCTACTTTATCCTCTACTTTCTGTTGCTTCTTCTGTGCAATCTTTTCAGCTCGTACTTTACGTGCTTTTTCAAAGGCAGCGATTTGAGCAGCACTACGAGTTTTTTTAGTTTTTTTAACAGTTTTAGGTTCTACCTCTTTTATTTCAAGTTCAACTTCGTCCCTCTCAACGGATTTCTGTTCCAATTCCTTTTCAATATCTTCCATAATTTTTACTTTAAGGTAGATATTATTTTACCTTTTCTAAATATTTAAAATATTAGGTAAAATATAATGAAGAAACCAAGTTATTACCAACGCAACAAATACCTTTGGAAACCAGGTGGAAAATACTATCGATACAAACCCAAAATATCTACAGGGGAGTTTAAGATAAGACGTGGAACGTTTTTGGTCTATTTTGATTAGAAACTTCAAAATTAAATCCAAGTTAATTATAATGAATGTATTAGAATTATTTAGTGGTACAGGTTCAGTTGGAGATTGCTGTAAAGAATTAGGTTGGGAAGTAGTTTCAGTAGACTTATTATTACCTGCTGATCATGAAGTAGATATAATGGATTTTGATTACAAACAATATCCTCAAGATTATTTCAGTATCGTATGGGCTTCTCCCCCATGCACAGAATACAGTAATCTAAAAAATTGTTGGTTAGGTAGAGCAGATAAAAACGGTGTGATACTTACCAAAGATTTATTAGAAGAAAAAAGAAAAGAAAGTGATAAATTAATCGCTAAATCATTAGAGATAATTGAATACTTTAAACCTGAATTATGGTTTATGGAAAATCCCCAAAGTGGGCAATTGAAACATAGAGAGATAGTAAAGGATATACCTTTTTTTGACGTGTCTTATTGTATGTATTGTGATTGGGGTTATGAAAAGAAAACTCGTATTTGGACAAATAAAAAGGATTGGAATAATTTACTCTGTGATAAAAGTGGAGCTTGTGGTAATATGGTAGATACGAAGCAACATAATAGACATAAGAAAGTTTGCGACGGAGGAGGTAAGAGAGATAATACAATAGGGAAAGGAACGTGTATATTGGAACGATACAGAATCCCACCTAATTTAATCTACAGCTTGTTTTTGGATTAATTTTATATCTTTAAGATAAATATGAAGAACGTAATAAAAGTCCTGTTTGGTATACCTGCAATTCTATCGGTTCCTCAACCTGCGGAACCACCCAAGCCACTAACGGTTGCTGGTCCACCTGAAGTACCTGTAGATATATTGTTAGAAGGATTAGCGATTCATAAAGACGAAGGAGGTTGCTGTGTAAGTTGTGGATATAGTTATTGTCCGTCATTAGATAATTGTGTGAAACCATGGGAGACCTATTGTCAAGAGTTTGATTTTCCGTATAATGCTCTTTATAAAGGAAGTGGAATAGTTTTACCACCAAAAAAATCTATACAAGAATATAATGAAGGACTTGTATAAACCATTCAAGAGTAAAGCCAAAAATAAGAAATATTCTGTGTATGTTAAAGATAGTAAAGGTAATAAAAAACTGATACACTTTGGAGATAGTCGGTATGGACAATTCAAAGATAAATTAGGTCATTATTCTCACCTTGACCACGGCGACCCCAAGCGTCGTAAATCTTACTATGATAGACACGGCAAAGCTACTTCAAAAGATACTGCTAAATATTGGTCTCATAAAATATTATGGTAAATAATTTCTAATCCAATAATATAATGGAAGTGCAATCGGTTTTATTCAGAAAAGATAAGTTCACCAAAAAGAAAGCTGAAAAGTGGTTGAAAGACAATAATTTTAAAGTGAAGAAGGTTGATACAACTACAACCTTACATAGATATAGACAACTAGAACCCACATTATTTCATAAAGATAGTTATAAAATCAAGTCATTCAAAGGGAAAGAGATTCAAGCTGTAATTGGAAAACGAAAAAAGAAATCTAAATAAGTATATAATGAGTATATTATTACATGGAGATTGTTTGGAAGAATTAAAATCTGTTGAGGATAATAGTATTGATTTAATCTTTTGTGATTTGCCTTATGGGCAGACAAGTTGTAAGTGGGATTGTAAAATAGATTTAGATAAGTTTTGGATTGAAGTAATGAGGATTAAAAAATTAAATACACCTATCTTCTTCACGACGACTACGAAGTTTGGTGTGGAATTAATTACCTCTGCTCCAAAAAAGTGTTATTTCAGATATGATTTGGTATGGGTGAAATCTTCTCCTGCTGGATTTTTGAATAGTAAGCGTGCTCCGCTTCGTAAGCATGAATTAATTTATGTATTCTATGAAAAATTACCTTTTTATGATTTATCGAGCCATAAACATAAGTTTTTGAAAGAAGGTAAAAAAACAGAAGGAGATAAAGGTAATGAATGTTATGGAAAGTTTAAATATTTTAATAATGGAGAGAAAGGATACGACCCTCCATTACCAGTATCAGTTGTTAAAGAAGAGAAGACACAAATATCAACAGCAAAAGAAAAAGATTTATATGGTGCTTCTAATGGTGGGACAATTGGAAACGTTCACGGAACTAATTATGAACCACCATTACCTAATAGTTTATTAGAGATAAAATCAACACGAGGTAAACATAGCACAGAGAAACCTGTTGCACTAATGGAATGGGTTTTAAAATATTATAGTAAGGAAGGTTATGTTGTATTAGACCCCACCATGGGTTCGGGCTCTACTGGTGTCGCTTGTAAAAATATGAATCGTAATTTTATAGGTATAGAAAAAGACCCTGAAATATATGAGGTTGCAGTTAATAGAATAGAAAAATAATCTAATTAAGTATATAATATATAATGTCTTCAATAACAGGATTGAAACCTTTACGTGGAACAAGTGTACAAAATACAGGACAGATTTATTTAGGGGATACAATTGACGCAGGAACAACCGGGGAGGCTATAATTAGTGCTGGTCCTAATGTTGGTGCTACATGGGGAATACCAGTAGGACACATAGCAAACGCTCTAACAGCAGGAACTAATGTAAGTTTAACTTCAGGTAATCCTAGTTGGGACGGCTCCATAGCAGATACAATAAACGCTACAGATACAGATACAACTTATTCAGCTGGTAATGGTATAGACCTAACTGGAACAACTTTCTCTACTGATAATGACGGCACGACTATAAATAATAGTGGAGCTGGTAATACTAATCAGGTTCTTAAGGTTCCTACTGATTTAACGATTAATGGAACAGTATATAATGGTTCAGTTGCTCGTAATTTTACACTTGCTACAAGTGATACAACTTATCAAGGTGGAGATAATATAACTATAGATACTACAACTACTCCTGATACTATCGATTTAGATAAAACCTTGACTGATATGACGAGTATAGTATTCAATAATACAGGAACGTCTACCTCAATAATCGGTTCTAGTTATTATATGAATCCAAGGACACCTTGTACGTATTTAGATTTATCAAGTAATACAAATCTAATTTTACCTCCTAATGTTTATGACGTTGCAGGTAGTTATCACATGGCTTTCAATCAAGGAATATTTCAACCTAACGACGATAGTTCTTATTATAACTATGCGATTGAAGACGATTTTACTTCTCCTTTAGTCGCTGGACGAGGTAAGGTCCAAACGTCTTCTTTAGAATTGGAAGCATTCCTAAATATACCGAATGGGTGGAGAGCAACTGGGATATTGATAGATTTAAGAGGTTCAACTGGTTTTAAAGTATCAAGGACCATAACCTTATATGAAGTGAAAACTTGGTCTACAGCAAATCCTATTGCTTCTACCTATACTTATCTTGGAGGAACAACAACAAATACCCAATTTACATTCGCTACTACTATGGACGGTCAAATAGATAATTCATTATGGATTGAAGTATCTATGGCTTCAACCTCCGATTATATTGCTGGGGGATATGTAATTTTGACTAAACTTTAAAATCTTTTGTAATGTATAATGAAAAGGTCAGGTTGGGTTCTTTATCTCTTTGAAGACGCACAGAAAAGAGATTTGTTTAAAATAATGGAGTTCAAGACAATTAAGGAGGTTAGTTATGTGATAAATATACCCACCACAATAATTTCTAACTGGTTCCATGGTCTTATAAATCCAAGAGGAATATTGAAAAATTGTGCATTATACCAAACTATTCCTGTTGTTTAAATAACAAAAAATATACTTAAAAAATATCTAATAGAATAATATAAGAGAATGTTTAATTGTAAAGTATTTCAAGAATGTGGCTCCGCCTCTATGACTTTAATGAACCAAGATTTTAAGAACCTAAAAGAGATTGCAAGTGAGCTTGGATTGACCTATCAGCAGGTAGCAGATATTTCAAGCAGAGGAGGATTAAAGGAATATCAGAAGTTTAAGTATTATCCAAAAATCTTAATTCAGAGAATCCCCAAAAATAAATCTACTGAAAATAAAGAGCATGAGTAATTTTAATGATAATATTTCGGTTGGAAAACCTATTCATAGAATTGAAGATACTTTGCTGGACCTTGATAAAAAATTGAATACCATTAAGGTAGACGTAGCAGTAATACAAAGCGACCTTAAAATTATTTTAGATAGAATAGAAGAGAAACAAAAACAAGAAGACGCAATCCTTAAGAACCAAGTTCAGAAACAAGAAAATCTTTCAAGAGGTTGGTTTTTCACATACTAATTTTTTTAACCTTTAATTTTTTAAAAATATTTATATTTACTAAAGTATAAATATGGTTGCAGATTCGATTAATTACACAAAGATTTTACCCCTTGCCGTTGAAAGTCGTTCTCGTCGTCGTCAGTTTCTACCTGATAATGGACAGCGATTTGTTAGCAGCGGAAACAATATCATACGTATTCCTATATCAGCCTCGTCCCTGCTTGATACGAAACACAGCTACCTCAAGTTTACCCTAGATAATACTACAGGTCAAGGTCTTGGATTAGATTTTGGTGGAGGTTCCGGTTTAATTCAGAGACTTCGTATTCTTCAAGGTGGAACAGTTTGCTCTGACGTGCAAAATTACAATAAATTAGTTTCTGCTATTCTACTCCCTGCTCAATCGGATACTTCAAGAACAGCAACTCGCTCCATTACTGACGGACAGAGATTTTTGAGCTCTGCTGCTGGTGGTGCTGGTGGTGCAGGATTAGACGCTTCTACTAACGCTGAAATTACTGGTGCTAGTCCAGCCACTCCTACTAATGCTCATGACGCTGTCCCTGCTGGTGGAAATTGTGTTTTATGTGTCCCTCTTGTGAATGGGCTTTTAGGTTCTACCCAAGATAAGCTTGTCCCACTTCAGCTCCTCAATTCGTCTCCTTTGGTTATAGAAATTACCCTCGCTCCTGTCCTTGATATTGGAGTATTTACCGCTGCTCCAGGGGGATATGAGGTTTTCAATATTTCGTATGTGGCTTCGCTCGTAGACGTGGGACCTGAAGTAGACCAGCACCTCCGCCAAGTTCAAGCTCTATCAGGAGGCAGATTAATTATGAATGGTACAGATTATACAAATTACGTTGGAAATATTACTGCTAATGCTACTGGTATTCAGTCTTTAGATATTCCTTGCCGTCGTAAATCCATTAAAGATATTCTTTGGGTTGGGTGCTCCAATACTTTCGCTGGTGTTGCTCTTCAGGAGGATAGATACAATTTATCCTATGGTGGACACCTGAACTTACGTGAATATTCTGTTAAGGTAGGAAATACACTTTATCCGCCAACTCCGGTTGATTGTGATTTTCAGCTCGGTAATGGTAATGCTCGTTCTGAAGCTATGGAAGAACTTGCGAAGTGTTTTGGTCAAGTTTCAAGTGTCCACGGTCAGGGTGTTCTCCGTCGTCAAAATTATCTAGCTACTGTTGGACTGAATGGTGGTATGCAGATTGAATCTGCTGGTGGTGCTGTTATGAGAACCTATCGGTTTGGTCCCATGGGTCTATCACTTGAATCTTTTGGACCTGACGGTAAAGGTGGTCGTGCGATTGAGTCAGGAGTAGATACTGCTTCGCAACACAAACCTATGACTCTTCAACTCAATCTATTATCTGCTGCTACTGAACAATTAATCGTACAGATTTATAGTGTCTATGATACTCTCTATTATATTGACCAAGTTGGAAATCTCCGTGTAAGTATGTAAGCGAAGCAACCCTTTGGTAAAATCCTAATTTTTTTAATAATTTGGTATTTTTTATCTATTCATTAAGTATAAATAATGAGTGATACTATGGTTCTTCCGAAAAACGCAGATTACCGTGCTGTTCTTCCTTTGGAAGCACATTCGCACAGCAAACGTAGAAACTACTTCCCTGTGAATGGACAGACGTTCACTTCAACAGGAAATAACATTATCAGAATTGATATATCAGGGGACGCTTTTTTAAACCCAAAATTAAGTTATTTATCCTTCCGTTTTACCAACAATACCGGTCAAGATTTAGGGATTGATTATGGTGGTGGGCACACTTTCATTCGCAGATTGAGAATCGAACAATCAGGAAATATTTTAACAGACTGCAACCAATATCACCGTCTATTATCTTCATGCCTCTTACCCTCCCAAGGAGACGTAGATAGTCTTAAACACCGTTCTATTACTGAAAATTGTAGGTATGCGAATGATAAAGGTGCCCTCGCTTTAGGTACTACTTCTAATAATAATGTTGATATGAGTGGAGCTAGTGTTGGAACTCCTATCACAGGTAGGAATCAGATTGCCGATAATGCTGCTGGTGTCCCTGCGACTGCTGGAAGTCAGGCGACCTTCTGTATCCCCCTTATGAATGGACTTTTAGGTCCTAATCAGTCGAAAATGATTCCACTTCAACTTCTAGGTAGTTCTCCTATCACTATTGAAATTGAACTCGCAAATCTACTTGATATTGGTTGCTGGGACGTTGCCCCTGTTGCTGGTGTGGACTATCAGATTGACCAGGTGCGTTATATAGCCCAGTTAGTTGAAGTCCCCCCACAGATTACCGAGCAAGTCCGTATGGTTCAAGAGGTCGCTAATGGACGTTTAATACTTTCAGGTACAG
>Ga0209337_1000898_pt1 | contig 23500 bp, 15 predicted proteins | sample LinPmetageLP53_FD_184044 | JGI IMG/M metagenome (GOLD analysis project Ga0209337, IMG submission 184044) | Marine viral communities from the Pacific Ocean - LP-53 (SPAdes) (version 2) | ecosystem: Environmental > Aquatic > Marine > Oceanic | place: Pacific Ocean | collected 2010-02-08 | reverse complement strand
AAATATCTCCATCATCTACAATTTGTTATACCATCTACTTCACCTGCAGAATTTATAGATACACTTTTAAAAGCACCTCTACCCGCATCTATTTTGTAATGCCCAGCTTCTAGCACAAACCTATCTCCAGCTCTTTGTGTAAAGTAAACCTTGTCACCGACACTCGGTAATGTAGATCCACCGTTGTGGTAGTACGTTTGATCTACAGAACCTCTATAACTACAGGCACTCCTAGATTGTACTATAGATCCAGTAATAGAGTTGTAACCTTTAGCGGCTACAACTTCTTTTCTTCTCTTAACTAGTATAGGTTTATTCTTACCCCTAGATTGAGCAGAACTATTAGCGTTACCCAATGACATTAGTAACCAAAGTAACAGATTACTCCCTTAGCATTCTCTCCTTTAAACGCTGTCCATCTACCGTATATCGTTAAGCCGGATGGAAACTCTTGACTTGCAGCTGACAAACCACCAGCTCCATGGGTTTCATCTAAAAAAACGAGTGCTTGATTACTACTAGATGTTATAGCTGCAGATAGCTTTACTTTACTTACACCATCGTAATCAGTGACATAAACACCTTGCTTATTTGGTCCATTGTAAATAGGATAAGGTGTATCAGCAGTGTCTATAACCATATCCGCATCAGCTTCACTAGCATCACCGTTAACAAGTAATACATAATTACCAACTTTAATTCTACTTGCAGGTACAGCTGGTGTATCTAAAGTAATGTCAGTTCCAGCAGCGACAGTTGCATCAGGTATTTCACTTGCCCACACGCCATTAAAGTTGAAATAATTATTACCAGCAGCATCAACGTGATCACTCGTAGAGCCAGATATAGCTGGAAAATTTGGCCCACCTCCATCTAACTTTTCAGGTGTTAAAACTGTTGGTGTATTTGCTGCTAAAAAAGTTATAGCACATATTACCTGTCCCTTTGGTGGTATTATAACGTTATCTACGTCACAGTAAGCGCTACCTAGTTGTCCGAAGTTGTAAGCAACTCCTTGTGAATTAATTCCCATAATTTTTTTTATTACTTGTTCATAATTATAATATTACACACTACATAAACAGTTTACTGATGCGTATAACATTTCTTGTTTTTGTTCTCTGTTTTATTCTTACATCTCTTACCTGAGCTTGTAACAGCTTTACATCTGTATTCTTTCAGTCCATCACCATCATTGTCGCTCCCATCTTTGAAAGGTCTGTGGTGAATACACTTACCACCTTGCTTGTCTACGATCATGTTACATCTCTCACCGTTAGATCTAGTTGCTACACATTTAAACTTCTTAGCTCTAGCTTTCTTCTTCTCTTCTTTTCTATCCTCTTTAACTTGCTTACGAGCTTCTTCAACATCAGCGTCTTTAACATTGACATCCCACTTACTCCAACCCAAAGTTAAAGCTACACGTTGCCACATCTCGTGATCACCTACGAAGGCTTCTCTAACATTAACCAGCTTAGCTCTTATTCTATCTAGTGGAACGTTAGTAACACCTTCAACAACACCTGTAAATACGTTCCATGCTGGATTGTTTATACCGTGGTCCATCTGGTTTATAACATCTTTGTTAAAGTCGTAGCTTTTTATAGAACCTATTATTTTCCTAACTTTACTACCGATAGGTGGAGATAAGTTTATAAGCTGCTGCATTATTTTAGAGTAATCTTTTTTACCAAAGCCTTTACCAAGTTCTTCGTGTGCAGCTATCAAAGCATTTTTAGCTGTAGAAACTAAAGCTCCATAAACACCAACACCTCTAAGTAAAGTATCCAGCATACCGTTAAGTACTCTAGTTTCCTTTTTGTTTCTACCCTCTTCATCTTCATCATCACCAAACATCAAGAAAGCTAAACCAGTTTGCAGTGTACCGAATATAATATTCTGTACAGCACCATAGTAAAGTATTCTGGATACATTAGCCTTGACATCGCCTCTACGATTTATAATATCAGATAGAGCTTTCTTAGTTAATCTAGTATACTGCATAGGTGTGTTAGCCCAAGCAAGTATTAATCTACCTAACGAAGATGCTTGTTGCATAGATATAAGGTCAGGTCTAGAAGATTGCTGAGTTTCCTCTGCTATCTCTTGGAAATCTAAGAACGCTTGATTCTCAGCCTCTGATTTAGACATACCTTCATTTAAGTATTTTTCAACTCTGTTTCTATAGAAGGTAGAACCACCCATTGCGATAGCAAAGCTATCCATCATTTTGGTAGGTATAAAACCTTTTTCTAACATGTACTTAATTACAGCTTCAGTTTTATTCTTACCTTGAGCAAATGCATCTGTTAATTCCGATGCTGATACATCTATCTTCAACCCAGCACGACGTTGTTTTAACATGTCTGAATTAAATAAATACGCGAAGTCAGACCAGAACTGTTTTTGGTTTGCGAAAGCTTTAGAAGCTTTGAATATATTGTTATCTTCAAAGTTTAAGAAGTTAACCATAGATAAACCTTGAAGACCAGCTGATCTCATGTTAAAGAACATTACTGCACTAACAGCTCCGTTTATCCAGTTTAAGAATTTATTCTCAGTAGATGTACGACCACTAGGTCTATTACTACCAGTCTTCATTCTATATAACATATCCTCTAGAGCCTCTCTAAAGTTAGAACCATATATAGCTTCTATCTTGTTTAAGTTCTCCTTAGAGAATATTAGATCTGCATTCTCCTGCCATTCAGCTAAGAATTTGGCTCTGTTCGTAGTCTCAGCTAAGGTATGTAAATCACTACCTATATTCTGAGTTATCCAGTAATCCTTAGGTTTAACGTAACCTTCTTCAGTTCTAGTTATATTGCTAAGTATATCAGCATAAGCAACTAGCTCAGCATTTTTAGCTACGTGATTTATCAACAAGTTCTTTTGAGACTCTGATAAACCAGGAGTTTCAAACCCAGCCATATTCCATAAGTAAACTCTTATAGCATTATCAACTGTAAACTCTGTGTTAGCAACTTTGTCGTTTAAAGATTTAACTACGTTAGGAAACTTATTCTTTAACGAAGTATACTCCTCGCTCATCCTTTGTCTAAGAGAGTTTAACTTTCTGTTACCATCAGCAAATGGGTTGAATAAGTTATCTCTGAACCAAGCTAAGTCTTGATCACCTTGTCTACCTGTATCTAAGAAAGCATATACTAAACCTTTTAAATCTTCAGCTGAAGGTGGTACAAAGAACCTAACTTTAAATCTATCACGTTTAGCTCCACGTAGTTTAGCGTCAACATCAGATATTTTAGTACTAGTAGAGACACCTTTGCTACGTTCTAACATGTCATTAAAATCTTTACTAGCTGATTTACTAAACTTAATTTTAGCTTGTACTACTTTAGATTTTATATCTAACTGATCTAATACTTTTTTAACAGCTTCAACATTTGGTAGAGCATCATCAACAAAATACATATCGTTATAACCTTCGGCAAACTTCTGTAGCATCCACTCACCTTTAGCAGAACCCTCACTCTTGCCTAAACCAGTTATGTTTCTTAGAGGTATTGATATACCTTTAGATTTCAACCATTGATGTATAGGTCCAGCAGAATCTTGCTGTCTAGCTGTAAGTACAAATACGTTTTTATTTCCGTACTTTTCTATTTGATTCTTCATCTTCTGAAGTAACGGTCCTTCTTTACCACCACGTACATTAGCGAAGTCAGAGAAATCAAACTCAAAACCAGCGGCAGCTAAATCAGGTCCTTTAATAGGCCAATCACTACTACTTATTTCTATTACCTGCCCAGTTGTAGGATCTGTAGCTATTATAGAATTATCTCCATCTATAATTAACGTCTCGTCAAAGTCAAACGTAGACATTCCTTTAGCTTCTCCGCTCTTACTATATTTTATTCTATTGTTAATAGCTTTTACAGCTGAGTTCCTATTATTTATTTCTATAGGTCCAACTAACGATTTTGATTTAGAGTAGGCTATGATTTGCTTGTTAGCCTGTTCTCTAGTTATTTCACCGGTAAGTATGTTTGTTATTAATTCATTCTGCTTCTGTACAATAGCACTTAAACGTTTACCGTCCATATTAGAAGTATCGATACCAACCTTAAAGTGATCAGCTACAGATACACCTTTACCTAACGAAGGAATAAAGTACTTGTTTAGATTAATCCCAGATTCCGAGTATCTTATTATAGATCCCATACCTCTACCCAACCAATCCAAACTACCATCCATTATTCTTGGAACAACTTTACTCCAAAAAGCATCAGGCATCTTACTCTGATAACCAGATAGTGTAACTAAATCATCGTCTGTTTTTAACAAAGATATTTGGGCAAAAGCAGCTTTGATTAACTTACCAATATCCTTGACTTTAATAGCTGAGTTATCTAGTGCCGCAGCAAACAGCATAGTACCAACATTATTCTGAGGAAGCATATGTTCCTCTACCGCAGACTCATCGTATATTAAATTACCGTTCGAATCCATAGGTACACCAACTAATGTTGCTGCTGTCCTAAATAAAGAGTTACCATTACTACTAGCATCTGTTATAAATCTAGAAAAGAACCAAGCGTCTTGTGGATTAGTTTCTAAATGTTTTTGTATATCAGTGAATAATTTAACTAACAGTTCTAGTTTTTGTTCTTCAAACTTAACAAACTCTTCGCCAGTCATCTTATTCTTACCCACTAAGTGTATTATATTTTTATTACCGTCTTGAGTTACTCTATTTTCATTTAACTTTTTATCGACGTGGAAAGCAAACCTCTTAACGAAGTCTGGTATAGAGTTATCTAACCCTTTCGATATTTTATCAAAAATACCAGCCAAACCAAATAAACTTTTTCCTTGGCCATTTGACATACCCGCTCTAAACAAACCTATGTAAGCTGGATCTAGCTTAGCAAACGTCTCTAGTATTCTACCTATCTGTTCTCCAACGGAAGTTAGATTATTATTCTCTCTTAATTCTTTACCTACCTGTTGTAAAAGTATCTCTCTATCAAAATCAACTACCTTAACATCAACCTCACCTCTCTTATTACTTATTTTCTTTGCAGTTCTATACACTAACGGAGATATTAAACCTCTATCTTTTAGTAATTTACTAGCTGAAGAATTAGCATTAAGTATTAGGTAGTCAACTAGTATTTCCGTTTGAGCATCAGTCGCACTTTTAGAGAATTTAATAGTAGGATCTCTATCAATCTGCTTAGCTATCATAGCTAACTCATTATCAACTTGCTCTATTCCTTGAAGATCTAATATACCTTGTCTCTTTTCTTGAACAGCTGGATCTTGGAGTACTTCAGAAGTAGCATCGAAAGCTAATTCAACTCCTAACTCCATAGCTAACTTATCTTTTCTAGTACCTAAAGTAGAACCACCTACTTTGTAACCTAACACCTCCACCATGTTTTCACCGCGGAAATATGCCATGACTTTGGATATGCTAGGCATTTCCTTTCTAGTATGTAACTGAGGCCCTGAAGTTCTGTTAGTATCCTTAGGTAGTTTGTTTTGACTGATTAACTTGTCAACCTCTGTAGGTTTTGTAATCCTCCTAGACTCTGTAAATATTCTCTGCTCTGGTTTTAAGTTACGTTCCATTTGAACTAGAGTCTCTACAGGTAAAGCTTTGATTATAGCTTTGTAATGGTTCTTTAGGAACAAGTTAAATTCAGACCTTGTACCCATTAAGTCTTGTAGAGGTTTCTTTAGCTCTGTTCTAAATGCTTTCTCTAAAGCTTTCCTAAAGTCCTTAGAATTTATATCAGGTAACTTAGTACCAAATGTTTTTATTACAGCGTTCTTAACTGTTTGTATCATCTTACTATCCAACCTTATGTTGCGTCGTAATTTTGATCTCTGTTCAACTTCTGTATCAGATAGACCTATTTCATCGATGCGTAACATTTCAGCTGACGTATCAGCCTCTATTTGTACGAGAGGAGCTCCTTCAGATGTTGTTGCGTCTACATCTACAGTTTTAGCTGGGCCTTTGTCTTTATATATCTTATTATATACGTTACCAGCTTTGTTAGCTATCTGACCTTGAATCCAACCGAATAAACTATCATTGCTTTCTGGTTTGAAAGATTTAATATGTGGTGTTAATTCCGCTAATACATCTTGAACAAAGTCTTGAGGTACAGGTCTAACTTTATACTTAGCCGCTATAAGATTATCTAAGTAACCTTCTTCTTTTATTTTACGAATAACTTCATCTGCCTCAGCTTGGTATAAGAAATTACCCATACCAGGTTCAGTCATGTCTTGACCGTCACTATCTACTTTACCTAATTGATCTATAGGTCCTTTAGCATCACGAGATGCTTTCATGACTTTTTCAGAGCTTAACTCAGAGTCTCTAACTGTTTTATCCTCGGCTGCTTCTACTTTAGAACTCTCTATTTTAACTCTTGCAACAGCTCTTTTAGTTATTTCTCCTAATACGCCAGATCTATTTACATTCTTGTTATAGGTTTTTATAAAATCAAAAACATCTTTACCAGTCTCTAATTTAACTTTAGTAAAACCTAAACCTGATAACATATTACTAATAGATTTACCTAAAGAATTAGCATTATCCTCAACTATAGGGATTTCGTTACTATCAACTAAATCCGAGAACATATTGAAGTACTCTTCTAAGTTACCTTCTTTTATATTCCCGTCAGAGTCAAAGTAATCGTTATCTCTCATTCTATTTTCTATACGATTAAGTATAGCTTCATTCCCAGAGTCTACTAGATATTTCTTAAATGAATCAACAAGAGGCTTCATAGAAGCATTGTCAGTTTTAAAGTTTCTAGATATTATAGCATGAAGTAGCTCGTGACCTAATATATTACTACTACCTTGAGCACCAGCAACTTCTTGATTTATGTATATAGTATTTTCACTTTCTACGAAACCACCACCTGCATCTCCATCTATACCAAACTTAGCAGCTTCTTCAGCGTTTTTAAGATACTTTATTTTTACACCCTTTCCGAAACCTCTAGTACCTTTTCTTTCTCGTATTAATTCAAGGGTTTTTATTTGATCACCTATAGATTTCTCCACCTTAGCATTTACAAAACCATCTGTTTGTTTGTTGAGCTTTAAGTTTAACTGTAAAACTCTTTGTTTAGCAAAGTCTCTAGTTTCTGGATCTAAACTACTATCAAAAGCAATATCTCTTTGCTTGCTTATTTCATCTATTACAGCTGCATAGCCTTCTAACTCTTTATTAGTTTTATTTTCAAAGACTGAGTCTAACAATTTGTTTTGTTGATCAATCTTTTTCTGTATTACATCTACTCTTTGCTTGAATAAATATTTAGTTCTAGAGTCGGCATTCTTTAAGTTATTTTTAGCCTTTAAAAGTCGCTCTTGTAGTTTATACGTCTGCAACTGCCACTGTTTAGGTGCTAGTATTTTTATTATCTCAGATCTTTGTGTCTTAGAAGCAGCTCTTGCCCCACCAGCAACCGGACCTCCTAGTAAACCACCTATTAAACCATTATTTATAAAGTTTTTAAATACCTCATTGTAACCCTTTTCGTCTCCATATATGGTCATGTCTGTGAGATCTTGAAGTACACTAGTAACACCTTCTGCTATAAACTCACCAGCAAAACCTTCACTAAAACCTCTTAAACCTCTCTGTATAAAGGTTCTATTAAACTCTTTTACAACCTCTTTTTTAACACCAGATTTAACTAGACCAGAAGCTGCTCTAAAAGCTCTACCACCAAAATACTCGCCAGCAAATTCAGCACCAGCTTTTAATGCAGAGGCAGATCTTATAGTTTTTAAATCTTCCTCGTCAATTTCACCCTGCTTAAACCTATCTACTCCGGCATCAAACTCTTGCCCGTACGAGCTAACACCTATTGCTATAGCACCAGGGATAGGAGCAGCTGCTGATACTATGAGAGAATATAAACTTGACACAGCTTGCTCAGCTGCTAAACTACCACCGGCTACAATATCAAAGTTTTTATTGCTAGGATTTAACAAGTCAACTGGTTGTAATTCTTCACCAGTCTCTTTATCAAACTCTTTCTTAGCGTATTTATGTAACTCTTCTTGAACTATGTTTATAGCTCCTAATGCGTTAGCTGAGTTTCTACCTATATCACCTTCCTTGTTAGCGGATTCGTCTATTATCTGTTGCTTGCTTTTACCTTCTAAAAGTCCTTTAGCTATACCCTCACTAGAAAAAGTAGTTATTGCACCCTCAATCATACCTGAGACGTTGTTAGCTAAAGCCATACTCCAGCTAATTAAGAAGTCGGGTAAGAGAGCATTAGGCGTGTTAGACTTGTCTATAATGTCAAGGCCTTTCTGTCTACGCTCTTCATAAAATCTAACTTCGTCTTCTTGCTTGTTAAAGTTATATGCTTTATAGTTTTTATCATAAACTTCTAAAGCCTTATTATAATTAGAAGCCTTATCTTGATATTCTTTTATTAAAGAATTATAGGATTTAGTTGCATCATTATAGCTATCTATATCATTGGTAGATTTATAACTATCAAGAGATGACTCTAAGTCTTTAATTCTAGACTTATAGTTGTTAGCTTCTATGTCATCACGTAGCTTTTGTAGTTCAATTGCTTGTGATTCCAAAGAACCATCTTCCAAATTTAATTCCGTATTGTTTTGAGGCTGATTCACCTCTTGATTTGATGCTGCAGTTCCCTGCTCCGCAGTTGCATCCTGTGCAGAGCTTTGTTGATTTCCCGATACTAAAGTAGCTGTCGGATTATTTTGTAAAAATTGTTGTTCATGTTCAGGTCTAACCTTCACAAGTTTACCACTCTCTAATCTGTATTGTTTCATAACTGTTTCGTTCGTTACCCGTTAATAAATATGTTGTTGTTCTTGTTATTTAAGCTCTAATGGTTTTCTGTTGTTATTTTTTAACCATTGTTGGAAATTAGAGCTATTGAATATCTCAGTGTTGAGTCTACCTTCCATATCCTTAAAGTAATCTTGTATATCAAAGTTTGAAGCTTTACTACCTTTGTACCTCTTATTTAATAAACTTTTAAATGCAGCAGTTATACCTGTATCTGGGTTTTCACCTATAGGTATACCTTCAGGTGTTAAACCAGTTGTATCTTCAGGAACATATACACCATCATCACCTATATCACCGCCAACAACATCTTGTGTAGTAGTTTGAGTTTCAGTGCCAACGTTCTGATTCTCGACTTCAGGATCATCATCAGTACCTTCCATGTTTAACATCTCTTGCTCATTAGTTGTTAACCCAGCACTGCTAGTCGTTACTTGCTTTTTACTCTTACCGTTATTCTGAATGTACGATGTATAGTAGTTTGTTAACACTTCGTTCATTTCATTTTTATCAGCCTCCAAATGTCTGATTATGTTTTCAGCTTCTATAGCGTCTATAACACCATCTGAGTTAACTCCTTCAATACCTTCAAAATCTTCATCTGTTATACCTAAGTCAGAGTATTTTTTATTCATTAAGCTTTCAGCTAAGTCAGTTCTAAATACTCTACCAGGAATAATCTCATCGTTAATTAAAGACTTGTATTTACCTTTGTGAACCATAGAGTTCATTACACTTCTTTTAGTTTTACCGTAATCAAACTCATCTTTACTAGTTTGAGCGTTAATCCTAAAAGCCTCTAGCATTTCTGACGATGTTTTATCTATCTTATTATCATCTAAGCTTTGCTTAATACTAGATATAGACTTCCATTCACCGTTAACTTCTATACCTATCCTACCATCTTTCTTCATTAAGTTTTTACCATCACCTTTTAGTATATCTAAATACATCTTACCTTCTGGGCTATTAGTAAACGCTGGTGATAAGTCATTTTTATTTATAGCTATATCTTCTCTTAAGGCTTTGTAGTCAGCGTAATCTCCAGCCATAGCTTGTAATTCTCTTAATTGAAGACTTCTAGTCTTCTTGTCTGAGCTAGTAAAATCTTCTTTACCTAAAGCTAGTTGATCGTATAGAGCTTCGTATTGTTCTCCAGTTAAATCTGAGTTATCTAATACAGACTCTGCGAAAGCATCGTACTCAGCATTACGAACTGTATGTTTAGCTTTAACACTAGCCATGTAGTTGTTAATTCCTCCAGCTATAGAATCACTTATGTCTGTTATCTCTTTAACACCAATAACGCCTTGCGGTTTATTAGCCTTGTAAGCTCCGCTTACTAATGTTGTATCTATTGCCATAGTTAATTTATTTAATTGCCATCACTCATTAGTCCATAAGAAGGGTTGGCCTCAGCTAATAGTTTTGCAAGTTGCTCAGGTGTTAACTGTGAACCACCTCCAGATCCAGTAGCTCCTGAACCACCAAGCGCTCCAGCAGAAGCCATACTACTTACAGTACCAACAGCACCTTGTATTCCACTTGAAATAGCGCTGAACTTAGCTTGCTCAGCCATTTGAGCTTGATTTCTAAAAGCTGCAGTCTCTTGCTGTGACATACCTAGTAGTGTACCAGTTTGGTCTCTCTTCATATTTCTAGACATTATCTCACCTCTTCTTTCTTGCGTCTGTATCATACCTGCTTGTTGCGCTGCAGCTCTTTGGTTAGCAGATTCCTGTCTACCAATACTAGCGGAAGATTGTTGTGCTGCTAATTGACCTTGCTGAGCTAACGACTGGGCTAGTGAAGCAATACCAGATCCACCAGCCACATTTCTTAAACCACCTAAAATATTTGCTTGACTTTGTTGAAATTGTTGAGATTGAAATTGGGCTTGCTGTTGATTAACAGTTAAGTCCTCCATAGTATTCTCCATACCCAAGAAAGGATTACTAGTATCTAGGTTTGCATACACACCCTTCAATCTATCCATCTCGTCTCTACTCTCTCTTTCTTTAGCTTCAGCTAAGCGTTGTGCTTTAGCTGCTCTACCAGCTGCTATACCACCACCTATTAAGCTGAGCGAGGCTGATGCTATTCCTGCTACTAAAAAACTCATATCTTATTTATTTTATTAATATATTCTTCGTATTCTTCAAATGTTGCTGAGACTATCTCTTGTTCTAACTCTTCTATATCCTCGCAATTTGTAGGGTTCTTGTGAACGTTTACAAATACTGAATCTTCGTTAGCGTATATAACTCTCTTAGTTCCAGGCGTAGCCAACACGTAGCATGGTGCTACGTATTCTAAACTCTCTTCCTCCGTGGCAACAGTAATATGTCCAGACAATAAAAACCATACATGTAAATGATTGTGTATAGCTCCAACAACTAAACTTTCCTTATCCATTGTCATTTGTCTAACATAAATTCCATCAGCGAATGTATGTTCTAATGGGAATATCTTAGAGTTTTGGTGTGTGACAATGTTTACTTCGTCAGCATTATCTATTAAAAGATCTTGTAGTCCCTGTATTTTCTCTCTACTATTTAAAGCTAATTCTTTGCTTTCAGCTTTAGACAATTCGTTATTAGACATATAATTATATTTGATTTACTCATATATAATCACAGTTGTAATGCTTTATTTACTACTCTCAAATACTTCGCAGGCAGCGGAGAACATTTCTCCTTTAACTGTGGAGTCGTTTTTAAATTTTGCTTGAGCATAGTAACCTAATGGTGACGACATATTAGCCCTGTTGTCTTTACTAAATAATACAAAACTACCACCTGGTGGTGTTGTTGTTGAAATTATTATAGATGGGTTACAGATTATCTGTTTTGCTGATCGGTCAATAGAACTTATAGGTCCTATTTCAGTTATAGAACTTGACGTAGAGAAACCACCAACAGTACTAACTACAGAGTAGTATGCTGTATCACCTACTTGAACTGATGTGTTTATTTCGTTAGCAAAAGTTAATGTTATATTAGGCATAATTTATTTTTAAGCAAAGTTAAATAATTTAGATAAATCAATAGTATACGTTTGATCTTGGTTACCAAATCTCTTACATCTTATTGTGCCAGTTATAGTAAAGAAATCATTAGCATCTGCTGATACATCTGAAGTTCCTTCGCCAATGTAAGCTTTAAGATTAGAAAAGGTAACTATATCTTTATTGTCTAATGCGCTAGCAACAAATTGAGACTCATCAAATGTTCTATGCGTTATAGTACCCGCTGAATTTGTAACATCAGTTATATTGCTTGAGTCAAAAGAAAAAGTACCAACATCAGTAACTCTAATCTCGAACTTAACAACTCGAGTTGTACTAGGTAATTTAGCGTTTGAAGAAGGTGGCATTAATGGTACACCAGTTTTGTTTGATCCAGTTCCACCAAAACCAGTTAATTGAGTGGTAGCCTCGAATCCAGTCGTATAAGTTATACCACTTGGTAAAGCTGCAGCAGTAAATGTTACGTTAACTTTAGGGTATTGGAAAAATTTATTAATTACTATAGCACCATTAGTACCTATACCAGTAGACGTTCCACCAGTTTTAATAGCACTAGATTTTATGATAGTATTAACACCACCTGTTATTTTCATTTCAAACTCTTTAAAACCAGATGTAGTAAAAGATGCTACTTTAGGCATTTTAAAAGAGAATACTCCGCTGCTTGGTATAGTAACGAAACCAGTTGGCATATCAGGTATTTCGCCATTAAAGAAATCATTCGCACCAACAACGGTAGATCTACTAATATCTCCCCCATCAACAACTCTAGATTCTCTAAATTCAATTTTAAAAGTAGAACCAGGCGTACCGTGAACTTTTACTATAGGTGGGTTTGAGCTAGTGATGCCACTATCTGGTATTACATTGGAACTACCACTAGGTAAACTACCTAAATCAGTTGTTACATCTGTTATGACTCCAGAACGCGCACCACCTTCTAAGGTAGCCACACCAAAAAAACATTGGTTATTTGCAAATTCACCCGCAGATACTGATGCGCTTTCCGGAGCAACGTAAGTCACTCCATCTTGTGGTGTGTAGAATAACTCTACATACCTTTGCTCTGCTTTTAAACCATCCTCTGTATCTACTGGCACATCATTATCTCCGAAACCTGGCGCTGGAGTGTGAATAAAATTCCAACCTTCAACTTCAAAGATGCCGTCTGGAAAGAAGGCACTGCCCGGAATTATACTCTCTATAAAGTTAACTGTAGTTCCTGTAGTTTGAGTAGCTTTAAATATAATAGTAGCTACTTTAACTTCTACACCGACTTGACCCGTAAAAGCAAACTGATGGCGTTTGTAACCAGTTGAAGGCCCGTAACTAGCTGTAGATATTACATTGCTAGTTGTAACGCCAGGTTCAAGTGATATAGACACATCTCCAAAAGTTTGTGTTGATACATTTTCAAATAAGTGTATGTAAACAGGAAGTGCTGGGGTACTGCTTGCTTCACCGTCTATGTCTATAGTTAATGTAGTATCTTCTGTTATAGAGTAATCTGCATATAAATTCACTGTTACTTTAACTTCATTATCATCAGCGTAAGGAGTGGTGGTATCAGTTAGTTCTAATAAACCGTCAGGTCCAAAATCAAAAATACCCTGCACAAAGCTTTGAAACGTGTCAAATGTTTTATCAGTAAAATCTTTAGCTGCTACGTAAAAACCATCATTAGGTTTTATAAATAATTCATAAGAGTTTATATTACCTACTCCAGATGCCTGAGCTACTGTAACTTCATCTACTATTTTGCAATTAGTTAATGCCATATTAATCGTTATTTTCTCTTATTGTTAGATTAACCGTGTCGACAGCTGGTGTTGTAGTTGAAGCGATAACACCTATTCCTTGAACAGAGAACTCGTTAGTATCTAAGTTAGATGTCGTAGTTTCCACACCTGATATGTAATTAAACCACTTACCTTCTTTCTGTTTAAACTCCGGTACTTGAGCTTCCTGAAGATCAGTGTTAAATGATTCTACATACCAACCTCCTTGCGAAGATAAATTGTAGTACTCACCATCGTTGTATGTATTACTGTCTACAGTCTCCGTAGTAAACTTATCAACCTTAGCTTGTGAACCTTCATAATTCATAGTTAAGAAACTTTTAACAGAGCCAGGGCCGTCATTGAATAATACATCTATAGTAGAAGGAACTGAAGTTTCTCCATAAAAAGTGTTAGCATTTACGGTGCTATCATGATGAGACCAGAGCTTAGCTATCTTACCTGTTAGATATTCATCATTGATTGATAACCCTGTTTCAGGTACAAATGATTTGAAGCTAGACCAACCTTTAGATTTTTCATTGTAAGAGATAGTTGTGTCTTTCTTGTCTGCATTTGTAGAACCATTAGTACCTAAGTTACGTAGCGATAAATTATACTCACCTTTAATGGAATCAAATGTACCTATCAACTCTTGCTTAACAACATTTCTTCCTGAGTTTAAGTTATCTCTAAAGAAAGATGTCATACCTGCGTCTGATATAGGTGTTAGACCATCCATAGATAATCTTAATACTTTATTTCTTTGCTTGTCAGTGAAGTACATTCTGTAACCATCAACTGCTAAAGATTCTGGATTTGAAGATATACCGTACTCACCAGCAAACGCGCTGGCATCACCTAGTACTCTATCTGAAGAAACTAAGTTAACATTGCCATCAGCATTAAATAAAGCATCTTTATTAGCTAACACTTTAAATACTTTATCTTCGCAAAGAGCTACTACGTTTGTATTCCTAGTTTTTAAAGCCTGTATAGAACCATAAGACGGGTTAAGGTCTTTAGTGATTTTTTCAGACATGTTAAATTCATTCAAGTCGTTAACACTACTAGTTGAATTATATATACCTGAGTATATCATACCGCTACCTCTTCTCTCCTCTCTGTAAGTATCTAACAGAGTAGATACATTAACACCATTATCTATTTGAGGTGCGTTAAAATCATCTCTAATTCTATCTGATTCTAATCCATTACCAAACGAGTAACAGTTGAACCAAGGTAAGATAGTTTTACCTGTGTGTACTTCATCGTCTAGCTTGTAGTATCCAGTTACTTTTTGAAATGTTATAGTGTAGCTACCTGCTGATAAACCAGATCCACCATCACCGCTAGTTATATAAGTAAGTATACTACTACCTATATTTGTAACGAACATACCAGTTGGTAATTTAATCCCTCCACTTTCTGATACAGCTTGCCATATTGTACCTGTATTCGTGTCAAAACCAGTTGGGATAGTGCTTGCCGTAAGATTTGTGTATTGAGTACCTGTCGTTTCACCATCATCTATATCACCACTTGACCTTAGTGAAGTATCGAAACTGTATATAGCACGGACCCGTAAGTCTCTCGCTGACTGCTCAACATCACTTAGTACGCCGGTTCCAAAGTGTTTTACCTGAGAATAATCTTTTAATATACTCTCGGAGATAGACCAGTAATCTTCTTCAGCAAAATTCATGGCATCAGTTTTAACGCTATACATTAAAGATAGTTCATTTATATCTGGCCAAGATATACCAAGGTCCTGAGTGTCTACTGCATCAAAGTATGTCTGCCACTCAAGCCAGTTCTTTGTGTTGTCTCCTGAGATGGTTGAGTCTTCGCTCAAAGCTATAAAACCTTTATACCCGAGAATAACACCATCAGTTGATTCTACTGCTTCACTTTGTATCACAAACCCATCATAAGGTAAGTCACTCAAGCTTGATAACCATAAATCACCTGGTGCAGGTGGCTCACTAACTTCAGTGCTGCCAGTACCGCTAGTGACGGCGGTTGCAACACACACAACAGTATGTGTTCCTGAGGATTTATAAGTTGCTACGCCCGAGTCTGTTATACTTCTAGTAGGATCAGCTGGGTCACTTACAGTATCTACTAGATATTCGTTGGAGTAAGAACTTATCGGGTGCATATGATCTACCACCTTAGCCTCGGTGATCATACCATCTGCGTGTGTAAACTTAAGAGTATCTTGTAAGGCGATACTAAAAGTAGAGGTGGCATCATCTTCAAAACTTCTAACACCGATAACATCTCTAACAGCTGTATCGACTACAGGATTATTAGCTACAAACACAGGGTTTGACACTGCTCCTGGTCTGTGAACGACTATTGGAGACTCTTCAGGACAGAATGACTCTATGTTTTCTTGTGATAATTTTATAGGTAAAGCATCCGTAGCCTCGTAGTATAAATCTAAATCTACATTTTCTTTAGGTTCAGTTTCCCAAACAGCATTACCAGTTTTAAAATCTAAAGTTGATCCTTTACTAAAAGCAGGTTCGACAATATTAATAAAAGAACTTTCTGTACCATCATGTAGTATAGCGCTTCTAGGATCCCAAACACTAATATCTAAAGGTTGCCCGTCTGACGTTCTTACAAAATGAACAGTGAACGTACCTCTAAAACAAGCACTTGACTGGTTGGAACCCATCCCGCTACACTTCACACAAGCCCCAGTAAGCGCTCTGGTTTGATTGAAATTATCGTTCCACTCAACACTAGTACTAGATACTATTCTATAAACCTCATCTAGTGGGTCAGCTGTAAACTTAAAAAGAGTACCGCTTGTTGACATAGCTTCTCGAAACTCTGATGCACCTTCTGGTGTTACTTTTCCATCATCACCCACAATACTAAAATCTATAAGAGTTTCATTGTTACTAATTCTAATACCTTCCTTAGCTGTAGCATCAAGATCTGGATTATTATCACCTGCAAACGATCTTGCTATACGAGATTCATCTATAAACCAACCAGTATGAGGTACGTCTGCGTCGAATTCATTGCTCTCCCAAAATTCACGAGTATCATTTCCAGGTTGGCCACAGCCCTCAGCAAAGCTTTCAAATTCATACGAGTTGCTTATACCTTCAACGGTAGTTACAGTACCCCAGTTAGTACCTGTTCTATTAGTACCATTAGTATCCGGGATTGGGCTAGTTGAATTTCCAGCGTAATTACCTTTATATTGTGCGTCTGAGTTAGCTGGATTAACAAAACTAGCAGTTGATATACTACTAAAATTAAAGGTATTTATTGTGTTGTACTTAGTATTAGCATTAGTCGTTTGCAGTATATTAGCTGATAATACTCCATCTCTAACTACTTTAACAAAAAATCTACCGTCAAACTCAGGTCTGTTCTCTACTACATCATCCTTTACTTCGACAGACCAATTTATACTAGCACTATCACTAGCTGTAAGACCAAAGTTATTATACAGTTTAGCTGAATCACCAAAAGGCTCTGTAGTTACTATAGAGTGGCTACCATCTTTCATTTGAGCTATCCGTACCCATTTAGAAACCGCCAACTCACTGCTAGTTTGAAGTTCTGCTTTGATTCTAACGAATCCGATACCTTCAAAATTAGTATTATCGAGATAACTATCGTATTCACCTTCATCAACAACAACAATCATAGAATCATGTATGTCACTAAATTCATTAGCAGCACTTAGTAAGGCTTCACCTACAACTTTTTCAGTTATCTTAACAAAGTCAGGCGCTTCATTTGCTATTGCTAATATTTTATACCTAGCCTCTTCAGTCACTGGATTTTCAGACCCATGATTATTTTTAAGTATCAAGTAAGTTTCTTCGTCTACTTTATTTCTATCAGCAGACCCAAATGCTAACCATACGTTACCATCTTCAGCGTTGTACCACCTGTGTAACACGAGGTTGTAATATTCATTAGTTGTTTCCTTAACGTAGTATTTATAATACTCCATCCAACTTTCTGGATTACCATTCCAGGATAACCCAGCTTGAAGCTGATTAATACTACTGGAGTTTTTCTTTTCTACAGAAACACTAGAAGGTATGGTAGAGTTGTTAGTGGTTTCACCACCAATTCCCATAACTGGAGTTTCTCTACCGTACTTATCCCCGAATACTACACCTATCTTATATTTTCTAATAGACTTTAATGACTTCGCTGGCGTCAACCAATTGTTGTTATCACCCTTATTAAGGATAGACCCTGGGTGGTCAGTAATTAAAACTCCAGGATTAACTATGGGTGGAGAAACAATGTCAAAGTTCTGCAAATAGTTTCCGTATAGTATTCTATTACCTACGACCTCTTGAGCTCTAGCTTGTCTAGGAACATTGTCCCACGCTCTAAGCGTCTGTGATGACGGTAAGGTTCTGTGCATCATCTCAGAAGATATATTTACCACCCCAGAGTTACCGCCTATATCTGAATTATCACTCCACTCAGAGTCATTTCTTCTTACAGACTTAACCACTCTAACATTAGGTGAGACTGTATCTTTGTACAATATCTCAACTTCTATTATATCATCAGGTCTTTGATAGTCATCAGTAACAAAATCTGTAACTCTTAAATATCTAAGGGTATTTACCATACCTAGATTATAACCTTTCTTAGGTATGTAATCAAGTTTCCCAGGTAAAAAAGCTAATTCAGACCAAGGGGCGAACGATGAATATTCACCATCTTGGTATTTATATCTATAAGAGAATCTACCTAAGTCAAGCTCGAATAAAGGTTTAGCTTGCTCTAAGAATGTCTTCCACTGTAGTTCGTTACCAGTTATATTTGAGTTTATACTATTTATTCTTAGCGTGTGATTAAGAGTAGTACCAATAAATTGTGTGCTTACTACTGTTGTTACTATGGCAAATATTTCTCCAGGAGTTTCATCGTTTTCTAGTATAACAGTCTTACCAATAGAATAGTTAGCACCGCTTATTTCCACATCTATCTCAGCACCTACTTCAAGTAAGTTTGAACTAGCATCTAAGAATTCTGTATCTGACACTACGCCTGTAACATCTACTTCAATACCATCTTCATAAGAAGACATTTCTAATCTAAGCGAAGTACGTGGCGCTCTTCTAATAACAGATATATGTTCTTCTTTTAAACCAGGGTCTAGCTCCAATGGAAGAGCATACTCTAAAGTATCTAACGTACCTGACTTAACTATTTTTAATCTTGAGTGAAGTTCAAAGCTTTCACCTACAGTATCAACCTCACCTACACATCTATCAATGTTTATTTTCTTTGGTTCAGATTTATTATCAGTCCAAAATAATAAATTATCAATAACGTTTATACCTGTTATTAACACATTATAAGGATCAACACTTGAAAAGTTTAAAGTATTTTCAGCTTCAAACACCCAAGTTGTAGCGTCCGCTAACAACCCTAAAACCATTGTTGTAAAATAAACACGGTAAAGCTTTGTACCACTTACCACTATCTGTTTGACCTCTCTAACTATAAATTCATTAGTATCTTCTAATTCAGTTGTGAAGTTTGATGGGCCGTAAACTCTACCGCGCATACCAGGTCTTATGATTTTACCTAGTTCGTCAGTAACGTCTATATGCTGATAGGATATGGTAGCATGGCCTTGATCGGTAGTACCAAGTAATGCATTGCTATCTGGTATTTCTATTCTAAATATATCTGTAACTACAGGCTTCAAAGTTTTAGTGACATTATCGTACATCACGATCATATCTTTATACAGCTTAGTTGCTGTAACGTCTGAAGCTGCAAATGAACTTGCTGGTTGAGGTGAAGCTATAAAAAAGTAAGCCTTATCTGTTCTGTTATCAGCTATAGAACCTACGAATCTACTGTTTACACCACTCCAATTAATAGTTGGATTTACAGCAACAAAATCAGTGTCACTAACTCTTTGTTTGTTACCATACAAAGTCTGCACTGTACCAGCATCACTATCATCTGAAGTTCTAACCTCTATATTTAAAGCGTCTCTATATTCTCCTTGGGGAACTAATCTCTCGTCGAGATCTTTGTTCATTCTACCGGCTTGAAACGTATGTTTTATTTCTGACATAAACTACTACTTAATAGGTTTACTAATTCCTCTCAATACTTGAGTGAACTCTTCCATCTTAATATTAGAAAGTCTAATCTTGGCTTTCCTAGTTTCTGCAAACTTCTCTTTCTTAAATCTTTGTACTACATACTCTGGTATGTTAGATCTTCCAGATACTAAACCATACATAATATGTTTGTATATTGCTTCTTCACAAAACTTGTGAACCACTATTTCAGCATCAGTACCTAAACCATCACTAATATATTTTAATATTATAGTTTCTCCAGCCAAGTCAGAACCAAAATGTATAAACCCAGTTGAGTTGTCTATATAGAACGTACCATTAATCTGTGCGTGCTGAGGGTCTAAACCGTATCTACGACCTTGGAAATGCTCATCAATTAAATCTCCATCATCGTAGTCATAATCTATGTTGTTAGCTTCTATAGTATTGAAACTACTACGTGTGTCTGATGTGTGAGGATCTAAAGCTGATTCAGCTGTTCCTTGCACTTGAATATTGTTACTATCAAACTGGTACACACCATCAGCATTCTGATTTATAGGAAAAGGATTTGATGTTCTACCTGTAGGATATAAAGGCTTTTCTATACCTTTAGAATCTACCCTAACTATTTTAGTATAGTTAACATAATCTTGAGGTAGATACATAACTAAAGTGCTAGGCACTTCTATCTCATAAGCTTTGTGGGAACGTAGAACATCGTATGATAATTCTTGAATAGCTCTCATACCGTGGAACTGTACATCAGTTCTACTAACTTTAGATAATATTTTATTCTCACCCACGTATACGACCATAAAAGAGCTTATAATATCATCTAACGATACGAATTGGTAGTTACCTTTATCCGTGCCGTCGTGGTAAGCCTTTTGTGTAATATCTAATAACCCCATAATTATTTATTTTCGATAGCCTCTTTCATGGCTTCATTTCTAAGTATAACTTCTGACAAACCAGGTTTGTTAACAATAATCCCAGCTAGTTCTAGTATTTTATTTACTAATGTACTTTCTTCAGAAGCGTGTAATTCAAAATCTTGTTTATCACTAGCAGATGAGTTGTGTAACGCTCTATTGTTTACTACAACGTATGTCCAGTTTGGATCTGCAGGTTTAGCCACGTAGTTACATGTAACATTTGACGTGCTATAAGATACCGTAGGAGATGCTGGAAACAACTTAACTATAGAGTCAGTCTTTCTAACATATACAGGTCTTCTATCGGTTGGACCAGTCTTACCACCTCTCTCCATATAGTGTAAATCTTTCTTATCTACAGGATCGACTACAACATCAAAAGATCCTGCAGCGTAGAACACCGTACCTAATTTATGTACAGTAGTGCTAGTAGGTAGTGTTAATTCATTACCACTAACAGCAGACATGGCAACTTTGTATTTTTCAAATGCAGCAATCTTTTCTCTTAAGATTTCAGATTTATCACTATACTCAGTATCGTTATTACGTTGAACTTCAGCTATACCTATCTCATGGAAATATGTTTCAAATATATCTAACTGAGCTTTGCGAGCTAATAGATTAAACTCTTGAGGAGTTATATAACCTCTCTGCTCTTTATTTGCTATAGCTAAAACCTGTTGGTAAACGTTATCTATGCTTACTGCCATCTTCTTTTAATTTATAAGGGAATTGTTTGTTCAACCAATTCTTCCTTTTATTACATCCACAATCTTTCTCTTCAGTGACTATACCGACTAATGTTTTTATACCTGTAAACTTTGTGAATTTCTCTATTGAATCTCCTAGTCCTCTTGATTTCATTGAATTCTATTTTACAATATTATAGTCACATATTAAAGTGAGGAGTTAGTATAGGGTAAAAAAAATAGCCACCCGAAAGGATGGCTATTAACATTAATTAAGTGCTGTTTAATTATACTACAGTTTTAAAACAACCTATAATACCTAAATCGTTATTACCGCTTAGCGAAGGGCCTCCAGCGTAATACTCTCTACCATTGTAGTCTAAGTCAAAGAACGTTATAGCTCTATTATAAACACTACAGTTTGCAATAGCTTCCATAGTTTTAACTATGTCAGGATATTTACCAGCTGTGTGTATTAAAGTAATAATACTATCATTTCCTTCACCAGTATCTTGTAGGAAGTGTAAATCCGTTTGATCCAAAGCAGTGCCATCGTAATGTGTTTTAGCATAAGCTTTCGGATTAGCACCTAAGAAATTACTCATTGGAAAAGCAAAATTACTAGATACAACAGCCGCCGCATTACCATTACCAACAAAAAGGTTTCTAGTGAATTGTTCTACTATAACAGTATCGCTAGTAGTCATTGTTACACCAGTAGCAACAGAACCAACCGCTCCAGTAGCAGTGTTATCACCAATAGTTATGACTCCATTTGAATTTCCAGAGATGTAGGCTGCAGCTGATGTGAGATTAGTAACGTCTCCAATAAACTTATCATCTTGATTGTGATTAGAGTCTCCATCCACATTAAATAAAGCTCCAGTTACAAAATCTGTTGTATAATCAGTTCCGCGAGCATCGTCCACTTGATCTCCTGCCACATGAACAACTCTATATCCTAAAGTAGTAGGATCAACAGAGTTAGCTTTTGCATCTGTTAATAAACCTGAGTTTGCTATAGTTGTTGTAGTTATTGCAGCTACGCCTGATGTGGGCGCTACACCAGGTGTGTTAAAGTAACCTTTTTGCCCAAAATATATATATGGTGTTCTCATGTTATTTTTTTTTAAAATTTATATTATTGTTCAGTTACGCCTCATCTACGCCTAAAGTAGTAGCGTTAAGTATAGATACGTTGTTTAGAGCGTCAAAAATAACATTATAACCCCTGCTGTGGTTTTCCATGTTTATAATTTTTACAATATCATCTATCATTTGTCTTTGTGCTCTGTCTCCAGTGAAAGAATCAACAGTGGCATGTCCTATCGATAGGACTACTGTACTATCTACGTTACTTGTACTCTGTGCGTGTATGTCAGTCCCTGTGTTAGAGCTTAGATCTATTGACAACACTGAAGATCTAGGAAACATAACTATTTCATCTGCGGCGTCTATAGCCCCAGTAGTTAACTGGTCGTTTGCTATTATATATTTCATTTTTTTACGTTTTTAAGTTAGTTATTAAGCGTCAACAGTTGTTATTACTACAGCAGTCACAGAAACAGTAGTCCCAGTGGAAGCTATATTTTGTAAGTTCAATTGAGTTATACCGCGACCCATGGTGTTATCAGGGTCACATGCCACAATTATACCACCTCTCTCGTTGGAAAGCGCATCAGCCACTGCTTTCATGACTTCAACGTGAGCACCATCTGTGTGAGTTAGTGTAAACGAATCCATAACAGGATCCCCACCAATACCAAGTCTAGTCTTATCTTGTGGATAAAATCTAAACACGGTTTTGAAGTTGTTTACCGCTGTTGCACCTGTAAAGTCACTAGCTCTAAACATAGCTTGATCACCTGAATCATAAGTAGCACTTTCGGCCACGTATAAAAACGTTTCTTTTTCTCTAAAAATTGTTTTTGAAAGCATTTTGTTTTTGTTTAATAATTAATAATTGTTTACGAAAAAGGTTTAAGGATTAAGGATCAGGGTTTGTGATATTAATTTAATATAATATTAACCGTCAAGAGATATTGCGATACCAAAACTAGCGTCTCCTTGTATTGATTCGATTTCTCCAGCGTATTGATTGTTATCTACATCTATGATAGTGATAACTTCACCGTCTCTAGC
>Ga0209337_1000896_pt1 | contig 23507 bp, 35 predicted proteins | sample LinPmetageLP53_FD_184044 | JGI IMG/M metagenome (GOLD analysis project Ga0209337, IMG submission 184044) | Marine viral communities from the Pacific Ocean - LP-53 (SPAdes) (version 2) | ecosystem: Environmental > Aquatic > Marine > Oceanic | place: Pacific Ocean | collected 2010-02-08 | reverse complement strand
CCTTACTTCTTATTTGTTGATTACAGCTACTACATCTCACTGTATTCTTATCATAGATAGCACTGCATAGTTTACACCAGTTCCATTTATTATATCCACCTGATTTCATAGGTGGTCCGCAGCTGAATTTCATACCATTTACATATACTGTATTCTTTGCTTTAGTCATTATGCACCCAATCTCCTAATGTGTCAAACTTTAAAGCTTTATCTGAATACTCACGCAACTTTTCTAGGACTTCTTCTTTAGTAAAGTCCCTGTTAATAGCGTTGTCACCAAATGCTATCTCGTAGATTGCTTCCATAAAGTCATAGTGTTTACCGATTTGGTTCATCTTAAACACTCCACACACATACATAAATCACAATGAATAAACAAGTGATGTATTCTTTCACATACAGTGCATTCAGTTCGAGGTGTTCCTGCTTTAATAAAATTACTTGCTGGTGTCATTAACAACACCTCGTATCGTGCATTTCATACCTGCCGTTAGTGTTTTTATATTCGTCACATCCATCAGTCCAAATCGATGTGTGTCTGTTCTCAGTCCATATCATACACTCACCACAATAATAGTGAGCTAATATGTCCATCTCTAGGTCTCCGCCGTCAAACTTAGCTTGTCGCTTACATTTGGGACAGTCTTTCTCTTCTTTTTTCATTTATCCATTCCTCTTTTGTGTATTCTTTATAATACCAGTTTCTGCTGTAATGTAAATCCCAACTACAACTCTCACAATAAATTGATATGTCGTGTGTTATAAAATTATTCTCACAACAGCAACAATTTTTAATCATCTAGCACCCAAAACCAAGGTTCATTTCTTTCCCAACTATCTTTACCTTCGTAGATTTTATCTAAAACTCTAGCCATACAATGCACAAAACCTATAGCAAGTTTGTATTGATAAGGTATTTCATCGGGGTTGTCTTTACCGGTGTGCATTACGATTCCTTTTTTTTAATCTTAGACGCTTCTTGGGTTTCTTTTCTAAAATAGAAAAGTCAATCCATCCACTACCTCGGCGTGTGCAAGAAGGTTCGTCACTATAATCTGCTGACATAACCTATTCTTGTTGCTCCTTGTATAAAAAGATTAGCTTTTGTAACTTGTTTAAATCAGCTAATGCTGCATATAATGTAAATTCCATCTCATCAAGTAGTGAATATCCTGACATTGGCTCAGGGTCACATATCTCATCTAGCATCTCTTCTTTGTCACTTTCTCTTATGCTATTTACAATGTCAGCTATATGATTGACATACTTAGTTGTTCGTTGGTATTCTGCTTCGTCTTTCTCTGCTTTACTTTTTCTTTTTGTCATTTGTTCTCTCCAATACATTCTCTCTTATCACTTTAGGGTCTGCTTGAGACGGGTCGTAAACTACAGGCCCTACTTCTAGCACTCCTTTCTTATCTTTCTTCACATACTCTCCCAGCTCTTCTTCTTCATCAAGCCAGTCATCTTCAGTGATGATTTTATTTTTCATTAACTCAGCTACAAATATCGCAAACAATTTCTTCTCTGCTTCGTTCATACTGTTTATGTTGGTTTTATTCATATTTAAATCTTTGGATGTATGTTTTGACCACATCGCTCCCACTCTGTTATCTGTCCATCTTTCCAAACACAATGTGTTGCTCGAAGAAGGCCCTCATTTGAAGAAGTATTGTGATAAAGCTCTTTATACTCGTCAAGGGTTACTAATGTGTCCATTAAGAAAGCCATCATAGCTCTTCGACGGTATCGTGAACCATAGAACTTAACTTCATCGTAATCAAGTAAGTGCTCTACTGCCCACATTTTAAATATCACATTAAATGAATCCTGTTTTTCATCAGTATTGTAATTATCATTCATAAACTGCTGTAAACCTGCCAAAGAACCCATTTGAAATGTGTATCTATTATTACTTAATCTGACAGGGTAAAAGAGCCTATTGTCTACTCGTGAATTACCACTTGTCTTGTATAACAGCATAGTCCCTTCTTTTTGTTTTGCTGGGTCATCACTTATTAACATTTTGATGAGTCTGTCCCTGATTACAGTAGGCACTCTACGGCCTCGCCATATGTAATTGTGTTCGTTCTTGCGGTAGATGGCTGCAAATTGAAAACACCCATTACGTGGCCCATACTGACTTAATTCAACTGCTTCATCTGGCGTGATGTTCTCATTCTTAATCATTTCAGCATAACAAACATTATGTGTGCTCCACTCCGATATTAATTGGTGAGCTGATGAATTATCCCAGTCTTGCTTTTCTATTCTATATAACTGTGTCATTTTTTTTATTCCTCTTCTTTATTAGTTCTTTATAAGTGCTGTGTCCTGTTCCTCTTGGGTTCTTATTCTTGAGCAAACGTTTCCTCCAATACTTACTATCGCCGTAATATTCACGAATCATATCCTTGTCAATCTCTGATACTTTCTTCCGGCGTTTCACTTTCTCAACCTCTTCAGCAGGTTACTGTCTTTTTTACTTAAAGAACCAGTGAACAACCCCTTCTCGTCTCGGCTGCGTCTCATTGAATATTTATTCCACATCTCAGTTTCCTCAGCTAACTTTTTCTTTCTCTCGTCAGTCAGTGCAATAAACTTTGCTTTACCATCATTACCTATAAACACAGCAGTCTTGTATTCCTCTACAATTACTTCACTTACGTGCCAATGCTCTTTGCAAACCTCACAGTGATAGCTCTCGTGACTGTTATCATTTTCTGGCTCGTGTCGCATACGACTTGATGATTTTTCTTTGCATTCAGGACACATAACTCTAGCCTTACCGGCCTTTCCTCTTTTATATCGCTTCACACTTCAAACCCTTCTGCTCTTGTTGTATCTAAAAATACTTTGATGTCGGTGATAGCAATTATACCATCATATCCATTCTGAGCTACTGGTAGATAATCTTCCAGCATATCCATTTCTGCAAAGTAATTAACAAATGCTTCAGGTATTACTATAGATTTGCCTGACCCGCTGATTCTTATTGCGTTATCGTCAGCTAGTCTATCAAGCCCACAATATCCACCTTCATTTGCTTCTACTTTATCTAAAGCGTCAAAGAATTCTAGTATATTATCTGTGTCACTGTCTGACTCAGGGAGCGTTTTAGTCCACCCTGATTTACCACCGTAGTATTTGATACCGCCGTAGTTTTCGTAAGATGACCAGTCATATGCACCGTATGCATAATTAAATGCTTTGGTTGCTTCAAACTTGATATGTTCTGGATGGTTTTTGAAATGCTGAAGTAATTTAGGCACTAAATGTGTAGCAAATGCTATAGATTCATATAAATGCTCCATAATTATGTATTCTTTACCTGAATGTGCATTATAATAACCAGCAAATAGATTGATACCGTTGATGTCTAAGGTTGATACTATCTCACTTACATCAGATATAGAGCCACTTGTAGTTCTAAGGTCAAATGGCTTACCCCATTCTTGTAACATCTTATCCATCACATCTGAGCATAGTTTGTAGTCACTATTTTGTGTGATGATGTCAGTATGACCGTTTCTATCTATTGTGATGTTGAATACAATATCGCTGAACTTATCACTGTGATGGTCCATTGCGTGTCTTGCTCCGTTACATCCTGTTTCTTCACTTACTGTTAGTAAGCCACTTAACGGGGTGTCAATTGCTTTATTACTTATCATTCGTAATACTGCAAATACACCGCATTTGTCATCGCCGCCAATTACCTGATTGTTGGTTGAATGGAGCACTGTTCCGTTATCTTTTATCTGCTCGACTATTATGTCAGGAGCAGCGGAACCTACTGTGTCCATATGTGCATTAAGTAAGATGCGTTGGTCACCCTCTACATCGTTGCTGAAATATATATTTCCAGCTGTGTCTATCTCGTAATCAATCTTCTGTTGCTTCAAGTATTGCGTAACATACGCAATCATAGGGTGCTCGGACCCACTTGGGCTGTAGATTGATAACATAGATGACAGCATATCGATGTCACTTATTGCTTCCATATCTGGTATTTTGGTGGTAATGCTTGTGCTAGGCTCTGGCAGTTCTATAACTGCCGCTTTGTTCTCTGTTTTCTGTTGCTTAGTCATTTTCTAATTCCACTATTGCGTAACTGTCACTGTATAGTTGCTCTTCAACTGTATATTGTGTAGCTGTAGAGTTACTATCGTTTATTTGGTAATATCTTGTTCTTTGGTCTTCATCTTGATAATAGGTATAGTCGCAATCATCGCTCAATGGTTTTTCGTGCCAATACGGCAACCATCTTTGAGTTACTAAATTTGTGCGGTCTCCTGTATCATCAAAAGATAGAGCTGTAGGATGTTGTGCAAGTATTGAACGAATACTGCTGTCGTGACGTGAACCACGATAAGCAATCAACTTATGAACTGGGAATGTAGTCTTAGCCCATTCATTTACTGCTTTGAATAATGATACATACACTTCTGATTTTGATTGTGTATGCTCTGTTAAATATAATCTTGAAGGTGCTACAAACACAGGGTCAGCATCGTTATCCCACGATACTTGGTTATTCTGCTTGAATAATCTAATTACTGAGCGACCTATGATTTCTTCTTCACTGTTTCTGATAAAAGCAAATAGATGTGGGTTCACAAACATATCCATATAACCAAAGCCATATGAATTTCTATTACTTGCTAATTGACAACTACTACTTCTGCTGTTAAATCGGTCTACTTGTCGTAAAAATTCAATATTACTTTCGAAACCAATGCTTATACCTAACTTGACGTTGGTAGCATTAGTATTGTATTTTTGTAAGGTATCATTCCAATGTTGCTCATTCCGTTCGTCTCTTAATCCAGCAATCCACTGAGGTAATCTGTTTTTATATGCTCTATTAAATATTTGGTTGATGGCTCGACGTAAATCTGCTCCTTCATTTGTTTTATTAGTGGATAATTGTTCAGCTAAATCATTCTTACGAATATAATCGATAACATAGTTAAAATAATTTTGGCCTTGGTCTTGTAATGACACATCAGTGCCGTTGATTTCTTCTGAATGACGTCCACCGTGCTCTCCAACAAGTCGTCGATATTGTATGTGCTTAGCAAATAGATGTCGCATAGGGTGGTAAAGACCATACTTTTTATGCTCGGTCAAAAATGTATTTGATGATATTAATTTTGTGATTATTTCAGCTGTATCTTTGTATACTCTGCTTGTAATGGACATTTCACCATTCCACCAAGCTGGTGCTTTTTCTGGTGTAGTATCAGCAAGGTATACACCCATAGCACCCTTAACTATTTCTTTATTGATGTTCTCGTAATGGTCTTCTTCACCTTGATAAAACCAAGCAGCGAAATTTCTGGTTGCTGGAGTTATGGTTCTGTATGATTCTAAAGTATGAATGGTATTTCTTGATAATGTCGTAGCATTGCTTGAAATTGAGCGGCTTATTTCTGCTCTTGGATTATTATAACAGTCATAGCACTCTCCCTCATAATAGCTGCTTGAATCAACTTCATTCCAAAGAATGGAAGAGCCACAATTACAAGTAGTTAGTTCTTCATCACCACAATCTTCACAAGCATAGTTACCCGTGTTTTCACTGTCACAATATGCTGTTTCTCTACCGAGATTTATTATCTCTTCACAGCAATCGCAATTTACATAATCACCGCTTTCATAACAAGAGGAACATATTTTGCCGTGACTAACAGTTATACCATCTTCATCATCTGAGAGCGACTGACAGTCAGCACAATTATAAAATTCTTCCATACAAGGTTTGCATACTGCTTCATAGTCATCAGTAGATTCTATATCAGCAGCATTTACTTGTTCAGAACAGCGTTCACAGTTTATATTCGGCATTCATTTCCTCCATTTTTCTCGATTGCTTTACGAGGAATAAGCAGTGGTTTCATTGCATATAAAGACTCGGTTGAGCGTAATTTGTCGGAGTTAAAGCCAGCATCGGAGAAAGGTATGCAAATAACCATTTTGTTGCTCACTTTAACTCTATCGACCATTGCTCTTATCATCGTCTTTTTGTCTGATACATTCTGCCGTCTACACGACTCTTATCTTTGCTGTATTCATTCTTGCCGGATATGCCACCATTGACATAACCCACACCGGAATGCTTTTTAATATCATTTAATACTGCTGACTCATTAACATCTTTGTCAGCAAGTGATTGGAACAACTGCCGTAGGAAGTTGTCGATGTCCACGTGTGACAGAGTCTGCTGGTTTTTCTCTAACCAAATAGCAGCACATTTTCTTATTGAATGACTCAGTGCTGTGTCTACGGGATATAAGTTAAGCATTGGCCTTGTTCCCTTGAGCCTTGTCATATAATTACTCAACTCAACGAGCATTCGGTCAGTCAATGCTGGTGCATCACTTGTCATATTTGCTCCAATAGTCTGCGAGCGGCCCGACCACAACATCTGGCTTAAATGGACACGGTATAGCTGCTGTGTCAGTTTTAAAGCAACTACATACAATGCTGTGAACTAATCCCTCGTGAATATGCCGAGCTTGTCGATACCGCTGTATTTTTGGGACTGGATGCTGATAGTGTTTCTGGTCTTGCGCTCTGTTACCACTAATTGGGTAAGCATATTTCTTCTCAATAGCCTGCTCTCTTTTCATCTTAGCTACAGCACGTTCATAAGCGGCATATAATTTATCCACTATAGTGCTGGGCAATAGATTTAGAGCACATCCTACTGATGCTTCTATTTCATTTTTTGCTTTCTTTGTCATTTGCATTTTGCTTTCCTACTTGTAAAGCACCAATCTTTTTTTTACAGAGTGCTTACAAGTATATCAGCAGAGACGAGATTTTATATAAAGATATGGTTGAGCGGTTAAAAATCGCGGGTGCTATACGTTATGCCTTATATACACTAAGCAAGAACTTATATAGAACCAGCACCATATAAGCACAGGGCTTAGTAGAGTATGCTTATCATTTGTTTAGAAGCATATGTTAAGATATATTGTGCTCTAGTATCACTAAGCAAGATATATTAGATATGAACTCTATTGAGCAATAAGAGAGAGAGTGCCCTATTATGCTCTTAATCATACGTATGCTATAATTTGTCATTAAACGTATGCTTTGGGACCTTGTGTTAACAAGCACACACACACCCAAACCAGTTCAGCAAACTAGAACCAGTTTAGGTTCAGTTTCTCATTGAGCGTAACAGTTGTTGGTGGAGAGCCACGTAAATGTGAGCAGAGCAAGTTTGCAAGAGGTGCTCAAAAAAAAGGGGTTGATGAAGCATTTCCAACACAGCACCCTGATGTAGGTGCTCACACAATTAGAGCAACCTTTCTCACTTGAGCACACCGATGAAACCTTGAGCACCGCGTAAAGATACGGCACATCATAAATTATGCTTTGAGCAGCGCAAGCGCGTGATGCTTACGGCAAGGCACTTCTTAGCACGACAAAAAATTTGAGCCAGTTTAAGGTCTTAGCTCAGGACCACGTTTGGTGTTTGGTGAGAACTTGCTTAGACTCAGGTTTTCTTACTGAGCCCTATATTTCTTAAGGACGTTCCTTCTTCTTGTGCGTTTTCACGCATTGTGCTGCAATTAGGATGACATCTGCCTTCACGCATACATTGACAAGTGTAACAGTTATCTGTTTTTGATTCATTAAAGGATGTTTCACAGAATTCACAAACTTTCATATTCTATCCTCATATATTCTAGCCATTACTCTTTCTACGTTTAGATTGTCAACAGACATCCAAGAGTCACAACCACATTCTTTACAAGTCATTGGGTCTTTTTCTTCTTGTCTCTCTATCTCTATTCTTAGGTCATTCATACCTGTCTTTTCGTTTTCCATACATTCTTTAAGGAAATGTTTACTCACAGTCCCTACCATATTTCTTTCACAGGATGCAGAGATTGTAATGACTACACTCCTTGAGTCTTTCTTTCTGATTGTCATTGTTCCCATCCTGAATCATTATCATTAGGTTGACCTTCATCCATTTCTATGCACATTTTGAGGTATCGTTCTTCTGCCCTACCTAAACGTTCTTCCCATTCTGAATCGTCTACCATACTTCCTCTGTTATGTAATCTATTACTCTGGACATATTCTTGATGTCTAGTCTGTTGTATGCACTGATGAATCCTTCTTCACAGTATTTATTATATTTCCCGTTAAGATAGTCAGTATCTATGATTGTCTCTTTCATTCCGTAGAATATTCTACCAAACTCTCTCTTGTTCAGTCTACTTAACTTTTGAATCTCTCCTATGGTTTCAGCAACTTGAGTTCTGGCCTTGTTTTGTTTTGTTATTAGTTCTTCTTTGATTTTTGTCATAATTAGTTATAATTTAAAAAAGGTTTGGGTAGGAATCGCCTACCCTACGATTTTCTTACAGACTTTTAAGGATTTATTTCTTAGACTCCTTGATGTCGAATTCTATGTCTTCTGTTGACTCACGTGCAGATATCATAGCTTGCAATTCCTCTACAGTTAAAGAAGATAATACTTCAGATTTCACAGATTCCCTTAAAGCAGCTTGTTTTGGAGATTCTTTACGTGTCCTAGTTGCACTCGTAGCTTTGATTTCTGAGTCCCACTTATGGACGAATTGTCTTTTTACTTCCCAACTTGGTGCCATATCTTTCTTGATTTGAATCCATTCTTTTAAACCCATTTCGGTTAATTCTTTTTGAGTTGATGATTCAAGAAGTGCAAAAAATCCTTCTGCACCACCGAATAGTTGTCTGGAGTTATTAGGTCTGTGGTTAGTTAAATAACCTCTGTGATAGGAGTCACCATTTGAGGCAGTCGAATTATCATTGTATCCGTATGCCTTATGTAGATACTCTAATCCACCCAATATTGGTTCACCGTTCTTATCTTTCAATCCTGCAGACGAATAGTCTCTTAGGTTGACGTAACCACGATTTCCATTTTCTTTGCCTTGCCCTGCGTAGGGCGGTCTGTGCTCTAGTTCCACTTCAGATACTGAAGGAAACTCTATAGATAGTTTTTTATTCATTTTTTATCTCTTTTGGTCAGTTCTTATAAAGTCACGCATTTGACCTGATACGTGGTCTTCTAAACAACTCTCGCAGAGCTGTGTCTTGATATTAGCATTGTGATTAATAGTTACTCTCATATTACATAGGGTGCAATAGTTGGTTGTTATTAAATACATTATTTGTTCTTACTCCAACAGGAGTGACAGTTAAAGGAATATCCCTTATTTGCCTCTGACATAGTAGTGTTACACTCTACACAAAGGAACTCAGTAGTGTCTTCCCACTGAGGCCCTATTTCTTTAAGGAATGTCTTATAAGAAGTCATATGACACCCCCAATCTTTCTTCTACATACATCAAGAACTGTGCTAGTTCAGGTATAGTTGTATGTTGTTCATAGTTTATCCTAGTCTGATTACCTATACCATCTGTATAGTATTTCCTAGTTCTTTCTGCCTTTTTCTGTAATGAATACAGTTTAAAGTAGTTGGCCAATTCTGGGTGTAGTTCTACCCTCTTGACTCTGCCTATCGTTGGATTGATAGTGTTTCCACTTACATCCAGTTTCATTTGTTTTTTGTTCATTTGTTCTTACCTCTTACCAATGCAATCCTCAATCAATGCCATCCAAAGTTTAAATTCTTTTCCTTCTACAGTCTCAGGGTCTTTTGCCTTCTCCCAATATACTCTAGTCTTTTGTTGCAGTTTCAACATCTTTTCTACTGCAATGTCTTTCTTCCTTGTCACTGTAGTTCCATTTTTATGATACTCACTCATCACTTTAGTTATGAGTAGTAATCATACCTCCCCTCTAAACTACATAGTATCTTATCTTTAACTCTATGTCCACCCCTTCACACAAACACTAGAATATTTTGAGTAAGGCAGATATGTTAAAAAAAAATTGGGGCTAATTTTTGAATGTTCTACTTATGTCCCCCACAGGTACAATTGTGGTGCCCGTGTTTACAGTTACATATTCGCAGTAGTTTCCAGTATTTTGGTTTAGTCATAATAAAAGGTGAGGTCTATTTTTTGCCGCGGACCTCGACGCGTGTTTGCATTCTAAATTACTTAGTGTTATCGAGGGCAGTTTTAACTTTCCCTTTAACCAAGGATTTTAGTTCGTCGTCCTTTTCATCCCAAGCTGTTAAGACTACTTTTCTTAGAAGTTCATCTTTCACTTGAGCCTTGAGTGTTTCGTCTAGTTTGTTATAGGCGACTTGCTGTGCTTTAGTTAGATTTTCTTCTAGTAGAGCTTGGATTTGAGTATCGTATTTTTTCAAATACTTATTCAAGATTGGCATAACTAAAGCTTTGATAGCTGGGTTCGTATAACATACGAAAGCTACTAAAGCTCCGGCAAGTGCCAAAAGTCCAAGAACTAAGGGTTCTTCTAACAGACCACTTTCTTCTACCGCTTCTAATAGAGCGGTGTTGTTTGCTGTTGTATTGTTCATTGTTCCTCGAGGTGGACCCGTCGGTATCTTATTCGATACCCATTAGGGGTCCTAATTAATATTACTTCTTCTTAGAATATATACCTTTGGGTGTACAGGGCTTTTTATAAAAGGCGCACCACTTACAAAGGGTTTGCGGAACCATTTCATACTGCTCAACGTCGTCCCCCCTTTTCTTTAATTCGTCGTGTATGCCTTTGATGAGTTCCCGCGCTTCTTCGATAACACCATCGTTTATAGCCACAAAGTAAACGTCGTCGTACCGCAACCAATCGATGCCCGCGAATTTTGGGCGTACCCCGGTTTCTTCTTGATATAACAGGGCGTATATTATTAACTGGCGATAGTAATCGTCAGGTAACCAGCTTCCGTAACGCTTACTGGTTTTATAATCAACGATGGAGATATTACCCTCGAAATCTTTTTGGATAACATCTATAATGCCCATTATTTTAAATTCTTTATTATGGACACGCATCTCAGCGAATGTTGGTTTAAGTTGTTTGAACGCCATATCTTTAGAACGCGCGACTTTCCAATCCATTAGTTCATACAGTTTCTTTTCGACACGAGTACAGAAGTTGACCAAAAGGTCGATACTTTCCCGTTCCATAACATCGCCGTCGATGGCGGGGTTCTTCCATAACCACGGCATCTTTGCTTTACGAGCAGTCCATCTTTTATTAAATTCTAAAACAGCCCACTCCGCTGGTTCGCCGTTTCGCCAACGACTAGGGTACTTGAATTCCTTTTCGAATATATCCTCAAGTATTTCGTGAACTATAGAACCACGAAACAAATGTAATGTTAATTGGTCAGGGAGTTTTTCGATATACTTATGGTAAAATTGACGTGGGCATTTTAAAAAAGTATTTATCTTAGAGGGCGACAAACGGAACTCGCTTGGCGTCCAATCTATTTCTGTATCATTTTCTATGTCATATTTGACAGTGTACGTGAACTCTTCTGAGTCACTTTGAGTTTCTTTCATATTTTTTTATCAGGGATACTTTCTATATAAAGGTTGTGGGATTACTGCATACGTTAAGCAAAGAAAGCATATGTTAAGGTACTTTAGTACTATATAGTACTGTATAATAGAGCTCTGGGGAAAATCTTTATAAACAAATACAACGACATAAATAGTATGGCGCGAGATGATTACGGTGCAATTAACGTTATTTCAGATGAAGAGCGAGAAGCATTAGGGCTCGGAGGCCCTCGACCAGATGAAGAAGAAGGTCTTTTCGAAACCATTGGTAAAGCAGGAGATAAACTAGGCGAGACTAAATTTGGTAAAAAGATTGGTTCAATTCTAACAGTAATTATTTTAGCGATGTTCGGAAGTGGTACAGCGGATTTAGGTATGTTGACAGATTTATGGGGCGAAGAAGAAGTGGGACCGGTAGGCGGTTGTATGGACCCGGGGGCTATAAATTTTAACAACAAAGCTACGTTTGATAATGGGAGCTGTGCCTTTCCACCACCTGTAGTTTATGGGTGTACTAATCCAGATGCAGAAAATTATAACAAGGAGGCAACTCACGACAATGGGCGTTGTCAATTTCTTGGCGGCCCAGTCGATAACAACACAGGTAACAATGAGACCCAGACCAACGAAACAATTTATGGGTGTATGGACATAGACGCAGAGAACTACAACGACAGAGCTGAAGAGGACGATGGGAGTTGCGAGTACGAAGAATACGAATGTGTAGCCAATCAAACTTATTTTTACAACGGTATGCAGTATGGAAACTACTCTAGGGAAGATAATACCCTCAACATCACAGTAGATATAGACACAAATTGCGACCAAGAAGATTTGCCTGTGATGGTGACATTCGACGTTGGGCACATCAAGGTAGAAGACAATGAAACTGTATGGAACGGGTATATGTGGACTGACCATTTCTACAACGTAACAGGTTGGGAATCTAACGAGTATACAATGACTTCTGGTCCAGAATACTTTACAGAACCTTATACTGGATGGTATATGGTATATGTCAATCTTTATGCAGATTACGGCAGTAATGGCACTTATGAATGGGTCAATTACTTTTACATCCCTGAGATTATTCTGGAGGAGGAATGAGTGATATTCGATACGATTACAAATATACTGTTGATAGTGATAATAACTTTATTAGCTGTTACAGCGACAACCTTTATTATACTGATGATTGCATATATACGGAAGTTACTGTCAGGTATCAAATTACCGACAATCAAACTTCCACAAAAGGAACAAAAAGAAAAAAGGAGGACTGAAAATATGAGTAAAGAAGCAAGAGAAGGAACTACATTTAACGATGTGTTTATGTTTATGATTGCCGTACCACTAGTCTTACTCTGGGTTGGGTTTGCAGGGTTCGTTATACATAGCGGACTTGGTAAACCTGAAGTTCTTGACAACATTGAAGCATATACAACTTTGATAGCTATATTAGGTGGGCCAGCCCTTCTAATTATCAAAGATGCCCTAGATGTTTGGAAACAAGAACAAGCAGAGAAGACAGCATTTTACAAAGTGAAAGCTCAAGCAGTTATCGATTATAACGATGCTGTATTGAAACAAGCACAAGATGTAGAGAGCAAAGCACAAGACCAAGAGCATAAGATGGAAAGCAAAAAGTGACCGAAACATTTATATGTTAACGTAACGTAATTTGTTTAGAGGTTAATTATGACACAATTACACGCAAGAGAGAAACCAGCTCCTAAAAGAGACAGACACGGTAATATTATACTAGAAGCCCCACTACGTGAGGCACCCCTAGTTGAAGAAAAACCTGAAGTTAAACCTGAAGTTAAAGTACCAGCTAAAAAGAAAGCTGCTAAAAAATCAAAGGGTAAAAAATGAACGATTTCGAACAAGAGGAGTTAGTTAAACAAGTTGAAGGACTTCATCAACAAGTAGAATACTTATTAGCTTGCTGCGAATCGTGTGATAATTGCAAACCAGTTAAAAAAGCTAAGAAGGAGAAATAAATATGGCAGAAACTAAAAAAGAATTCGAAGACACAAGAGATGCAACTGATACCGGAGACTTATTTTTGGGTGGTAGAGTAGAAACCAAAAATGTTAACGCAACTGAAGATAAATCTAAGTTCGTAAAAAGTCCTAGTACATTATCTAGTTCAGCTACTTCAGGTTAAACATAATGGCTAGTTCTGTAGTTCAAGGACGGGAATCAACTGCTTCAAGTTGTATAGTCGCTATGAATGTGGCTATCAACGCTTTGACCATTACTAATGTATATGCTCAAGGAATAGTGAAAGTTGGTTCTGGAGAATACAGATACTACTTTATTTATAATTAAGGATTGATAATATGGCACCAATAAAGAAAAAAGCACCCGCAAAAAAGAAACAAGCGGCAGCTAGAAAAAAACCGGGTGGTTCTAACGTAGGTAAATACAAAGGAGTAAAAGCCTTTGCAGGGCCTTCAGGAGGAGCACCAGCAGGTAGTTTCCCAATTAATACATTAGCAAGAGCTAAGTCAGCACTGAAGTTAGCTCATAACGCACCACGTCCTGCAGGGATTAAACGTGCGGTATTCAAGAAATACCCAAATTTAAAACCTAAATCAAATGGTAAAAAGAAAACTACTAAGAGGAAAAAATAATGCCTTACGGTAAAGGGACATACGGTAAAAAAGTTGGAAGACCTAAAAAGAAGAAGACCACTAAAGGTAAAAAGAAATAATGGCTCCAAAAAAGGAAACTACTAAAAAACAAAAGAAAGGTAAACCTATACGTAAAACAACTAAAGGTAAGAACGCTAATTATAGACCAACGAGTAAAGGCGCTGGTATGACAAAAAAAGGTGTAGCTGCATACAGAAGGAAGAATCCGGGAAGTAAATTAAAAACAGCAGTTACAGGTAAAGTTAAGAAAGGAAGTAAAGCAGCTAAAAGAAGAAAATCCTTTTGTGCAAGAATGAAAGGAGTTAAAGGACCAACTAGTAAAGGTGGTAAGTTAACTAGAAAGGGTGCGGCATTAAAACGATGGCGTTGTTGATATGATGGAAGATAAAGTAGAAGAATATGAAACTCGTTTGAGACAACGTGTAGGCGAAGGAGAATATGAACGTCATAAAGAACTTGTACGTCTTTTGGCAAGAAATCTTGTTATTGAAGACCTGTTGTGGGAAGAAATTTCTATATCTATTCGGGATGTTAACGCTCGAACAAAGTTATTGCAACAGAGAAACCAGATTGTTAGGGATATTCATACTGAGTTCCGCGCTCTTAATATTGAAATACCTACTTTAGTAGAAGAGAAGACCGAAAGTTTTATGAACTTCCTAGGAGATTTAGAAACAGATGATACCAGTAGCGAATCAGACGAAGGAATTGAAAGCAGCCCTTAGTGGCCAAAACAAGTTTGACTCACAAAACTTATCAATTTTTTTTGCAGAAGTAAGAAAGAACGAAAAGAAGATGGAAAAGTTGGTTAGAGCATTTTGTGAAACATATTTATTAGACAAACAACAAAGACCATTGAGGTTAAGACCTCTTCAAATGGACATTATAGTTAAATCATTAACTTATCCAGATGGAGACTCAAGTAAACAAAGAAAGTTAGCAATCTTAGCACCTAGAGGTAGTGGTAAATCTTGGGCATTGTCAGTAGCAGCCGTAATATTTATGTTTTTTAATAGATTTAGGGATTTAGTATTTGTATTGGCACCTACAGAAGACCAGTGCGCCCTGATTTTTGACTATTGTTTACGACATTTCAAAGATAATAAATTTTTAGACAGTTTAATATCTAATTATAAGCTACATAACAAACCTCATATTAAAATGAAAGGCGGAACAATCCTACGTAGAGCACCTGTAGCACCCTCAAATCAAGGACAATCCATTCGCGGACAGCACCCAACACTTTTAATAGTAGACGAGTCACCTTTAATAGCAGACGAGTTGTTTATTGACAATGTTGAACCAGCTATCGTCGCAAATAAGGCTCCATTTATTAATCTTGGGACACCAAAATCCAAAGAAAACCATATGTACCGTTATTTGTTTGATGAAGGGTATCAAGATACGTTTACAAGGTTACATTACACTTGGCGAAATGCAATTACTAAGGGTGAAGCATATTCATCACCGTATGATGAAGAAGAAATGTTAAATAAAATGACAGAATGGGGTGAAGACTCCATCCATTGGAAAACAGAATACGAATGTGAATTTGTGGAAAGCATATCAAATGTATTTATCCCAGAAAACATAAGAAGGTGTTTTGAAGACTATGAACTCATCACAAGAGAAACCATCGGAACCATTGGAGACACAGGAAGTAATAATTCTGTCGCTGTTGACATTGGCAAATCTGTTAATTCTACTGTTATTAGTGTATGGCGCACTGAAAAAACCAATGACGGAAATATTGCACGACTTTTATACTTGGAAGAAATCGGTCCAAAGTCTGGAGGTCACGATATACCTTATCAAAGGCAACGTATTATGGAAGTGGCTGATGATTTTAACGCAGCTCGTGTTATTATTGACGCTACAGGTATTGGAGGTGCGGTCGAACAAGATATAAGGGTAGAATGTATTCCAAGAAGTATACATTTCTTACCTTTTGTATTTACTGGAGGACCGAGGGGGTCAAAAACTTATGCTTATCGTGATTATGTATCATTTGTTCAAAAAGGTATTATTAAAGTACCAAATGTTGACGTTCAAGAAGGAGAAGCCAAAAAATTGATGTGGAAATGGTACAGAGAACACATAGATTTAACATATGTGATGGATTCTACCCAAAAAACTGAAAAGATTTCAGCACCTAACGGAAAACACGACGATTATTGTGATAGTAGTGTAATGGCGGTTCATTCAGCTCTTTCAATGCTTCCTGCAAGCGCTTCTTTAACTGGAGCTAGTATCAGAAAAAAAAATAGCGCTTCTAGACCTACTAGAAGTGGCAGAACTGGGTTAATTAGTACTGGAAGGCGCTCTTTAAACCCTAATCGAAGGTTTATGAAGGGCATTTGAGACGAACCTTTAAATATATCATACGACTATTTATTATTTGATACCAATGGGTCTTGGTGATACAATACGCCGCATTTTTGCTGTTACAGGAAGTAATCCGAACACTCCGGAAGACAAACCACGCAGCTTTGGTGACGGTGTAATAAGAAGATTGAAACTTTCCCACAGTCAGGGAGCAAGAAATTATGAGCAGCACATAGGTGACAATAGAACCTATATGAATGTTTATTTATCAGACCCAATAGTACGTTCTTTGATTGACCTTCCTTGTCTTTACGCCGTTAAAGACGGATATGACATTGTCACGGAAGATGAAAAATTAAGAGAAAAAATAGAGAAGATGTTTGTTGATATCAATATTGATATGACAATCTACGGTTGGCTACGTAATGCTCGAATCTTTGGTTCCGGATATTTAGAATGGACTGGAGACAACCTAGTTTTGCGTTCTTCTCAAAATATGTATGTTAAAAGAAACGAGCACGGTCAGGTAATGTGGTATTACCAATCTGTTGGTGCAGACCAAGAAGATGTTCGTTTTAATCCTGATGAGATAGTAGAATTACAGAATAACCCTTTTGATGATTACGCGTACGGGCTTTCTGACATACATACTATTTTATACTTAGTAGACCTTAAAGATTATGCAGAGCGTGACATTGGTGCCGCTCTTAATAAATATGCGGTCTCTCGTTTCGACATTTCCTGCGGGTTGCCTGATATGCCCTATGGTCCTGATAAGATTAATGAAATTGTTGAAACATTTAATACTTTAGAACCCGGTGAAGATATAATTCACGGTAATGATATTGAAATTAAAGAACTAGAAGGCACAGACCGAGCTTTCGAGTACGGTAAGTACACAGACGACTTATTAGATAAAATACATATGGCACTTAAGGTACCAAGAACTATGTGGTCTAATCCTGCAGAGGCACGACCTATTTTCGAACCTTACGTAAAGTATTTACAAAAAGCAGTTGAATCATCAATTAACTCACAACTTATGCCACAATTAGGCGAAGATGCGAGATTTGTATTCAGACAATTGAATGTAGAAGACGCATTCACTAAAGCTAAGACTGATATGATATATCTATCAGAAGGAGTGTTAGCATCAGGAGAAGTAAGGGCAGAAAGAGGACTTGACCCTAATGGAACTGTAGAAATGCAACCTACTGAACCTAATGTAAACCTTAGTGGCGGTAAGAATCAAGATAAATCAGAAGAAGGTAAACGCACAGAACAAAGACTATCTAAAAACAAAACAGGAAACAGAAAGGGTAATGGCGTTAAGAAAGAACTGATTATTGAGGAGAAAGTATGAGTACGTACCAAAGATGTATATCAGAGTTAAGTCCCCGACTCAAAAAAAGAGGGATAGAACAACCTGAGACAATGGCTCAGGGTATGTGTCTAATGTGGGCAGAAGAAAATGGTCAGGAAAAGGAATTTGGAATCACTAACAGCACTGAGACCCAAAGAAGTTTTGCTATGGATTTCAAATTAGATGTTGAAAAGATTAAACAATCTGACAACAAAAAATCCGATATGTGGGAATTTCCTATTAAGGCAATTACCTCCGGACGCCACGACTACGAAGTTGAAGGCGATGACCAGAAGGTTTTCATAGAACCTAGCATTCTGAAAGAGAGTTTAGACTCTTTTAATGAATTGCCTATATATTACACTCACCAAAGGACGCCCGAAGATTTAATTGGAAAGGCGATTAATCCTAAGATTGAGGAATTAGAAAATGGAAAGGTAGCAGTTACAATGACGGCTCAAGTATTTGAACCAACAGAGAGAACTGCACAAGTGATAGAAAAAGTAAAAGACGGTGACATCACCCACGTCAGTATTGACTGGTTTTCAAAAGATGTCGATGTTATGGGTGATTCATATGCCACTAACATCAGGCCGGTTGAGGTTTCGTTTATAGACAACGAGATTGCAACACCCGTCTGTGGGGAATGTACGATTGACACGGAATGTGGTACACACACTGAAAGAGAATTTGCAGCTAAGGAAAATTGTGGTTGTGATGGACATAAAGAAGATGCGTGCCAATGCACCCACGACGGTGAAGAAAAAGAGGTAGATAATATGAGCGAAGAAGTTGTAAAAACAGAATCTGAAAAGATATTAGAAAGAGAGTTTGCTTCATATAAGAAACAACTGGAAGATGTTTCGTCAGCCCACAGTGAGTTAGAAGGTAAGTACAAAGAGGCAATTGAATCTTTAGATACTTTCAAAAAAGCAGAGGAGGAAAGACAAATTGTCGAAGCTACAAGAATTAAGAAAGAGCTTGTAGGCAATGTCATTTCCAAAGAACTGTTACTTGGAAGAATCAAAGAAGATGCTGAAACAGTACGTGCTGAAGAATTAACTAACTGGGAAGACAACAAACTTTCAGGTTTTTATGAAGCATTAGAATCTATGCCAATGCCGGAAACCGAAAAAACTTTTGGTAAAGGTATTGTAAAGGATTCGGAAGAAAAGGCCATTGAGGCCGAACCAGAAGTAAATCGTTTGTTTTCGATGGAAAACGGCAGAATGATTTACAAAGGAAAAAAATAAATAGAGGAAATTAAATATGGCAGACGAAATCATAGTTAATGATGGTGGAGCTCCGGCTCGCATCATACCGTTTATTGCAAATGAGACAATTGCAGCTGGAGACTACGTAGGATTAAAAGCTGGCAATGGTCAAGTAATAGCTACGTTAACCAGTGGAAACATTGGAATTGGTGTAGCACTTACAGCAGCCACCTCAGGCAATATAGTAAACACGGTAACAGGGAAGGGAGTAGTTCTGAAGACATTTTGTTCAGGAGCAATTAATCCCGGAGCACGACTGTATTTGGCAGGTTCAGAGATGCACCTCCAAGCAGCACTAAGTACAGCAGCGTCAGGTCAAGCTGTCGCAACGTATTTAGAGACAACAGCATTAGTAGCTGGAGCGGGCGCAATAACCCTCCAGAAGGTAATGTTCTAAGGAGATATAAAATATGGTAACAGCACAAGAAGGACTTTTAACGTCCAATAATACTGGTTCATACGCAGCAACAGGAGGCACAGGAGATAGAGTCCTTATAGATTATAAAGACGCACTTATCGATTATCGAACAACCGATATCCCTGCAGTTTCTTTGTTTACTGAACGTATGACCACAGAAACCGGTGGAGACATAGATATTACATTTGGTCTTCCATCAATGGTTATGGAACAGATAGACGAAGGTTCAACACCTAAGTACCAACACACCAAAATGCGCTCTGAGAGAGTAGCAGTAAGGGAGTGGGGTATTGCAGTAGGTGTAACCCGAAGAATGATTGAGGATTCACGATTCAACGAAGTTGAGTTGTCCCTTAATGAAGCACGTCGAGCAGTAGACAGACATTTGGAAAAACACATTGTTTATGCCTTATTCGGTCTAGCTGACTCAACACTAGGTACAGGATTAGGTGGAGCAAACATTGGTGTTGCTTCCGCTGAAGGACCTGCAACATCCTCTATTACAGATTTTTCCTCCAATATATATGGTGGATTTATCGGTAGTGGTGGTGCTGTAGGAACTGGAAGACTGTACGACTACGGACTAGCTTCTGCAACACAACTCCAAAAGAGTCACTATGTAGCAGCAACAGTCGCAACCGCTGGTAAACTAAGATTAGCAGATTTAACTAACGCAATCGAGTTAGTTGGAAATATGGGATACAACGCAGACACAGTATTCATATCACCAACTCACTACAAGTCGTTACTTGACTTAGCTGATTTCACAGTTGCTTTGCACGCTCACAGTGTAGTCAATCCGGGTCCACGTGACTCTGGTGGTCAAATGGGACCATTAGAGAACACATCTGGTGATGGATTCATCGGTACTCTGTATGGTTTGAAAGTATACACTAGTGCTTGGATACCTGCCGATAGGTTCGGTGTCTTTGATACAAGTGTAAAACAGATGGCATATGTCGAAAGACGTGCGCTAACTGTTGAAGAAGCAAACCCCGGTTTTGGAATTGTCGGTTCTTATATGTCTATGAGATACGGACTTAAGGTCATAAGACCTGAAACTGGTGTAATAGTAATTAACGTTGCTTAAACAGAATAAAATCAGCTCTTAGGAGCACGGTAAACAGTTGGAGGTCTGTTCAAAACCTCCACAATCTTTTTTAACCTACGTAGCGTAGGTATTATATATGCCATTTTCAAAAAATTATTTACCACACGGAAAAGCCAAGGTAGCAAGCCAAGGAGCTAATTACTATACCTTGACAGGTACTTTAGGTGATAACAATATATTAACAGGTAGTTTGAGTAACGGAAGCCAATGGAGTGTAAATTTATCTAGTTTAGCTGGCGGTGGCGGAGGCAGTGGTACAGTTGCACCATCTCCTCAATATGAAGTTCCTTTTTATTCAGTAGCTGGCACTAGTGATACTATCACAGGTACAAGTGCAATTATTTTTGATAGTACTAATAAAACACTTAATTTAACAACAACTGAAGCTGGGGCATATTCATTAAAACTAAAAAATAACAATAGTTCTTCTGTAGTTAACGGTTTATTGATTGCTGATGACGCTGATGGTTCTCGATTAGCAATCACTCATAGTAATACTGACAACGAAAATAACATTTGGGGATATGAAAACATCCCTATGAAGTTTGCTACTAACAATACTGAAAGAATCCGAATTGCTGGTGGAGGTAATATTGGTATTGGCACTACTATACCTAATGAACTATTAGATGTAAGTGGTAATCAAAAATTATACGGACATTTAGAAATAACGGGAGCTGTAACCACTAATCCCGGAAACAATCACCTTTGGGCTTCTGGTACAGGATTGTACTGGGGTGACCAAGAGGTTTACGTTAATCAGCCGGGCACTGGAGAAATAACAGGTGCCGGTACGGCTACTTACATTTCTTATTTCGACGGAGCACAAAACGTTACAGGAACTGCGGATTTTGTAAGAAAAGCTACTGGAATTGGTATAGGAACTGATGACCCAAGTTATAAACTAGATGTTCGAGGTGCTTTACAAGTTAGTGGTAATATTTATCATAAGGGTGGTCCCGGTACGTGGATGCAGAGTGTTAATGGAAGTAATGGCAAATGGCAATTATTCCAAGGAGCTACACAAAGAATTATAGGTTCTAGTGGAGAGTTCCAATTTGCAAATGATATTATAGTAGATAGTAATTTAATTGTTACGGGTACTTCTACATTAACAGGTATAACAACATTAGGTTCTGGTGCAACTACAGTTACCCCGGCTACAGGAGACAATAACACTAAGTTAGCAACTACAGCTTGGGTAAAAAATCAATCTTACGGTAGTGGAGATGGTACAATAAGTGGTTCTATAACAGACAACCAAGTAGCCTTTGGAGCTACTACAGCTGATAGTATAGAAGGCAGTGCTAACTTTACGTTTGATGGCACAGATGTTACAATAAATAATAAACTTTATTTCGGAGATGACTCTAATGATTATATACAACTCTATGGTCCAAGTAATCGATTTGATTTTATAATAGATGGCAGTCCGAGATTACACATAGATGCTGGTACTTTATTTTCGGAGGAGAGTGGCGGTCCTTCTATGGATTTAACTCCCGGTCCAGCAGGTACAGCTAATTATGGTTTTGTAGGCGACACTAACACAGGTATGAGTAGAAGTGCGGCTGACACTTTACATTTACTAACTGCTGGTGTTTCAGGAATGACTATGGACAGTAGTCAAAACGTAGGTATAGGCACAACTTCACCTAATGCTAAATTACAAGTAGCAGGGGACGTTAAATTCGCAGATACTTCTAATAATGTACATTTAACTATTTCCGAAACAGGCACCAATGATGCTAAAATAGCAGGTGCAGCAGATATATATTATAATGCAGCCGGTGGACAACACTATTTCCAAAACGATGTAATAATACCTGATGCAGATTTAACTTTACAGGGTGCAAGTCGTTCTGTAACAGCTACTTCTTTCAACGGGGAGTTAGTAGGAACAATTGCTGCAGCTACTACAGCTACTACTCAAGGTGCTTCTGATAACAGTACTTTAGTAGCTACTACAGCTTATGTGACTACTGCGGTTGCAGCAAACACAGGAACACCCGGTGGTTCTACAACTCAACTACAATATAATAATGGTGGTGCATTTGGTGGAGTAGACGACTGGACTTGGGATGGAACTCATATGACCATTGCCACAGGCAGTAATTTAATATTTGGTGATACTAATAGATATATAGGAGAAAGTGGGGATAATTTACTCATCCGTAATAGCGAAACTAACGGTAACATTGAACTAAATGCCAAGAATGATATGAAGTTCTTTATAGATGGTGCACAAAAATTACATATGGATTCCCTAGGTCACGTGGGAATAGGTTTAACTAATCCACAAACTTTTAGCGATGTATTTAGTGTACAATTATCTTCTAATAGTGGATGGCCAATTGCTTTTACTAATGCAGCTGAAGATGTTACAGGGGCATTACGAACTGACCAAGGCGATAATTATATAGCTTTTGCTTCTAAAACTGAATCCGATATAAGATTTTTTTATAATGATGCGGAGGCAAACACAGCTTTGATTATTAAAGGTTCAGGAGCTACTGCTGGTAATGTAGGTATAGGTACAACTGCTCCCGGTTTACCTCTAACTGTTTCTGGTACTCAATATGATATGGCTAAAATAATTAGTAGTCATTCTGCTGGTGTCGCTTTATATTTAGATGCTGATGCTACAGGTGGTAGCAATTGGCACTTGCAATCTACTGCTGATGGTGCTGGTTCTGGTGGTGGAAAATTAGATTTTGTAGAAGCTGGTACATCCAGAATGATTATAGCAGGAGGTGGTAATGTAGGCATAGGAACAACTGCACCTTCTAACCTACTTCATATTGCTGGCCACGGAAATCCATTAAGACTTCAAGGTACTTCTACTGGTAAGGTAGAATTAGGAGTTAGTACTTCTGGAGACTTTACCATAGATGCAGATG
>Ga0209337_1000895_pt1 | contig 23555 bp, 26 predicted proteins | sample LinPmetageLP53_FD_184044 | JGI IMG/M metagenome (GOLD analysis project Ga0209337, IMG submission 184044) | Marine viral communities from the Pacific Ocean - LP-53 (SPAdes) (version 2) | ecosystem: Environmental > Aquatic > Marine > Oceanic | place: Pacific Ocean | collected 2010-02-08 | reverse complement strand
GGTTTATGTGTCGCTCGTTATTTTTTTAGAGTGGGACATTTTACAACTGGTTAATTTTCGTACAACATGGCAAAACTAAAACAAGAAAGCACTTATGATTCAGTAAGGCATAAATACAAAAAAACCAGTCAAGGTAAGCGTAAAATCAAGACTTCTACTATGAATAAACACAAAAGAAGGCGTTTGGGTAAAACATTGGTTAAAAAATAAACAAATATGGCTAAAAAATACATTCATGTTAATCAACACAAGATTAAATCTAATTTAAAACACAATAAAAACGAAGCAGTCATTACTATTAAGGAAGGCAAAAGTAATACTTATTGTCATTCAGTAAAAATTAAAGGGGATTCTATTGTGCGTTATGGCAAAGAAGGAAAACCAATTCTTTCTTGTGGTGCAAGAGTTGTTATTGAAACAGAATCTGATATTGAAATAATTGAATAATGGCTACCAGAAAAGAAGTTGCTGAACATTTAGACTTAAGTGTTGTTTCTATTAGTAAATTAGTAGAAAAAGGCGTGTTAGATGTCAAGCAAGGCAGAAACCCAATGGATTTGGAAGTGTGTCGTAAAAACTACATTAATTATTTAAGACAGTTGGGTGGTTACAACAAAAGAACTGGTTCAGGTGATATAGCTGAAGAAAAAACAAGATTGACTAAAGCTCAAGCAGACAAAGCTGAACTAGAAGTATCAGAATTAGAAGCTGAATTGATTCCAGCTACACTTGTGCAATCAACTTGGACAGATTATATTGCCAATGTCAGAGCAAAATTATTAGCTTTGCCATCAAGAGTTGCACATTTAGTCATCACAGTAGATAAATATGCCGAAGCTGAATTAATAATTAAAGAACAAGTATATGAATCTTTAGAAGAATTAGCAGAAAATGGAATACCAACAAAATATAGACAGCGTAATGTCAGCAATCAATCAGATTTGGAAACCACCACCGAATCTAAAGATATCTGATTGGGCAGATAATTACCGAAAGTTATCACCAGAATCTTCAGCAGAAGCTGGTCAATGGCGTACTGATCGTGCTTCCTATCAAAAAGAAATCATGGATGTCTTTAATGACCCTGATATTCAAAGAATTGTCGTAATGACATCATCACAGGTAGGTAAAACAGAAATTATTCTTAATACAATTGGTTACTATGTAGATCAAGACCCATCACCAATGATGATTGTGCAACCAACACTACAAATGGGACAAGCATTTAGTAAAGATCGTTTGTCTGCAATGATTCGTGATACTGAAAAGATCAATGATTGTTTTAAAGAAGCAAGATCAAGAGATTCAGGTAACACTGTCTTACATAAAAAATTTGCTGGTGGTCATTTGACTATTGTTGGTTCTAATTCTGCATCTGGTTTAGCATCAAGACCCATTAGAATATTGTTAATGGATGAGGTAGATAGATATGAAGCATCAGCAGGTACAGAAGGTAGTCCAGTAGATTTAGCTATAGCAAGAACAAAAACTTTTTGGAATCGTAAGATATATTTATGTTCAACGCCAACTATCAAAGGTCTATCAAGAATTGAACAAGCATTTTTAGAATCTGATCAGCGTTATTATCATGTGCCTTGTCCAGAGTGCAATCACAAACAAGTATTGAAATGGAAGAATGTGGTTTGGGAAGATGATAAACCAGAAACAGCTAAATATGCTTGTTCCGAATGTGGTTCTATTATTGATGAATCTAAAAAACAATGGATGATTAAAAATGGTGAATGGATAGCTAGTCAACCTTCAGTCAATACTGCTGGTTTTCATATTTCAGAACTTTATTCTGTTTGGTCAACATGGGCAGATATGGCAATGGCATTTTTAGAAGCTAAAAAACAACCAGAAATGTTAAAGACTTGGATAAATTGTTCTCTTGGTGAGTCTTGGGAAGAACAAGGTGATGCAGTAGAGTACGAAACATTATTAGAACGCAGATTGAATTACGATCACACAACAATACCTGAAGAAGTCTTAATCTTAGTTGCAGGAATAGATACACAAAAAGATAGATTAGAATTACAACTGGTAGGATTTGGTAAAAACTACGAATGTTGGGTCATTGATTACAAGATATTTTGGGGTGACCCAAATGCTGCTAATGTTTGGTCAGAACTAGATACTTATTTAAAAAGAAGATTTAAAACAGAATCTGGTCGAGTTATGCCAATCTCTTGTGCTTGTGTGGATTCAGGTGGACATCATACGCAACAAGTTTATTATTTTACGAAGCCAAGACAAGCTAGACGAGTCTTTGCTATTAAAGGTGCTAGTCAAGCTGGTAAACCCATAGCAAACAAACCAACTTATGTGGGTAGAAATAAAGCAGTGTTATATCCTGTCGGAACTGATACAGCAAAAGAAGCAATCTTTGCTAGATTGTCTACTGACCCTGAGAATACCACGATTCATTTTTGCAGTGATGTTGATGAAGAATATTTTAAACAACTGACAGCAGAAAAAAGAGTTACTAAGTATGTGCGTGGTAAACCGACAATGGTATGGAAACAAATAAGAGATCGTAACGAAGCCTTAGACACTTTGGTTTATTGTTTTGCAGCTATATATATTTTGAACCCTAACTTTGATGTCATAGAAGAAAAAATATTAACTGGTGATACTAGACCACCTGACCCAAATAGAACAAAACAAAGATTGCCTATAGATCGTGGCAGAGGAAACTTTGCTAACAGTTGGAAATAAAAAAAGCCACCAATTAAGGTGGCTTTGATTTTTAGTTTAAAATCTACTCATCTTGTAGGTTGAAGGTTATATATTTTTGACAATAGTTTTTTGTGTTCTTTTACTCTATTGTCATGTTTTTTTGGAAACGCATAATCTTCAGTATTGATGTTTTCTAAATGTTTTTGTTTTAATCTCAAACTTCTAAGTATTTTAATGTACTCTTTGTGTGATAGTTCTATATTGTATTTGTATTCGTTCATAATTTTCTCCTGTTTAATTAAAATTATATTATAAATATAGCAACTACATAAAAATTTACAACTATTATTTTAATATTCATTAGATTAAGTTTTTATAAAAAAAAGTATCTATATAACTAAAATTACAACAACTATTTGCAATTATTTTAAAAATAAATTTTATTTCTTAAAATATACGCATATAAGGTATAATTGACTTTAGTTATATCTTAAATTAACGAGGTTTTGCTTGAGCAACTTATTTGATTCTATAAACTTTCCTACTACCGAACCAATTGAATTACAACTTGGTGACTTTTGGGCGTGGAAAAGAGTGGATTTGTCTACTGATTATCCAACCGATGCTTATTCTTTGTCTTATGAATTCAATTTAAACGAAGGTGCAACTGCTAGTAATTTTACTTTAAATGCTTCCGAAGCAAATGATGAATATATAATTTCAACATCAAGCACAACTTCTTATACAAAAGGCACATATAACTGGATTGCTTATATTACTAAAACTGCTGGTACAGCTAGAATCAAAATTGGTGAAGGTTTTACTGAAATCCAAGAAAATTATGCAACTACGACAGCTTCAGTGCGTAGTCACGCAAAAATTGTTTTAGATGCTGTTGAAGCTGTGATTGAAAATAGAGCAACTATGGATCAAAGCTCTATGTCTATTGCTGGTAGGTCATTATCAAGAATGTCTATTGACGAATTGATGACTTTTAGAGATAGATATAAAACTGAATACTTAAAAGAAGTAAAAATAGCAAGAATTAAGAATGGCAAAGGTTCTGGTAATACAATCAAAGTAAAATTTGGCAATAGCAATTCATTTAACCCAACAGAATATTAACATGGCATGGTATAACAATATATTTGGTAATAACAAACCAAAAAGAAAGCAAACTTTCAAAAGAAGCTATCAAGGTGCAAACACTGGCAGATTATTTGCAGATTTTTTAACTTCATCTACATCTGCTGATGCAGAAATAAAAGATAACATCAGAGTATTAAGAGATCGTGCAAGAGAATTAGCCAGAAACGATTCTTATATTTCAAGATATCTAAACTTAATGGTTTCTAATGTCATTGGTAAGCATGGTGTTCGCATTAGCTCTAAAGCTAGAAATGATGATGAATCTTTAGACATACCTGCAAATATATCAATTGAAAGAGCATGGAAAGAATGGAATAAATTGGGTAATTGCACAGCAAATGGCAGATTATCATTTTTAGACTGTCAAAAAATATTTATTGAATCTTTAGCAAGAGATGGCGAGGTTTTGATTAGAAAAATAAAAAATAAAAAAAGTCCATTTGGTTTTCAGATTCAATTTTTAGAAGCTGATCATTTAGACGAAAAGAAAAATGATGTAAACCCTAAAAATGGTAACAGAATTAAAATGGGTGTTGAAGTAGATGGTTTTGATAAGCCAGTTGCCTATCATTTGTATAAAAATCATCCTTACGACAACACTTATATAAACAAAAATGAACACATAAGAGTACCAGCAGACGAAATTATTCACGCTTACTTACCGAATAGAGCAGAACAAACTAGAGGTGTATCACTTATCGCAACATCAATGAGCAATGTTAAAATGCTTAATGGTTATCTTGAAGCAGAAATTGTTGCAGCTAGAGTGGGTGCTTCTAAAATGGGTTTCTTTACATCTCCTGATGGTGATGGTTATGTTGGCGATTCAGAAATGGAAGATACTTTTAATCCAGTGGCTTCAGCAAACGCTGGAACATTTGAACAATTACCTGCTGGAATGGATTTTAAGGCTTTTGACCCTAGTCATCCTACTTCTGCTTTTGAATCTTTTACTACTTCAGTGTTGAGATCAATTGCATCTGGTTTAAATATTTCTTATCACTCATTAAGTAATGATTTAACATCGGTTAATTATTCTTCTATTCGTCAAGGTGCTTTAGAAGATCGTTCTATGTTTCAGATATATCAACAGTTTGTCATTGAACACTTTATTGACCCTGTATTTAAAGCATGGTTAGAAATGGCAGTTTCAACTGGTTATATTAATTTGCCAATGGGCAAACTAGATAAATTTGCTAGTTCTGTTAATTACATACCTAGAAGTTTCCAATGGATTGACCCTTTAAAAGAAATGCAATCAAGTATTCTAGGTTTACAAAATGGCACAATGACTTATTCAGATATTTCTGCTGCTTATGGTCGTGATACTGAAGAATTGTTTGAGCAACATCAAAAAGAAATAGAATTAGCTAAACAATATAATATTGAATTAGCATATCAACCATTTGGGCAAAAAATGCCTGTTGAAGCGAATATTCAAGGTGGTGATGACGATGGCTAACCCTAATGCTGGCATGAAAGCTGAAGCAAAGAAGGGTTTAGACTGGCGTGAAGAATTTGGTCGTGGTGGTACTAGAGTTGGTGCTGTTAGAGCTAGACAAATAGTTGCAGGTGAAAATTTATCAGATGATACGATTAAAAGAATGTATAGTTTTTTTAGTAGACATGAGGTTGATAAACAAGCAGAAGGATTTAGTTCTGGTGAAGATGGTTACCCTTCTAATGGTAGAATAGCATGGGCATTATGGGGTGGTGATGCTGGTTTTAGTTGGTCAAAAAGATTGGTGGAAAAAATGAAAAAAGAAGATGAAAGAAAATTAGATAGAGCAGAACCTGATGCACTTAAAACAGGTGACTTTGTAAGTTGGAATAGCGCTGGTGGCAGAGCTAGAGGAAAGATTATTAAAATAGAAAGGGATGGCAAGATAAACATTCCTAATTCCGATCTAACCATAACAGGCACAGCAGATGACCCTGCTGCTCTAATACAAGTTTATAGAAGTGGTGAACCCACTGACACAGAAGTTGGTCATAAATTTAGTACGCTAAGAAAAATTGACCCAATAAGAAATTTTGAATCATTAGATTCAAATGTTAAACCTTTAACAATAAACGATGAGGTAAAAAGTATGGATATTGAAAAAGAAGATAGACATATTCTCAATGTTTCTGAAACAGATGACACAGTTGTTGTCACATTCAAAAAGGTTGAGGAAGAAATGGCAGAAATAGAAGATATTGAAGAATCTGAAGAAGAAGCCATTGTTGATGAAGAAGAAAGACATATTGATGGTGCTATCAAGTATAGAACCATTGATTTATCAAGAGCTTCTTTCATTGACGAGGAAAAAAGAATGGTTCGTATTGGCGTTTCGTCAGAAGAACCAGTTGAAAGAAGTTTTGGCATGGAAGTGCTAGGACATTCTGAAGGTGATATAAATATGGAATTTATTTCATCTGGTCGCGCACCACTTTTGTTAGATCATGATATGACTAAACAAATTGGGGTGATAGAAGAATTCAAATTAGATGAGAGTGCTAAGAGGACAATTGCACTGGTAAGATTTGGTAAATCTGCTTTAGCTCGCGAAATATTTGAAGATGTAAAAGATGGTATTCGCATGAATATATCAGTCGGTTACAGAGTAGATAAGTTGGAACGCATGGATGACAAGGATGAAGATTATTATCGTGCAAGTTGGACACCTATGGAAGTTTCTTCTGTTAGTGTTCCTGCCGATCAGTCAAGACTCGTTGGCGTTGGGCGTTCTGAAAATAAACAACACATTTTACACAAAGAGGTAAAAAAAATGGAAAACGAAAAACAAGAAATTAATCTTGATGAAGTTAAATCTAAAGCTGTTGTTGAAGCTAGGTCTGAATTTAAAAGAAACTCTAAAGAGATTCTTGATTTAGCTAGTCAACACAACAAAAGAGATTTAGCTGATGAAGCTATTTCTAATGGTTTATCAGTTGAAGAATTTAGAGGTGTATTATTAGACAATATTTCTAATACGCAACCTTTAGAAACTCCTTCTGAAATCGGTTTAACCGAAAAAGAAACTAAAAGATTTAGTATTTTAAGAGCTGTTAATGCAATGGCTAATCCTACTGATCGCAAAGCACAAGAAGATGCTGCATTTGAATTTGAATGTTCAAGAGCTGCTGGTGAACTTTATGGTAAGACTGCACAAGGTGTGCTACTTCCACCAGAAGTTCTAAGAACTTGGGGACAACGCGATCTTAATTCTTCTGATGATTCCAGCTTAATAGCTGAAGATTACAGAGGTGGGGATTTTATCGATGTATTAAGAAACAATTCAGCAGTAATGCCTTTAGCTACTATGCTTCAAGGTTTAACTGGTGATGTTAAAATACCAAAGAAAACTGCTGGCTCTACTGCTGAATTTATTAGTTCAGAAGGTGGAAATTCTGCTGAATCTGAAATGACAGTTGGTAATGTTTCAATGACACCTAAAACTTTAGGTGCGCACACAGAAGCTACTCGTCAATTATTGCTTCAATCATCTTTAGATGTTGAGAACTTAATAAGAAACGATCTAGCTGCTGCAATGGCTACACACATTGATAATGTTGCAATCAGTGGTTCTGGTTCAAATGGTAACCCTACTGGAATCATCAACCAATCTGGTATTAACACTCAAGCATTTGCTACAGATACTGCACCAACTTTTGCTGAAGTTGTTGGTATGGAAACTGCTGTAAGTTCTGATAATGCTTTATTAGGCAACTTAGCTTACATAGTTAACCCTTCAACATACGGCACATTGAAAACCACTGAAAAAGCCACTAATACTGCACAATTTATTGCAGTTGATAGTGAAATCAATGGTTACAATGCAGTTGTAAGCAATCAAATTACTAATGGCGTTATGTTATTTGGTAATTTCAGTGACTTGTTAATTGGATTTTTTGGCGGTTTAGATATCGTTGTAGATCCTTTCACGCACTCGAAATCAGGAACTGTGAGAATAGTAGCATTACAATCTTGTGATATTGCTGTAAGACACGCTGTGTCATTCTGTAAATCTACCTAGTAGATGGTAATGAAAACTGATGGGATGGTGGGCTTAACGCCCACCTTTCCTAATAAAAAGGAAAAAGTTATGAATAAATATTTAATCTTATCTGACACTGTTGCAGATAAAAAAAATGTCAAAGCTGGTGATATTGTTGAACTAGATATTGACGAAGGTAGAGCTTTAGTAAATTATGGTAAAGCTGAAATATCAACTGCTAAAGAAAGCAAAAAAGAAAGCAATCGTAGTGTAGGTTTAGAAACATCTGAAGCACCTACTCCGAAAAAAAGAACTAAAAAATAATGGCTTTAGAAAGTGCAGCAGATTTTAATTCTTACCTTGATTCAACTACTGGACATGGGGTAACTGCTACATTTTTTGAAGTACAAAACAGTTTATTTGATCAAAGAAATGGTTTGATAGACACTTGGTTTGATATTGATTCTGGTAATAGAGAAAATATAAACATCATTATTGATCAAGAATATTTTAATATTGAAGGCAACAGCGTTGCAGTCGAAGGTTTTCAACCTAAAGCATTGGTAAAATCTTCTGATGTCACTTACATATCGCAAGAAGATCGTTTGATAGTTAATGCAATCACCACTAACAAAGGTTCTGTTTTAAAAGCAGAAACAACTTTTGTGATAAAAAATGTGCAACCTGATAACACAGGCATGATTGAACTGACTTTAGAGGAACAATAAATGTCGCAATACAGAATGGAAACAGAAGAAGATGTGAGTGCTTATCTTGATTCTGATTTTGGACATGGTAGAAGTGCAGTTTTTACTAATAGCAGTAGCGCTCAATCAACTATTAACATCATTTTAAACAACGAATATTTTGAAGAAGAATTTGGCATTGGTGTTGAAGGTACAAAACCAATAGCTTACTGTCGATCTGTCGATGTACCTTCAGTTGTGCATGGTAATACTTTAGCTGTGTCAGCATATAAAGATGTGGATGGTAATACTTTGGTTGCAGCTAAATCTTTTACTATAGTTAATGTGCAAAAAGATCGCACTGGTTTTACTACTCTCATGTTAGAGGAAATATAATGGCTAATCATCTTAGACAGCAAATTAGAGAAAGATTAGGCACTGTTCTGACTGGTTTAACTACAACTGGTTCAAATGTATTTGAATCAAGAGTTTATCCCCTAGAAACAGCTAATTTGCCTTCATTGTTGATCTACACAAAATCAGAAACAGCAGAACCTATTGTGATTGGCACTAACAGATTATTAGAAAGAAATTTATCAGTAGCTATAGAATGTTATGTAAAAGCAACAAGTAATTTCGATGATTCAGTTGATACAATATGCAAAGAAGTAGAAACAGCTATAGCTGCTGACCCAACTTTAAACAATTTAGCTAAAGATACTTTTTTAGAAAGTACAGAAATAGAATATAATGCAGAAGGTGAAAAGCCAGTTGGCTATGCCACCTTAACATTTAATGTTAATTATTTTAATCAGGAACAAGCACCTGATGTAGCGAGGTAAAAAAATGAAATTATTTAGTCCTAATGGCAAGGTTTCTATAGATGCTCACCCTTCAAGGGTTGAAAGTCTATTGAATAAAGGTTGGAAAGAAGAAGCAACCAAAGATATTAAATCTTCTTCAAAAAAAGAGGTGAAAGAAAATGGCAGTACATAAAGGAAGCGAGGGGTTAATTAAAGTTGGCTCTGCTACTGTTGCTGAAGTTAGATCGTATTCTTTGGAAGAAAGTGCTGATGTAGTTGAAAAAACTGCAATGGGCGATTCTTCAAGGAGTTATTTATCAACGGTAACGCAATTTACAGCATCTTTAGATGTATTTTTTGATGAAACTGACACTGCACAAACTGCATTATCAATAGGTTCTACTGTAACACTTGAGGTTTATCCTGAAGGTGCTTCAACAGGTGACATTTATTATAATGGTTCTGCAATTGTTACAGGTTTTACTAGAAGTGCATCATTTGATGGTTTAGTAGAAGCGAGTGTAACTTTACAAGGTTCAGGTGGCTTAACTACTTCAACAGCTTAATTATGAAGTTAATAGAGAAGGCAAAAGCACATTTCAATGCTTTAGAAATAAAAGAAATTGAAATACCAGAATGGAGTGTAGATGGTGAAATACTTAAAATTTACAGTAAACCATTAACATTGGCAGAAATGTCTAAGTTGCAAAAATATGCAAAAGACGATGATGTGGCGTTAATGGCTTATTGCTTAATTCACAAAGCACTAGATGCTGAAGGTGATAAAGTATTTGATATAAGTGATAAGCATACTTTAATGAATGGTGTAGACAAAGATGTGTTAGCCAGAGTGGCTACTGAAATCATGTCAGCACCTACAGTAGAGGAACAACTAAAAAAGTAATACAAGATAAAGACTTATTTGCAAGATACTATTTAGCAGAATTGTTAGGAGTAACAGTTGCAGAGTTAGAAGAAAAAATGTCTTTATCTGAATTTACTGGATGGATTGCGTATCTAAGAGAAAAAAATAGGCAGATGGATAATGGCAGGAACTGATTATAAATTAAGAATTAAAGGACAAGATCAAACTGGCAAAGCGTTTGGTAAAGTAAATAAAAACATTAATTCTACCCAATCAGCTATGAAAAAATTAGCTGGTGCATTTGCTGGTGCGTTTGCTGTTCGTCAATTAGTGCAGTTTGGTAATGAAGCAATGCAAATTGCCGATAGTCTAGGTAAAACTGCTGTAGCTGTTGGCGTTGGTGTTGAATTTTTACAAAAATATCAATTTGCTGCCCAACAAGCTGGAATAGAAACAGAAAAGTTTAACAAAGCCTTAAAATTCTTTTCTAAAGGTATTGGTGAAGCAACACAAAACAAAGGTTTAGCCAAAGAAGCATTTGATGACTTGGGCATATCAATTTTTGATGCTGGTGGTAATACCAAAAAAACAGAAAAAATATTTATAGAATTTTTTACTGCTTTAGAAAAAGTAGGTAGTGAGTCAAGAAAATCAGCTTTATTGGCAGGAACTTTTGGTGCAAAAGTTGGTATTGATATGGCTAATCTTATTAAAGATGGCACTGCATCAATGCAAGAATTAGCAGAAGCTGCTACTGGTATATTTTCAGCAGAAAGCATAGCTGATGCTGAAAGATTTAATGACACTATGAATATTCTTAAAAGACAAATATTAACACCTATTCAAAGTCTATTTATACAAATTGGTGCAGATGTTTTAAATTTAATGGAACTTCTAGGGGTTGAAGGTGTTGTAGAAAAAAACGCATTAAGTGTGTTAAATGAAGATTTGCAAGAGTTAGAAAAAAGATTAGAAACAGCTACAAAAAAACAAGATTCTTTTATTGGTGGACTTATTTCTGGACAATTATTTGACACAAATATTTATAAAGATAATGTTGAATTTTTAAAAGAATCTATAGCTTTAATAAAAGAACAAATATTAGCAAAAGAATTAGAAATTAAAAAAAATAAAGAATTAAATGATGGTTTTGAATTGACTGAAACACATTTAAAAGCAATGGGTAATGTTTCACGAACTTTAAATGGTAGCTTTGAAGAATTTTTTGATTTTACAAAAAAGGGATTTTTAGATTTTGAAAAAATGACAAAAAGAATTTTAGCTTCTGTTATTAATGAAATGATTAAAGTATTTATTATCAAAGAGTTAATGGGATTCGCTGCTGGTGCAGTTGGCAAAAATACTGTTATGGGTCAAATATTTACTAAAGCTGGTGAAAATTATGAAGGTGGTGGTTTTACAGGTTCTGGTTCAAGAACAGGTGGCTTAGATGGTAAGGGTGGCTTTATGGCTATGGTACATCCTAACGAAACTATTATAGATCACACTAAAGGACAAGGTGCTGGTGGCACAACAGTAAACTTTAATATTAATACAGTTGATGCTAGTGGTTTTGATCAATTATTAGTTTCAAGAAAAGGTACAATTACACAAATAATAAATAATGCTATGAATAATCAAGGCAAGATGGGTGTAGTCTAATGAGTGGTGCATTTCCAACAAGTCCAAATTTTAGAACTTTAAATTTTAAAGACAATAGACCCACTTTATTAAATCAAACTATATCTGGTAAAAAACAAGTCAGACAAATTGGTGGGCAATATTTTTCTTTTGGTGTATCAATGCCACCATTACAACAAGAAGATTCACAAGCAATCTTTGCTTTTTTACAAAAACAGAAAGGTAGTTTTGAAAACTTTACTATCACGCATCCATTAGATAATCTTGGTGTAGGTAAAGCAGAAACAGATATACAGGTTGTTGGCACACACGCCTTATCTGATGCAACCATTGTTATAGATGGCTTTGCAAATTCAACTAATGGCGTTTTAAAAGCTGGTGATCTTATTAAGTTTGCTAATCATACTAAGGTTTATATGGTACAAGCAGATGTAAATTCAAATGGCAGTGGGCAAACAACTGTATCTATATCACCAAATTTGGTAGCTACTCTAGCTGATAATGAAGCTGTTACTGTCAATAAACCAAGTTTTACTGTGTATCTTGAAAGCAATGAAGTTATCTATAGTACCGATATCAGTGGTTTATTTAGTATTTCATTTGATGTTAGAGAGGTTATCACCTAATGCCAAGAACCTTATCTTCAGCACTACAAACGCAAGTATCAGCAGATGCAACTAAGATCGCTTTCTTAGTTGAATTGCAATTATCTACTGTTGTTAGAGTTACTAATTATGGTCGTAATGTTGTTTTTGATTCAAATACCTATCAAGCAGGTGGTTCTTTTGTGCAAGTTGATGCTACTACCGAATCAGGCAAATTACAGGTTGATGAAATAAATGTAGGTTTTTCTAATATAACTGATGAATTAAGAGCATTAGTGGAATCAGGTGCTTTTACCGATAAAATAGCAAACATTTATATTGCGTATTTTAATGCAGATGAAGATTTAGTTGGAGCTATAACCTACTTTAGTGGACAAATAAGAGGTGTAGCTAGTAATGAAACTGTAGATTCAAGTAATATTAGTATTACTGTTGCTAGTCACTGGGCGAATTGGAACTTAACAAAAGGCAGACATTTTTCTGATAGCTCACAACAAGATTTTAGTTCAGGTGACAAGGGTTTGGAATATTCTACTCAAGTTAAAGATGATGTTAGATGGGGTAGTAAGTAATGTTTCAAGCTTTGGTTTCTTTAGGTCTAAGTAAATTGGCTGCTGGTGTAATTACAGTAGTTGTTGCCACATACACTGTAGTTACTGGTGTTAAGGCATACAAAATGGCTAAAGACTTAGCCAACAGTTTACAAAGTCAAGGCTCGGAAATACTAGCTAATAAAACTTCTGCTGGTGGGAAGATACCAGTAGTTTATGGTTCAAGGCGAGTTGGTGCGCAGATAGTATTTATGGACACAGCAGAAAATGAATCAAAAGATTTATTTGTTATTTATGCCCTTTCTGTGGGTGAAGTAGAATTTATAGATGGAAGATCAATTGAATTAGATGGTAACCCTTTAAACGATAATAAAAGATTTAAAGATGGTGGTTATATTGGTTCAGATAAAATTACTTCTGGGCAAATTTTTTCTTTAAACACAGCAGATCAAACTGCTGCAATTAATACTGTTACTGCTGGTACTTTTGGCACAAACCCTGCTTTATCTTATCGTTATACTTTTAATTTACATCATGGTGCAACCACTCAAGCAGCAGACCCAATGTTTCTTGCATCTTTAGCTTCTAGCAAATGGAGTTCGGCACATAAATTAAATGGTATTGCTTATATAGCAGCTCATTATCATTATGACGAAGGTGGTATGTGGTCAGGTGTGCCACAACTTACAGTCAGTGTGCAAGGTAAAAAAGTTTTTGACCCAAGAGATAGCAATCAAACTTTTGGCACGATCTCAACTTATAAATGGTCAAACAATCCTGCTTTGTGTTTCTTAGATTACATCACTAATAATGAATATGGTAAGGGTTTGACCAGTTCGCAAATAAATATGTCTACTTTTAGCACAGCAGCTAATTTAGCTGATACAAATGAAACTGCACCTGATTTTAGTGGTGGTGCTGTATCAATGGCGTGGCAAGGTGTCGGTAGTTTTAATTTTATGACTACAACTGATTTTACTAACTGGAGTAAATTCAAAGTTGGACAAAGAATAGAATTAAAAGACGATAGTGGCAATGTAATTGTTAATAACAGAATCATCACTGATATGAGAACAGTTAATATTTACGATGGCACTCCTTTATATACTATTGATTTTGAAGGTGAGTTTCCTTTAAATCAAGTATATGATGTTGATGGTGATATTCCTAATGCTATAGCTACATCTAGGAAGTTTCAATGCAATGGTGTTATTGATTGTAATAAAAAGGTTATGGAAAATGCTCAAGATTTATTAGCTAATATGCGTGGTATTTTTACTTATATCGATGGCAAGTATGAATTAAAAATTGAAGATACAGGTTCATCAACCTTTAGTATTACTGAAGATCATATAATTAGTGATGCAGGAATATCTGTTGATTATGGTTCTAAAGATACAAAAGCAAATAAAGTTATTGTTGAATTTTTTAATGGTCAAAAGAAATTTGAACAAGATACAGCAATAGTTTTACTTGATGCTAGTCCAAATTATTTTTCTAATGATGGTGATGAAATACTAGAATTAAAAGTAGAATTTCCTTTTGTAACTGACCCTTATGTTGCTTATAACATGGGTCACGCTATATTAGTTAGGAGTAGAAATCAAACTCAAGTATCTTTCTTAGGTACGCCAGAAATGTATAAATTAAATGTTGGTGATATTGTTGATCTAACTTATACAGCTTTAGGATTTAGTTCTAAAGTATTTGTTGTTGAATCATTAGTATTGCAATCAAGTGGGTTGTTACAGGTCAACATGATTGAATATGTTAATTTTTATACATGGGAAGTGCCAAGTGCAGAAACTGTAGCACCAGTAGTTGATCTACCTACTGCTTATGCAATAAAATCACCAGCTAATTTAGCTTTCACTGATACTAATTCATCTGCAACTGGCAGACCTTTTATAGCTTGGACACAACCAACAGACTACCCTGACGATCAATACAAAGTAAATGTTGTAAATAGTTCTGGTGTGCAAGTTGTGAATAAAACAGTTGCAGTTAATAATGTTGATTTAAGTTTTTTACCTGTAGCTTCTAATTATGTAGCTACAGTTTCAGCTTTAAATGCTTTAGATGTTGAGTCACCAACAACCAGTCTTACTTTTTCCGTTGCTAATCCACCTACTAAAACTGTTGATGTTCAAGATTCAGCAATTACCACAGTTAAAATTGCTGATGCAAATATTACGACAGCTAAGATCGGTAATGCTCAAGTAGATACTTTACAAATAGCAGGTCAAGCAGTCACAGTGCCAGTGTATGTTACAGGTGGTTCATCAAGTAGAAATACTTTTAGCAGTAGTTATAGCACCATAATTAGTGCAACAATACCAAGAAAAGGCTTAACAACTTTAATTACTTTTACAGGGCAATTTGATTCTATTACTAGTGGTAGTGGGGTTTATTTAGTAAGAATATTAAGAGGAACAACTGACTTTTCTAACCAAGAATGGCACATAGGAATACCATTAAATTTAAGAAAATCAGATACTATTGTTTTACAAGATACTGACACAGGAACTGGTAACACTACTTATAATGTGCAAGTTAAAAATCAATCTTTAGATGTCGGTTATTATCAACTCTTTATGTCGGTAGAACAATTTCAGAGATAATTATGTTTAAAACAATAACAATATATAACTCAAAAACTGGCATCATTCTTAGAAATGTTTCTGAAATGGGCGATGATATTTATAAAAATGTTAAAGCTGGTGAAGGTTATGTTGAAGGTAGTTATTCAACAGATAATTATATTATTGTTGATGGTGAGCCAGTAGCAAAAGAAGCTGCTGTTATTAGTGAACAAAATAAAAAACAAGCACAAATAGATTTAACTGCACAAAGAAATTATTTATTGCAAGGTTCAGACTGGACACAAGTAATTGATAACCCTTTGACAGATGCAAAGAAAATAGAATGGCAAACTTACCGACAAACATTAAGAGATTTACCAACTGCATACACAGATATTGAATCTATAGAAGAAGTTATTTTTCCAACCAAACCAGAATAGTTAATGAGATAAAACGATAAAAATTATATAATAGGAATTTATTATGAGCCAACACGATTATAATTTAGCCAATCAAACAGGTGCAGATTTTAGAGCAGACTTAAATAATGCTTTAGGTGCAATTGCAACAAACAACAGTGGTAATTCACAACCAGCTACCACTTTTGCTTACGAATGGTGGGTAGACACCACAAACAATCTTTTAAAAATTAGAAATAGTGCTGATAACGCATGGATTACTTTACCTATATCTGTCACAGCAGATAATACAGTTGATATCAATGGTGGTACTGTTAATGGCATTTCTTCTTTTAGTTTTAGTTCAGGTTCAACAGTTACAACAATTTTAGATGAGGACAATCTTAATTCTGATTCTGCAACAGCATTAGCTACTCAACAATCCATCAAAGCTTATGTAGATTCGCAAGTGACTGCACAAGACCTAGACATTTCAGATGGCAGTAGTTCAATATCTATTGATTTAGATTCAGAATCTTTAGGATTGTTGGGTGGCACAGGTTTAACATCTAGTGCATCAGGTAACAATGTTACTTTTGCAATTGATGCTACTGTAGCTACTTTAGTCGGCAGTCAAACTTTAACAAACAAAACTTTAGATATAGACAACAACACACTTAGTAATGTTGAAGTTGATAATTTAAAATCAGGTGTTTTAGATACTGATTTAAGTTCAGTATCTGGCAGTGACAATACATTAGCATCTGCTAAAGCTATTAAAACTTATGTTGATGCACAAGTAACTGCACAAGATTTAGATGCTACCGATGGCACAACAAGCATTAGCATTGATCTTGATTCAGAAACATTATCTTTATTAGGTGGCACAGGTCTTACTTCAACAGCTTCTGGTAATGGTTTTACTTTTGCAATAGATTCTACAGTTGCAACATTAGTTGGTTCACAAACTTTAACCAATAAAAGTATTGATCTTGATAACAATACTCTAACTAATTTTGAAGTAGACAATTTTAAATCAGGTGTCTTAGATACCGATCTATCAAGCGTATCAGGTTCAGATGATACTCTTGCTTCAGCAAAAGCTATTAAGACTTATGTTGATGCTCAAGTTACTGTTCAAGATTTAGACATTACAGATGGTTCAAATACCATAGCCATAGACTTAGATTCAGAAACCTTATCATTATTAGGTGGTACTGGTGTTAGTTCTACTGCATCAGGGAATGGCGTTACTTTTGCTATTGGTCAAGCAGTCGGCACTGGTGACAATGTGCAGTTTAATCAAGTTACATCTGCATTAGTTGGTAATGCTGCAACTGCAACTAAATTAGCTACTGCTAGAGCTATTGCTTTATCAGGCGATGTAGTCGGTACAGCAAACTTTGATGGCACTGCTGGAATTACCATATCTACAACGATACAAGCTAACAGTATAGCTTTAGGCACAGACACAACTGGTAATTATGTAGCAACTATAGCTGATGCTGGTAATTCAAAAATAACAGTTGCTAATAGTGGTGCAGAAAGTGCAGCGATAACTTTAGATATTGCTGATGATGCAATTACTACTGATCAACTAGCAAACAATGCAGTTGTTTTAGGCACACAATCAAGTGGAAATTATGTAGCAACAATTGCAGGAACAACGAACGAAATAGAAGTATCTGGTTCTGGCAGTGAAACAGCAGGTGTGACTGTCGGTTTACCTGATGATGTCACGATAGCTGGTAATTTAACTGTCAATGGCACTACAACAACTGTCAACACTGCGACACTATCTGTTGAAGATCCTTTAATAAAATTAGCCAATAGTAATTCTGGTGCTGATTCTGTTGATATAGGTTTTTATGGTTTATACGATACTTCAGGTTCACAAGATTTATATGCAGGTTTATTTAGAGATGCTAACGATTCAGGTAAGTTTAAATTATTTAAAGATTTACAAGCAGAACCAACCACGACAGTTAATACATCTGGCACTGGTTATGCTGTTGGCACTTTAGTTTCTAATTTAGAAGGTAATGTAACTGGTAATGTAACTGGTAGTGCTAATACTTTATCAACAGCAAGAGCAATTGCTTTGAGTGGTGATGTAGTTGGAACTGCTAATTTTGATGGTTCTGCTGGTATATCTATTTCTACAGCTATACAACCTAATTCAGTTGCATTAGCTACTGATACTACAGGTAACTTTGTAGCTGATCTAACTGCTGGTGAAGGTATTAATGTTAGTGGTGGTGGTTCAGAAAATGCCACTATCACAGTTTCAGCAGAAGATGCGACAGAAACAAACAAAGGTATTGCATCTTTTGATGGTACAGATTTCACAGTTAGTTCTGGTGATGTCACAGTTAATGCTGAAAGAGTACAAGACATAGTTGGTGGCATGGTCACTGGTAATACTGAAACTGGTATTACTGTTACTTATCAAGATGGCGATGGTACGCTAGATTTTGTCGTTGGTACTTTAAACCAAGATACAACTGGAAATGCTGCAACCGCTACAGCTTTAGAAACTGCTAGAACAATTGGTGGTACTAGCTTTGATGGTACTGCAAATATAGCAGTAGGATTAGCAGCCACATCAACAGCTTTAGCTACTGCTAGAAACTTTAGTTTAACTGGCAATGTTACTGCTGGTGCAGTTTCTTTTGATGGCACTGGTAATGTTGCTTTATCAACTACTTTAGCTGATTCAACAGTTACTTCTGCTAAATTGAGTGGTGCATTAGTAGCACCTTCAACTTTAACAGTTGATGCTGGTATTTCTGTAGATAACATAACAATTGATGGTCAAGAAATAGATGTTAGTTCAGGCAGTCTTACTTTAGATATTGCTTCAGATTTTATTGTTGATGTTGATGGTGGGGATGTTTTCTTTAAAGACAATGGCACAGAATTTGGTAGATTCCAATCAGATAATGGTGATCTAAATATTTACACTGACACATCTAACAAAGATATTTTATTTAAAGGTAACGATGGCGGAAGCACAATAACTGCTCTTACCCTTGATATGTCTGATGCTGGTACAGCACTATTTAATAATAAGGTTGGAATTGGAGTCACTGACCCATTAGGTGCTTTAGAAGTTAGAGGAAATGTTCATTTATCAGCATCTGGAACAGGTTCAAAATATATAGGATTTCATTCAGCAGATACTCTTTCTGCCTTTATAGAAAAAAGTGGTAATGATATGACTTTCTATAATGTTGATAGTGGGAATTTAAAATTCGCAACTTCTGATTCAGAAAAAATGCGCATCCACGACAGTGGTTTCGTATCCATCGGAAACACTACAGATGATGTAGCTGTTTTAAATGTTAGTGCTGCCGATGGTGTTGCTGATGAAAGAAATATTGCTAAGTTTGTTAATAGTGAAGCTACAGCAGGAAGAAATTATGGAGTTCATATACAAGGTGGCTCAAATAGTTCAGATGAATCTTTAAGTGTTCGTAAATTTGATAATTCTGCCACTTATCTAACAGTAAAAGGTGACGGAAAAACTGGAATTGGAACTTCATCGCCAGTATCTACTTTAGAAATAGCTAAGTCTGATCAAACTAATGGTGCAATTTTAAGTATTACCAATAAAGAAGATGGTGGTGGTTGGGACACAAACGACACAATTGGTACTATTAATTTTAGAACTGATGACAGCTCAACAAGTCAACCAATAAGAGGACAGATTACAAGTAAGGTCACAGAAGCATTGTCTGGTGGAACTTTCCCTTCTCCTAGTGGTATGGTTTTTAGTGTAGCTAATGGTAATACATTATCAGAAGCACTGAGAATTGATTCTACTGGCAAGGTAGGAATTGGCACTGCATCGCCACAGTCAATTTTTCACACAAGAACTTCAGAATCTACTTCTAATCATAATGCTGGTGGTGGGTTTTCTTTAACAAGTTCATCAACAGCAGGAAGCAGAAGGGCTATGATGTTTTTGGATGCAGACAATGGCAACTTTAGTTCTGGTTCTGATGGTGCATACGCTTATTTTGAAAAGAAAGGTGATGGCGGTGACTTAAATATAATCAACCAAGACAGTGCTAATACAAAATTTTATCAAGATGGCGCAGAGAAAATGCGAATTGATTCTTCTGGAACGCTGTTAGTTGATAGAACTTCTAAACCAAATGCAGGTGAAAAAGTAGCTGTATCAAGAGAGGGCATTGCAATAGCTAGAGGTACGAGTAGTGGCGAATATAGACTAATGTATGGTAATGATTCTGCTAGTATGATTTTATATTTTACAAGTGGCTCTAATCAAGCACAATTATCAGCAGCAGGTGCATGGGTAGATGCTTCTGATGTAGCTTATAAAAAAGATATTGTTGATATTAATTATGGTTTAGACACTGTTAAAAAATTAAAACCTAGAACTTACAAAATGAAACCTGATGATGAGCAACAAATTGGTTTTGTTGCACAAGAATTAGAATTAAACATTCCTGAAATTGTTAATGGTGAGGATGGTTCTAAAGGTGTGGCGTATGGTCAATTAACAGCAGTATTAACTAAGGCAATCCAAGAACAACAAGAATTAATAGAAGATTTACAAACACAAATAAATAAATTAAGAGGTAAATAGAATGGAATGGGATGTAAAAACTGTAGATGTGTACCCTACAAAAGAAGATCACAGCAATGTGATCTACAATGTACACTGGCGTGTAGCTAAAACAGAAGAAGATTTTTCAGCTTCTAGTTATGGTACACAAACTTTAAATACTGACGAGCTTGGTAGCTTTATAGACTTTGACAGTGTGACTACTGAAGAAGTACAAGCATGGGTTGTAAGTGCGATGGGCGAAGAAGCAGTAACAGCATTAGCAGCTAACTTAGATGCTCAGATAGAAAGTCAAAAAAACCCTACTACTGAAACTAAAACAATTGGTGGGTAATGGATTATCTTTTGGTATTGGGTTTTGTTATATTTTTTTTAGGAATTTATTTAAAAGTATCAGACCCACTTAGGTATCAAGATTTAAAAGAAAATCTTTTGAATTGGTTAAAAGAATAGTTATAATTAATTTTTAATCAAGGAAAAGGTAAATATGACAGACAAAGAAATGAAAAACGAAGAACCAGTAATAATAACTTTTAACGAAGTTGAATATCGAGCAGAAGATTTATCCGATGCTCAAAAAGATATCGCTATGAAGTTAAACGCATCTGGTAAAAAACTAGCTAGATTACAAGAAGTTTATGATGATTATGTAATTACTAACGATTACAAAAACATTATGATTAAAGCTTTTGAATCTACCACAATGGAAGTCGAAGATGGTAACGAAGAAGAAACCAGTTCAGAGGACAACAGTTAATCAAGTTTCCCACGATTTAGACCTTCACGAACAATTATGTTCAGAAAGGTGGAAACATAACTTTGAAAAGATTGATCGCATTGAAGCAATGGTTATTGCTAATAGTTCTCGGCTATGGTGGTTCGCTAGTATTGCTATTACTCTTTTGTTATCTTTGGTTGTAAAAAGTTTTATATGATTCTTTATACAGAAAAACAATTACAAAAGTCTTATCAAGAATACAATAAATCGAGAAGTCAGGCAGGGATGCCAATGGTCACTTTAGAAAAATACAGACCATTGTTTGAACGCAACATGGAAAGAGAGTGGTTTGAATGATAGAACAATTAATAGCACCAGTATCAAAGATCGTTAATAAGTTTGTTAAGGATAAAGATTTACAAGCTAAGTTAGATCACGAACTCAATACTTTATTTCACGAAGCTAATTTAGCTCAAATAGAATTATTAAAAGAAGATGCTAAATCAAGCAATTGGTTTCAAAATTCGTGGCGACCTTTTGTTGGTTGGACATGTGGTGTAGCAATGGCGTATCACTTTATTATTCAACCATTACTTTTAACTATTTTAACTGCAACAGGAAACCAAGTAGAGCTACCAGATTTTGACTTTGCACAACTCAGCACTATTTTAATGGCTATGCTTGGCATGTCGGGCTTACGCAGCTTTGAAAAAACTAAAAATGTTCACGCCAAATAATTTATGTTTGGTTTATTTAAAAAGAAGAAAAATGCTAACACTAGAACTGACGATGAATTGGATGCTTATATGCAATATTCCGATTTTACTGATGTCTTTAAGGTGGAAGAAAAAATGAAAGATGATGTTGGTGTAACGACAGAACTTATTGAAAAATTAAAAAGCAAGATCAAAGCTGAAGAAGGTTTAGAATATAAAGTTTATACTTGTGAATCAGGATATGCCAGTGTGGGCGTGGGTAGGAACTTGGAAACAAAAGGTCTTAAACTTGCTGAAATAGAGTATATGTTTAGCAACGATATTGACGATGTATTTGTTGAATTAGATCGTGAATTACCACATTGGAAATATGAACCTTTTAATGTACGAATGGTTTTATGCGATATGTGTTTTAACATGGGTATTAAAGGTTTATTAGGTTTTAAATTATTTTTAGAAGCTATTGAAGATGTTGATTATGAAACTGCTGCTGAAGAACTGTTAGATTCAAAATATGCTACGCAAGTTCCTAATCGTGCCAAAAGAAACGCACAACTTGTTTTAGACGAAGCTTAATCTTTATCTAATTTTTTTATACTAAATCTTCTTTGTGTATAAGCATCTTTTGCTGGTGTTACCTTCGTCTTTTCTGGTTGGGCTTTGTAATTAACAGTTTTCCAAATGACCTTGTGAGTTTTAGAGAAGCCTTGTTGAGATTCTCCCATTTCTTCCATTAACTTAGTTTTGGAATTTTGGATTAGATCATTTAGTTCTTTTGCCTGAATTTCCCAAGTTTGTATATTATCTATGTGTTTCTGTGCTGTCTTAGTTAGTTCAGTCGTTTCACCATTGTCTACAGGATTAATTCTAGCTGCATCTTGAGTATCAAAAGGTGAATAATAATCACAGTGAGGTATGCGTTTGTTAAAATCTTTAATCTTTGGCTCAAGGTCTTTTTTTTCCCACTCCAAATCCCTTTCGTAGAAATAACATCTAAGGTCTGTACCATTTAAAATTGCGATTACTGCCCATTCTAAGCCAGTACAAGCCATTAATGATTTTACTTGTAGTACCCCACGATAAAGAGGTGGTGCTTCTTGATGAGGTGCATTAGTAGCTTTTATTTCAATAATACCTTTGCCATTTATTTTAATGCCTTCATCGTCTGCTTTTTCTGGCAGATAAAAACCCTTATCAACATCTCTTTGAATGAATAAATTATCAGCAACGCCATAACAATCCACTGAACCATTTAAAATTAAACTGGGGTGTCTAACAGGTTCAGTTACTTCTAATTCAATGTCTAATAAACCAATGCGATCAAAGGCAGCTAAAGCTATAGCTTTTTCTAACCTGTTGCCCATATCCATAGCGTTATTAGTTTCAAAACTAATGTCTTTGCCATTCATAGCATCGTGACATAATTTTAGTCGTTCATTGGGGTTAGTGTATGGATTGACATTAAAAACATCACACACAACACTGCATGATACTTCAAAATCTGGGGTTAGCTTTCCAATCGCAGAACTGCGATGTTCTGGGTATTTTTCATCGGTCATTTGTTTCTCCTTTTATTTGTAAATCTGTA
>Ga0209337_1000894_pt1 | contig 23576 bp, 39 predicted proteins | sample LinPmetageLP53_FD_184044 | JGI IMG/M metagenome (GOLD analysis project Ga0209337, IMG submission 184044) | Marine viral communities from the Pacific Ocean - LP-53 (SPAdes) (version 2) | ecosystem: Environmental > Aquatic > Marine > Oceanic | place: Pacific Ocean | collected 2010-02-08 | reverse complement strand
GTTTTGCGATCTTGTGCGTTCAAATAATTTTTGCGATCTTCAGCGTTAGCATTTACCAGATTTGAAATCAGGAGCCATGCCAGGAATCTGAAAAGCTGCTTTGGACTGGGCAAAAAAAAGGGGAGCAACTGCTCCCCTAGTTGGTGTTGGCATATCCTACATAAATGCAACCACTAGGATGCAGATCATAAGTGCTATTGGTTTCAGGACATACCAATTAAATCGCTCAAGTCCCTCCATAGACTTGAGCTCTTTAACAAATTGATTAAAGCTTTCCATTACTGCCACCTCCCATCGTCAAGGTTTTGCTCTTTCAGATCGAAGTATTCATCATCGAACTCAAATTGCACTCCCCAATCTAAAGATAGATTATGCTCATCGCAATACTCTTTTAGCTTGAGATAGATTTTGGTTGGACATGACCATGCAGTTAAGAATGAGACATGAATTCGATCCATGCCATCAAGCTCAACATCAACATCGTAAGCATTCCATTTGGTATCCCAATTATCTATGCTCCATCGATACCAATTATCAGCACCATGCTCTTTAATCCATCGCTTTCTAGTGAGTGGATCAGATGGTACAAGGTGACCATCTTTAAGCATCCAATTATCACCATCGCCAAAAGCAAATGGGTCATCAATCTCCATTGCTCCTTTTAAGTCAGATGGCATTGGTATCATTCCATTAAAATCAAACTTTCCACTATGAATGGAAAGCATGGTTCTAAGGCTATGCAATGCAAGTTGCTCTTTCGAGCAACCTGTATTTGTTTCTACTTCAACGAAGTTAGATGTATGATTTGGCATTATGACCACCCCACTATTTTTAACATGGTAGATGCTTTAACCTCAAATGGTGAACGATGACTAAGCTTAACAAGTGCTAATGCTTTGTTACCCTTAATAACACCACTCACGCTTTTTCTATCTTTAGAAACGAGAGCATCAATCATATTGGAATCAGTCCAAGACTTCATAGTCTTAGGGATACCAAATCCATTGGGCTTGATGATAAGTTGTGATGTCATTTCTTTTCTAACCTCACTTCTTAAAGCATCAATAGTTTTCTTAACCTCGAGATACTTACGTATCTCTTTAGTCTCCATTGCTACAAGTTGATCTTGTAGACTTTTTATTTTATCCAATTGCTTCATGTTAATTCCTCCTTTTTTGGTTAACATACTACGTATGTTATATGAATACACACAGAATAGCAAATTGTGTGACAACTAATATACATATAATAAAATGTCATACTAAGCGTCATACCTTGGGTCTCTATTGGATCGAGTGCCATTTTTTTGCAGCTTTTTTTGGCTGACCCCCACCCCCACATATAGGGGCGTGTGTTTTTTTTCTGAGGTGTATAAATAACTATCAGCACAAACAATTTACAAAAAAATACATTTCCCCCCCCCCCTCTTTTTTTGGGACCCCTATTGGGGTACTATATTGCACACAGAAAAAAACATTTTGAGAGAGCTGTGCATTGGAGAGACTAAAGATAATTCCCATAACATTAAGGGAAGCAAATGAGTTTGTAACAAATTTTCATAGACACAATAAAAAAGCTCAAGGAGCTAGGTTTTGTTTAGGAGCTAGTTGTGATGATAAACTTGTAGGAGTATCAATTGTTGGAAGGCCTGTCGCAAGAAAGCTAGACGATGGATTTACAGCTGAAGTAACAAGAACTTGTGTTTTAGAAGATGCTCCAAAAAATACTAATTCATTTTTATATGGAAGGTGCTGGAGAGTTTGGAATCAAATGGGTGGCAAAAGAATGATAACCTATACATTACAAACTGAGTCTGGATCTACCATGAAAGCTGTTGGTTGGAAAATGATTGGAGAAACAGGCGGATGGAAAGAAGGCAAAGGTTGGACTACAAGACCAGGGAGAGAATGGCAACCAGTTATAGGACAAATGAAATTTAGATGGGAAAAGAAACAAAACTAGACCATGTTCCAGATGATGCCCTAAAAGAGATAGTGGCCATCCAAGATCGCATCAAGAAACTTAAAACCAGCGGCAAAGCTCAGAAAGACTTCATTCACTACGTCAAGCAAGTCTGGGATGGCTTCATCGAAGGCGATCACCACAGGCTCTTCGCGCAAAAACTCGAATCGGTAGCCCAAGGCAAGTGCAAGCGCCTGATCGTTAACATGCCCCCACGTCACACCAAGTCCGAGTTTGCTTCTGTGTTCTTCCCAAGTTGGATCATGGGACTGCGTCCTGATATGAAAATCATGCAAACCACTCACACCGCGGAACTCTCAGCAAGGTTTGGGCGCAAGGTGCGTAACTTGATGGACACCAATGAGTACAAGCAGATCTTTGAGAACGTACAGCTGTCTGCTGATTCTAAGTCAGCCGGGCGCTGGGAGACGAACAAAGGCGGTGAATACTTTGCGGCTGGAGTCGGTGGCGCGATTACGGGTCGAGGCGCTGACTTGCTGATCATTGATGATCCACACTCTGAGCAAGATGCCATGTCTCCGTCTGCCCTTGAGTCAGCGTATGAATGGTATACCTCTGGCCCGCGCCAGCGTTTACAGCCCGGCGGTATCATTGTGATTGTCATGACGCGTTGGTCAACGCTAGATTTGACTGAGAAACTTATTAAGCGCATGAGCGAAGACCATGCTGATCAATGGGAGATCTTAGAGTTGCCTGCCATTTTGGAAGACAACACACCCTTGTGGCCTGGGTACTGGAAGATTGAAGAGCTTGAGTCTGTGAAAGCTTCGTTGCCTGTGGCCAAGTGGAACGCCCAGTACATGCAAAACCCTACCTCTGAAGAAGGCGCTTTGCTCAAACGCGAATGGTGGCAGATGTGGGAGCACGATGATCCACCTCCTTGTTCGTACATACTCCAGTCTTACGATACCGCTTTTAGTTCTAAGCAGACTGCTGACTACAGCGCCATTACCACTTGGGGCGTGTTTCGTCCGAGCGATGGTGCACCTGAATCTATTATCTTGCTCGATGCCAAACGTGGGCGTTGGGACTTTCCCGATCTTAAGTCGACAGCTTATGATGAATATAGCTATTGGCAACCGGACATTGTCTTGATAGAATCTCAAGCAAGTGGTACGCCTTTGACGCACGAGCTGAGAATGATGGGCATACCTGTGGTGAACTACCGACCCACTAAAGGGAAGGACAAAGTCACCCGTGTACACAGCGCCTCTCCTGTGTTTGAAGCAGGGATGGTGTGGGCTCCCGATGCTATTTATGCAGAGGAAGTTATAGAGGAATGCGCAGCCTTTCCTTTCGGTGAACACGATGATTTTGTAGATTCAACAACACAGGCTATACTAAGATTTCGTCAAGGTAACTTTGTAAAATTGGATTCAGATGAAGAAGATGAAGAGCCAATTCCTAGACAACGAGTTTATTATTAGAGGTTAATATGTCTAAGAAAAAAAAGACAATCCAATCAGTGTCTAAGACTGCTAAAGAAATTGCAGAAAAAATAAAGAAGAAAGCTGAGTTTGAAAAAAGAAAAGAAAAATTTACTCAAGATTTATTAGAGTCAGATAATTTTTCTCCTAGCTTTAGCAAAGGCATTAAAACTGGAAGGATTGTTTTTAAATCAAAAGACCCTAAGATACAGGCAGCCATAGATAAAAAGATGGGCAAAGCTAATTCAGTTAAGCCAGTTAAGAAAATGAAAGGTGGCGGTATAGCTATTAAAGGATTTGGGAAAGCATTGACAGGAAAATAAATGACAACAGTAGACAAATCATGAGCAAGATTAAAAAAATAGCTAAAGCTATTAAAGAACCTTTAGGAAAAATTCAAAAAAAAATTGATGCTAAATATGGAGAGGGGTCTTCAGAGTTTGCAGAAAGTGCAGTTGTTTTATCAGCAGCTGGTACAGGAACTGTTTTAGCTAATAAAAAAACAAAAGAAGCAAAGAAAAAATACACCCCATCGAACAGAGAAGCTAAAAAAGGTTTTGGAATAGAGAAAAAATAAATGGCAATAGAGAAAGCAATCACCATTGAGGATCAAGTAGACCTTAAGGTTAGAGATAGATCCAAAGGCATGGAGCTAGAAGTTGATGTAACTGAAGAAGATGCAGACTTCGATAACTTTGAGCAACTTGAAGATGGCAACATTGCATTTGGCATGCCCACTCCCCCTATGGAAGATACAGACTTCTATGCCAACCTTGCTGAAATCATTGATGATAAAGAACTAAGAACAGTCAAAAATGATTTGATGGGCAGCATCGATGCTGATAAAGAGTCACGCAAAGAATGGGAAAAAACATATCGCGAAGGCCTAGAATATCTTGGTATGAACTACGAAGAAAGAACCCAACCATTTGATGGGGCTTCTGGTGTTATGCATCCATTGCTTGCAGAATCTGTAACTCAGTTCCAAGCGCAAGCCTATAACGAACTCTTACCATCGCAAGGACCAGTCAAGACACAAGTCATTGGCATGGCTACCCCTGAAACAGAACAACAAGCATCACGCGTGCAAGAGTTCATGAACTATCAGCTCATGCAAGTTATGCGTGAGTATGATTCAGAAACCGATCAGATGTTGTTCTACCTACCGCTGAGTGGTTCAGCCTTTAGAAAAGTATATTACGATCAAAACTTAGGCAGAGCAGTTTCTAAGTTCATTCCAAGTGAAGACTTAATTGTTCCATATGGGGCAACAGACTTACACAGCGCGACAAGAATCACTCATGTGATTAATATGTCAATGAATGAAATACGCAAGCTGCAACAAGTTGGTTTTTATCGTGATGTAGAACTAAACTATGGAACAGTAAATCCAGACGAAACTGACGAAATCCAAGAGGAGATCGATAAGTTACAGGGCGTTGAGCCTAGCTATTCAGACGATGATAGCTGTCAAGTCTTTGAGTCCCATGTCGAGTTAGACATACCGGGCTTTGAAGACATGAACGCTGAAGGTGAAGAGACAGGCATTAAGTTGCCATACATCGTTACCATGGCCAATGACAAAGTATTGTCCATCAGAAGAAACTACAAAGAAAATGATCAGTTAAAAGAACGCATCAATTACTTTGTGCATTACAAGTTTTTACCAGGCCTAGGATTCTATGGCTTTGGTTTAACCCACATGATCGGAGGCTTATCCAAAGCCTCGACCTCCATTCTACGTCAACTTATTGACGCTGGTACTTTATCCAATTTACCAGCTGGCTTTAAGGCGCGTGGAATTCGTATTCGCAATGACGATCAACCCTTACAACCAGGTGAGTTCAGAGACATGGACGCTCCCGGTGGAAGTTTGCGAGACGCCTTTGTACCGTTACCGTTCAAGGAACCTTCTCAAACTCTACTTTCTCTCCTGGGAATCCTTGTCGATAGTGGTCGGCGTTTCGCATCTATTGCTGACATGCAAATTGGTGATGCGAATCAAAATGCGCCGGTAGGTACAACGGTTGCTCTACTTGAGCGTGGCACAAGAGTTATGTCTGCAATTCACAAAAGATTGCATGCATCTCAAAGAATTGAGTTTGAAATCTTATCCAAGGTTTTTGCTGAATACTTGCCACCTGCTTATCCGTACAACACAGCCAATGGTAATCAAACCATCAAGGCTGTGGACTTTGATGAGCGTGTAGACGTCTTACCAATATCAGATCCGAATACTTTCTCTATGGCGCAACGAGTCATGATGGCTCAAGAGTTACTTAGAACAGTACAAAGCAATCCAGAGATTCATGGCCCGAATGGTATTCATGAAGCTTATAGAAGAATGTACGCGGCCATGGGAGTACAAAACATAGAACAGTTATTGCCACCTCCTCCACAGCCACAACCTATGGACCCAGCAAGTGAGAACGCAGGGCTGATTACAGGATTGCCCCAACAAGCATTTATGGGACAAGATCATGATGCACACATTAATTCACACATGTCTTTGTATAACACCATTACTGCTCAATCGAATCCGCCAGTCTTATCTCTTATACAAGCACACGTTTATCAGCATGTTTCATTTAGGGCCGCTGAAATAGTAGATCAACAAAATGCTCAGAACCCAGAGTTCCAAGCAACAATGCAACAGATCAATATGTTGCCACCAGAAATGTCTATGGGTTATCAACAGCAACTAAAAGATTCTGTGGCTCGTGATGTATCTGCGGTGGTTGCTCAGTTAATGCAACAAATTAATCAAATGTTTATGCCACCTCCACCCATGCCAGATCCACTGGTAGAATTAAGGGGCAAAGAGCTAGACATTAAAGCTGATGATGTACAACGCAAGCGTGAAGAGTTTGTGCAGCGTCAACAGTTTGATGCAATGAAAGCAATGCAAGGCAATGAACTTGCAGAGCAAAGGTTACAAATTCAAAAAGAAATTGCTATGATGAAAGACACAATTGCTCGTGAAAGGATCGAACAACAAAATCAATTCAAAGCAATGGATATCATGCGAGGTAACAAATGAGTTCAGTTAGACAAAAAATGACAGCAATAAACAAGGCTGTAATGAAAGAAGAAGAGGCAAAATTAAATGGCAATCAACCGATCATCAATGAGAATGCAAATATCGACATCGACAAGATCGCCAAAAAAGCAGACAAAGATGCAGACAAGGTCCTTGCGAAAGCAACCAAAACGGTCAAGTCTAAAGCCAAAAAGTCTAAGTCTGTCGTTAAGACTAAGGCCAAGGTAGTTAAGAAGGCAGTTAAAAAGAAAAAATAATATGCCTTTAAAAAAAGGTAGCAGTAGGAAGACAATATCTGCTAACATAAGTGAATTAACACGCAGCGGTAAGAAACAGAAAACTGCCATTGCGATTGCTCTACAAGAAGCAAGAAAAAATAAAGGTAATAAAAATGGAAAAAGTAAAAGGCGTTAAACCAAGCGTAACCATCAAAGACCAAGGCACTGTAAACTACAAGCAAGTAGAAAGTATGCCAAACCCAGGCGCACCTAAACCATATGGCAAAGGTAAATCTCGTGGGGGTGGCGCAGCTTTAAGAGGCACTAAATTTAACGGAGTTTCTTAAATGGCGATTGGTGATGCAATGGTTGCACCTGCTGGTTTACAAAATCAGATGTATGGTCAACCATCTAGAGTACCTGGCTACTCTCAAGGTTTGGGTCAAGCACCTGGCCAAATGGCATTACCACCAGAACCCATGCCGATAGGCAGACCAACAGCGGTTGTGGGTGGACCAGCATATTTTACCCCCCAAGGCTACAATGCCCCACCTCAGCCCACTCAAGCTTTCATGCCAACTGATGTAAGACCTGATCCAATTGGGCAACAGTTCATGCGTCAAATGCAATCTCCCATGGGTCAACAGTTTCAACAACAGTACGAAGCAACTCAAGCTCCAATCAGAGAAGCTGAGATGGCACAGCGTGCTGAAGAACAAGCAGCTCAAGATACAAGGTTCCAAGAGATGATGGATCGTATTGCAGAGCTAGAAGGCCAGTTGGCTACACCAACTCCTTCTCCTGTACCAGAACCAGAGCCTTTTGTACCAGGCGGTCCTTTTCCGGGAATACCAGATTTTATAAGAGACTTAGATTTTAGCGGCCTTCCTAATTTTGATATCGATTACGATGATCTTATGGATCAATATAGAGACAGAATGGAAATGGGTGAACCAGAGCCAATTGAAAGTTTCTTGCCTGATCCTAGAGATCTTCCTCCAATTGGGCCTATGCCTGTGGACGAACCAAGATTCACAACTATGCCAGTACCAGATGGACCTCGTGGTCCGGGAATGAGCATAGGTGATATGTTAGAAGGCAGAGTAACAAGGATGCCAGTTGGAGATCCAGTCCCTTTTGTTCCGCCTGTAATGCCTAGAACCAACATACCTAACATACCTAACATACCAAACATACCTAACATAGATTTTTCAAACTTACCTAAGTTTGAAATGCCAGAAATTGGAAAACCAGCTATGGGTGGAAGACCAATGATTCCAAGTTTTGGAAACTTTAATTTAAGATAAACATCACATCGGCAGGAGAGAGCCATGGATAGCGTAAAACTCGCGGAGTATTTTTTTAAGACTCTGCGCAAAAGAGAACAGGATTTAGTTGACAGTCTTTCAGCAGGGAATGTACAATCCATGGAAGAGTACAAATATCATATGGGTGCGTTATCGGCGGTTCGCTCACTCATAGACGATTTAAAAGAAACGCTGCATATGGATGATATCGATGAATGACAAAGTCGCAGAAAATATAGAAGAAAAAAAAGAAGCCTCATTAGAACTTGATAAAGCTTTTGTAACAGAAGAAGCAAGAGTTCTAGATCCCAAACTACTCAGTAAATCATTATTAGACAGAATGCCAAATCCATCTGGATGGCGTATTCTTGTTTTACCTTATAGAGGTAAGGGTGTAACTGAAGGCGGTATTCAGCTCGTTAAAGAAACCATGGACAGAGAATCTTTGTCTACAGTGGTTGCTTACGTTCTAAAGGTTGGACCTTTAGCTTATAAAGAAAAAGAAAAATATGGAGACAAACCCTGGTGTCAAGAAAAAGACTGGGTGTTAATTGGCAGATATGCTGGTTCCCGTTTCCGTTTAGAAGATGATCACGAAGTTAGAATCATTAATGACGATGACATCATTGGAACAATTTTAGATCCTGACGATATTAAATCTTTATAAGAGAGGTAAAGCATGGCAAACGAAGCAGAAAATTTAGACATAGAAATTACAGACGAGAAGATCGAAAAGGCAGCATTGCCTGAGAAAAGACGCGTTGAAGAAGAAGTAAGCGATGAAGCTGTCGAAGTTTCATTGGGTGATGATTCTCAAGAAGTTTCTCCTGTAACAGAAGACGAAGTTCAAGAAGACTTTGCAGTTTCTCCAAAAGTAGAGGAACAAGCAAAAGATTTATCTGAGGTAGAGAAAAGAGCATCTCTAGCACAAAACAGAATTAACAAAGCAGTTGCTCAAGCCAAAGAGTTTCAAAGAAGAGAACTCATGGCGGTTCAATATGCCAAAGATCTTAAAGATCAAAACGAAAAATTAAGACAACAACAAAAGTCTTTCTCTAGTAGTTACAGTGATGAGTTCACCAACAGGGTTGAATCTCAAATGACTTTGGCAAAACAAGCATTAAGACAAGCAACAGAAGCCGGAGACTCAGAAGCTATTGCTTCAGCTACAGAAGCTTTAACTTTAGCTACAACTGATAAAGCTAGGCTTCAGCAATACTCTCAAGCTCAAAAGCAGTACGAAGAGCAAGAAGCTGCTTATATTCAAAATCAACAACAAAATCAAACTCCAGAGCAATATGCTCAACCAGCTGAAGAGTTTAATGAGCCATCTCCTAAAGCTAGAGAGTGGGCACAAAAGAATACTTGGTTTGGACAAGACCAAGTTGCAACGTCAGTTGCCTTTGCTGTTCATAAGCAACTAGAAAATGAAGGCTTTGACACTGACTCTGATCAGTACTATAGTGAGATTGATAAGAGGGTACAACAAGAGTTGCCTCACAAGTTTAACGTGGAAGCGAAAAAGAACGTCCAAACAGTCGCTTCAGCCACACGCAACACATCGACTGGACGCAAACAGAATCGTATTCAATTGACGCCAAGTGAACAGGCATTAGCCAAAAAACTTGGAGTGTCATTTAAAGATTACGCAATACAAAAAGCGAGGCTACAAAAATCATGAGCAATAAAGAGATAAAAGTAACGAGAGCAAATAGCAACGATGACAGAGTCCCTAGAGACTCAGAAGCCAGAAGTAAATCAGAAAGGCCAAAAGCCTGGAAGATGCCTTCAGCTCTTGAGCTTCCAGAAGAAGCTGTAGAAATTGCAAAATCTCAAGGAATTGTTTATCGATGGGTAAGAGAATCTGTAGCTGGACAAGATGACAAAACGAATGTCTCAAAAAGATTTCGTGAAGGATTCGAGCCAGTTAAACCAGAAGAACTTCCCGGCTTTCATGATTTGCCTATAGTCGATGATGGTCGACATGCTGGAATTATTGGTGTTGGTGGGTTAATACTGTGCAAGATACCGAAAGAAATCGCAGATCAGCGTAATGAATATTTCGCGGCCCAAACTGATAACCAAATGCATGCAGTAGAGAACGACCTGATGCGTGAAGAAAATCCCGCGATGCCAATCTCGAGAGAGTTGAAGTCAAGGGTAACATTTGGCGGAGGAAGTAAAGGATAACTTTACTGACTCTTAAATAAATTTAATTTAGGAAATAACTATGGCAAACCAAAATGCTGCTTTCGGCTTAAGACCTAATAGCAAACTGGGTAGTAATGTAAACTCCGAAGGGACTACAGAATACTCAATTGCTTCAGGTGCAAGCGGAAACATATTTTCAGGCGATCCAGTTAAGATGGCGAGTACAGGTACTATTTTAGTAGCTGCTGCTGGTGATCTTCTTCTGGGAGTCTTCAGAGGATGCAGATATACTGATTCTAGTGGGGAAATAATTTACTCTCCTTACTGGCCTAACGGTACTGTCTCATCAGACGCGGTGGCTTTCGTTGTTGACGATCCTAATGCATTATTCGAAGTAGAAAGTGCTGCAACTGGTTCAGTTGTACAAACAGTTATTGGTAACAATGCTGATATTGTATACTCTGCTGGTTCAACAGTAGATGGACAATCTGATGTTACAATCAGTGGAACCACTGCTGCTACTTCTGCTCAACTTAGAATTGTTGGAATTTCCAATGATCCTGAGAATAATACTTTAGGTACTGGTTCTCAATCAGCAAACGTTAACTTGATAGTCAAAATTAACGAGCACTTCTACGCTCAAGTAACGGGAGTTTAACAATGGCTATTAATCGTTCACAATTAGCTAAAGAGCTAGAACCAGGTCTAAACGCCTTATTCGGGATGGAGTATAATCGCTATGAAAGCGAGCATGCTGAAATCTTTGATACTGAGTCATCAGATAGAGCATTTGAAGAAGAAACCTTAATAGTAGGTTTCGGTAACGCACAAGTAAAAGCTGAAGGAAACGGAGTCGCATTCGACAACGCTTCAGAAGGCTATACTGCAAGATACTCTCACGAGACTGTTGCGTTAGCATTTGCACTTACTGAAGAAGCAATCGAAGATAACCTATACGATAGATTAGGAGCTAGATATACAAAAGCTCTAGCACGATCTATGGCTCATACAAAGCAAGTAAAAGCTGCTTCTGTGTTGAATAATGCTTTCTCATCCAGTTTTACTGGCGGAGATGGTGTTGCTCTAGTAAGTACAGCTCACCCATTAACTGGTGGCGGTACTTTCTCAAACAGACCAAGCACTTATACTGACTTAAATGAGACTTCATTAGAAGATGCAATCATTTCTATCTCAACTTTTGTTGATGACAGAAACATGATTCTTGCTCTACAAGGAACTAAATTGATAGTCCCACCACAATTACAATTTGTGGCTGATAGATTACTCAATACTCCTGGCCGAGTTAGCACTTCTGACAATGACATCAATGCTCTTAAGAATATGGGAATGGTCCCAGAAGGTTATTCAGTTAACCATTTCTTAACAGACAACGATGCATGGTTCTTGAAGACTGATTGTCCTGATGGTTTTAAACACTTCGAGAGATCTCCTCTTTCAACTTCTATGGAAGGTGACTTTGATACTGGCAACGTCAGATTCAAAGCTAGAGAAAGATATTCTTTTGGTTTTTCAAACCCAAGGTGTCTATTTGCATCACAAGGTGCATAAACCCAATTCTATTGGTAAAGGGAGCTTCGGCTCCCTTTTTTTTTCTTTCTTTTTACAGATATTTAATTTACAATCAATTAAACCGGGATTAATAGTTGCACCAACTGGCTCGGCAGACTTACTCCAAAGATGGCGCAACACATTTAGTTAGGAGAACCTTATGGCTAAATCAACTTTTTCAGGTCCAGTCAAATCATTGGCAGGATTTATTTCAGCAGGGGTTAATAACTCTGTTTCTTTAACCGCAGATACTACTTTAACAGTAGATGCACATGCAGGAAAAATCTTATTGTGTAATGATGCAGACGGTAAATTTACTTTACCTTCTATCTCATCAGCAACTCCAAGCGATCCTACAGACCCTAACCAAGCTAACAACATTGGTGCTTCTTTCTATTTTGTAATAGAAACAGCAGCAACAGACTTAGATATTAAAACTGATGGTACCGACAAATTTGAAGGTGCAGTATTAGTAGCTGTAGACGATGGCGCTAAGAAAGCTTTTGTTCCAGGAGCATCTAACGATGTTATGACTATGAATGGATCAACTAAAGGTGGTATTGCAGGAAGTGTTGTACGAGTTACAGCTATTGATGCAGTTACTTATTTAGTTCACGATTCATTATTAATTGGTTCAGGAACAATAGTTACACCATTTGCTGACGCGTAAGTAGGAGCTAATTATGGCAGATGCAGTAACTTCAACAACTCTGTTAGATAGTGATAGGCTTGCTATTATTCAGCTGACTAATACATCTGATGGTAATGGTGAAAGTGCAGTCACAAAAGTAGATGTTAGTGCTTTACAGCCTAATAACTTTGGCAAAGCATGTACTGGTGTTCGTCTTGCAAAAATTTGTTATTCAACCTTTGGGATGAGTGCAAAACTTTTGTGGGTTGCAACCACTAATACTATTTGCTGGGACTTAAACGAAAACTATGCTGATTCAGAAGACTTTACAGAGTTTGGCGGACTGGTAAATACAGCAGCAGCAGGTGGAAAAACAGGAGACATAGCTCTTACTACAACTGGTCACTCAAGTGGCGATTCGTATGTAATAGTGTTAACTCTTTTTAAAAACTTCGCTGCTTAAATTTTTGTAGTAGCACTTCTATAGTGCTACTATATTAAGTGTTATGGCAGTAAGAAGTAGAAAAACAACTCCAAGAAGGGGTAAAGCAAAAGTAAAAATAACCGCTTCTGGTAAAAAAGTTAGTTACGGGCAAGCAGGCAAATCTAAAGGTGGCGGAGCAAGAGTAAAGCCCGGTACATCTAAGGGTGATTCATATTGCGCTAGAAGTCTTGGTATAAAAAAAAGACTATCTAAGAAAAAACAAAACGACCCTAACACTCCCAACAATCTATCAAGAAAAAGATGGAAATGTGTTGGAGCTAAATCAAAGAGGAAGTAATGGCTAAAGCAAAAAGTGGTGGAAAAATATGCCCAAAAGGAAAAGCTTGGGCTAAAAGAACTTTTGATACATACCCAAGCGCCTATGCAAATATGGCCGCATCTAAATATTGCAAAGATCCAAACTACGCAAAAGGCTCTAAAAAGAAAATGAAGAACGGTGGACTTGTTAGCATCAAAGGACAAGGCATCGTAATGAAAGAAAGACTTAGATAATGGGCCAGCTAAAAGAATGGCGTGATCAAAAGTGGGTTCGTATAGGAGCAGATGGTTCTATTTTGGGAGAATGTGGAACGAGTCCAGATAAAAAAAACCCTGATCGTTGTCTGCCAAAAGCAACAGCAGAAAGTTTATCAAAAGCAGAAAGAGCGTCTACAGCAAGAAAGAAAAAATCAGCAGGAAAGAAAGGTAAGACTGTTGTAGCAAATACTCCAAAAGCAAAAGTCAGATTAAAAAATGGTGGCGAAGTAAGAAGAATTGCTAGAGGTTGTGGTAAAGTAATGAGCAATAGACGAAAGAAAACTAAATTTTCATAGGAGCAATTATGTTTAAAAAAACTAAAGGCTACGCATCTGGTGGGATGGTTAAATCAAAAGGCATGAAAAAAGGCGGGATGATGAAATCAAAAGGCTACAAGAAAGGTGGTAAGGTTAGCACTAAAGGCTATAAAAAAGGCGGAAAGGTAAGCACTAAAGGTTATAAGAAAGGCGGTAAAGTAAGTAAATAGTGTCTTACTTATATAGTAATATACCCCACTTTAAGTGCTGGGTAAGGAGAGAGTACACGCACAACCATGAGCAATATCATGGTGAGTTCTTGCATGCAATGGCTATTGGTGTTACCACTATGCCAAATCGTTGTTTAGGTTTTCATATTATATTTACAGGCGTAGAAGCAGAAGGCGAACCAGAAGATACAATTCACGGTGGCGCTATGTGGGCTCGTATGCCTATTACAGCTTTAGTTGGCGATACTCCTTTTGAAGAATGGCCAGAACCTATGGCTGTACATGATGCACAACCCTGGGATTGTTCATCTCACCATAATTCTGTTTATGTTATGAATCGAGCAACACCATGTCCGTGGCTTGCTAAGATTGATGGTAAAATGTTCCCGGCAAAATATTACTTCACTGTCGATTATGCAGAAAGTGAGATAGCAGATGATCCTGCCCAACATAAAAGCAGTCATGTTTTAGAGCTACTTGATGCAGGAGAATGGACGGGAAACATTGTAGCTTTGCCAAACAATAGAGTTAGAGCTACCCACCCGGCTTGGTTTCAGGTTGGAGAAGGGGCACCTGACTTTAAACCTTCTGCACATATACATTATTCTAAATCTGATTTAGACTATACATTGGATGTAAATCGAGTTTTCGATAACTTGTATAACGATACGGAGGAATAATGACTGAATTATCAGTATCACAGAAAAAAAAACTTGTTAAAGAATTAAAAGGAGCTTCAAAGCTTCATTTGAAACAAGCGAAACAAATAGAAAGATCTCTTAAAACAACCAAACGTAAGAAATAATGGCACTTTCAGGCAGTACAAATTTTGAACCAAACGTAGCTGAGTTCGTAGAGGAAGCATTCGAAAGATGCGGCCTAGAGCTTAGAACTGGTTATGATTTAAAAACTGCAAAACGTTCCATTAACCTTATGCTTGCTGAATGGGCTAACAGAGGTCTTAATCAATGGACCATAGAACAATCAACTCAAACAGTTACTGAAGGTCAAAACGATTACACATTAAACTCTAATGTTATTGATATATTAGATTGTTCAATAAGAAGAAACACTGACGGAACTAATTTAGATCTTCAGATGTCCATGATTAGCAGAAGTGAATATTTAAATATTCCAACCAAGTCAACCAAGTCTAGACCTTCTCAATTTTTTCTAGATAAACTTACCACTCCTATTTTAAAAATATGGCCAGCTCCAGAAAACTCTACTGATGTATTGGTTTTTAACAAGCTAGTAAGAATGGATGATGCTGATGCCGGGACTAACACCGTGGATATGCCTTTTAGATTTTACCCATGTTTTGCCGCTGGACTTGCATATTACATAGCAATTAAAAAAGCTCCTGACAGAGTGGTTATGTTAAAACAAATGTATGAAGATGAATTCGAAAGAGCATTGTCTCAAGATGAAGATAGGGCCTCTTTTAGAATTGCGCCTTATTTAAGAAACGGATATTAGTATGGCATACGCTACAGGTAAGTATGCAATAGCACAATGCGATAGATGTTCTTTTGAATACCCCCTTAGACAATTAAAAAAAGAATGGAATGGTTTAAAGACTTGTCCTGAGTGCTATGAACCTAAACATCCACAGCTTGAGCCATTGCCTCATGTAATGGATCCAGAGGCTTTATATGAACCTAGACCAAATACAGACAAAGAAGTTGGTGAAGGTTTTGTAGTTGTTATTTATACAAATATTTATGAACAACATTATATGAACTCAGATATTATAGGAACAAACTTCCTAGTTCCTCCATCAACCGGAAGTGTAGGAGAAATAACAATATCAGGAGCAGCTGCAACGCCTAGTCCAAGCCCTAGTCCAAGTCCTAGTCCTAGTCCAACACCTAGCCCAACAACTTATACAGTTACTGTAGCTAACTATTTAGGGGCAAATTATTTTTATATTGATGGTTCTCGCGCTCCAACTTTAACTTTAACAGAAGGCCAAACTTACAAATTTGACCAGTCAGATAGTACCAACAATAATCATCCGTTAAGATTTTCTACTACTTCAAATGGAACTCATTCTGGTGGGTCTGAATATACAACAGGCGTTACTACAAGCGGCACTCCCGGATCTTCAGGGGCTTACACCCAGATAGAAGTTGCAAGTGGAGCACCTACGCTTTATTATTACTGTACTAATCACTCAGGTATGGGTGGCCAATTAAATACTTAGTATGAGCAGTCCAGTAACATTATCAGAATTAAAAACTTTAATTCAAAACTATACTCAAAATAGTGAAGCCACATTTGTCAGCACTCTAGACGATATAATAAAAAATACAGAAGAAAGAATATTTGAGCTTGTTCAGTTTGATTATTTTAGAAAAAATGTAAAAGGCTTAATGACAACTGGTTCAAGATTTTTAACAACACCAGATGATTTTGAATTATCCTTTTCATTAGCAGTCATTAAGTCAAATGGAGACTATAGTTTTTTGGATAAAAAACATACCAGTTTTATGCAAGAATATGCTCCAGATCCAACAGACTCTGGCTCGCGTGGATTACCTTTGTATTATGGAGACTTTGATAAGGATTTAAATACAGGGACAAGAGAGTCAACTATTATAATATCTCCAGTACCAGATCAAGACTATGTAACAGAATTACATTATCTTTATAAACCTAATTCATTGGTTACAGATACAACCGGTACATGGATATCAGAACATGCAAGAAATGGACTCTTGTATGGTTGTTTGGTAGAAGCTTACACTTTTATGAAAGGTGATGCTGATATGATGAATTTATACGAATCTAGATTTCAACAAGAAATGGCTAGACTTAAAAACAAAGCAGAAGCAAGAGGTAGAAGAGACGAATATAGATACGATTCGCTTAGAACAACGGTTACATAAAGGAGAGAGAGTATGAAACCAATCAAGAAACTTGAAGGTAAAACTGTGGCTATTGTCGGCATGGGCAGTAGTTGGTTTGATTATAATTTAGCAAAATCACATGGCGCACACTTTGATGAGGTATGGGCTATTAATTCAGTAGCATCAGTTATATTTCACGATAGAGTATTTATGATGGATCCAGCATCTAGATTTTTAGATACCGATGATGCCGGGGGACAAACCAATAGTATGTCTAAACTTCTCACTGAACATGAAGGCCCAGTCTATACATGTGAGTTAGATGATCGTTGCCCTGGCCTGGTTGAATATCCTATTGATGAAGTTTTGGGTGCATGTGGTTGTCACTATTTAAATAATACAGTTTCGTATGCAGTTGCATTTGCTGTTTGGAATAAAGTTGCAAAAATAAAATTATTTGGAGTTGACTTTAGTTATAAAGGCAATCTGCATTTTGCTGAATCAGGCAGAGCATCTGTAGAGTTTTGGTTAAGCAAAGCTATGAATCAAGGCATTCAAGTTGAAGTTGCACATACAAGTTACTTGCTTGATACAGCAGTTCCTCTGCATGAAAAACTTTATGGCTACCACAGGCTTGAAGATCCATTGGTTGTTATAACTGATGAAAAAGGCATTTTAATTGCAAAAAAAAGAAGTCAAGTACAGCAATTTAAACAAGAAAAAGAACCTATATTAATTGATAAACATGATAGTCATCTTAAAAAAAACCAAGTAGGAGAGCCGAATAAATGGTAATGAGTTACAAAGCAGGTCCTGAATTAGGAATGATTGAGGTACATACAACCAGCGAAGGAGGCCATCCAGTAGAGTTTTGGTCTGACTTATGTATTAAAAAAATTGTATCTGTAAGTGAAGATGCTCCTGAAAACATAAAAAAACAAGTAAATGAGTATCAAGATAACATTCAAAAAGTTATTGAACAGTATATGCAAAACGCTATAAAATCTGATAGGATTACAATAAACAATGAATTAGAAAAAGCAGGTTTAAAAGAAGCTGCTGATTTAATTAGGAAACTATAATATTATGGCAATATCATCAACACTTACAACAAGCTTTAAAAAAGAGCTGTTGCTCGGCAATCATAATTTTGCAACTAATGGTGACGCATACAAATTAGCTTTGTATACATCATCAGCTACATTAGGCGCTACCACAACTTCGTTCACAACAACTGGTCAAGCTAGCGGAACTGGTTATAGTACAGGTGGATCAGCTTTAACTAAAGTTGCACCTACTAGCTCTGGAACAACTGCTTTTACTGACTTTGGTAATTTAACATTCAGTACAGCAACAATAACAGCTAGAGGTTGTATGATTTACAACTCAAGCGATAGCAACAAATCAGTTGCAACAATTGACTTTGGTGGGGATAAAACATCTACCGCTGGAGACTTTACTATTGTATTTCCAGCAGCAGCATCCTCAACAGCGATTATAAGAATCGCCTAGCCTTAAATGGCTATTGTTAACGGTTGGGGTCGAGGCACTTGGGGTCAATTAACCTGGGGCGAACCCATACCAGTCACACTATCAGCTCCGGGAGCAGGAACTTCTGCTCTAGGAACAATATCAGTTGTAGCAAAAGCTACAGTATCACCTAGCGGTTTATCTGCAACTATTGTAAATGGTGGCGTAGCGGTTGATGCGCCAGGGGTTGTAGGAGTCAATGGATTGGCTGGAGTATCCGCTTTAGGTACAGCTACAACCATATCAAACAATAGCATAAGTGTTAGCGGCCTTGCAGGTACAACAGGCGTTGGATCTATCGTCCCGGATGCAGAAGCAAATGTATCAGTGACTGGTCAAGAAGGTACTGGAGCTGTAGGCTCACCAACCACCATAGCCAAAGCCAATCAAGTTCCAACAGGACAAGCTGGAACATCAGCTTTAGGTACTGCAACCACAAAAACTGATAATAAGTTTGTGGTAAATGTATTCGGTAATACCGCTGGATATCTTGGCAATCCAACCTTTAATTGCAAAGCTAATGTTACAATAACAGGCGTATCTGCTACAGGAGAACTTGGCACTCCTTTTAAATGGCAAGAAATTGACGATTCACAAACTCCTAATTGGACAGAAGTGGCGGCATAATCTAATATATAGACGAGGTAAAATAATATGGCAACTTACGTTAATAATCTAAGACTCAAAGAAATCGCTACAGGTGATGAGTCTGGAACTTGGGGTACTTCTACAAATGCTAATTTAGAGCTGATAGGTGAAGCTTTAGGCATAGGAACAGAAGGCATTACCACCAACGCAGATACTCATGCAACGACAGTAGCAGATGGTACATCAGATGCTGGTCGAGCTTTTTATCTTAAATACACAGGTACGCTAGATTCAGCTTGCACCATTACGATTGGCCCTAACACAATGAAGCGTGTGCAAATTATTGAAAACGCTACCAGTGGATCTCAAAATATAATTATTTCACAAGGCTCTGGAGCTAATGTCACCATAGGAAATGGCGAAGTTGCTGTAGTTCAATTAGACGGAGCAGGAAGCGGAGCAGCAGTATTAGATGTATTTACTGACTTAGCAGTTACAGATACCTTATCAATTAACGGTACAACTCTTACCATAGGTGATGCTACTGCTGAAGATACTAAAATAGTATTTGACGGTAACGCTCAAGACTTTTATATAGGCCTTGATGATAGTGCAGATGATTTGGTTATAGGTCTTGGTTCAGCAGTTGGTACAACACCAGCTATCTCAGTTGATGAGAACCAAAATGTGACCATGCCACAAATAGTTACAGCATCTACTTCAGCCAACATTAGTCAAGTAGCTTTAACTGACGGTACAGTATCCTGGGATGCAAAAGCCGCGGCAAATGCATTTTTATTACTAGAAGAAAACTCAACCATATCAGCACCCTCCAACAATGTTGAAGGAGCTATTATTAGTATTGAGGTGGCACAACACGCCACGAGCGGTCCATATACTTTGGCATGGAACGCTGTATTTGAATTTGTGGGAGATGTAACTCCAACCATGACCGCCACAGATGCAAAGACCGACATCTATACCTTTAGATACAATGGTTCAAAATGGCAAAATATTGGTATTAGTCAAAACTTAACACAAAGCTAAAATGGAAACCCTACAGAGAACTGCTAATCGAGGAAGTGTCTCGACTGGGTATGATATTGCTAACTCTTGTAAGTTTGAAGCTGATAATAGTGAATATCTTAGTAAAACACCAAGCTCTGCTGGGAACAGAAAAACTTGGACATTTAGTGGTTGGGTTAAAAGAACAGAAATAGGTTCAGGTGGAAACCAAATATTAAGTGCGGGTGATACTTATATACAGTTTGATGGCAATGCCCTACAGATTAATTTTAGAGCGGCTAGTGAAAACTTTTTTATAATTACCAATAGATTATTTAGAGATACATCCGCTTGGTATCACATAGTTGTACAATGCGATACAACACAAGGAACAGCATCTAACAGAGCAAAAGTTTGGGTTAATGGTGTTCAAGAAACCTCATTTTCAACTAGCACCTATGACAATATGGCTTTAAATTATGACACTCTTATGAACAGCACTAATGAGCATGAAGTGGGTAAATATTCTAATGAAGAAACCACTTACGCAAACCTTTTTAATGGCTACATGGCAGAACTACACTTGGTTGATGGAACTGCATTAACCCCAACTTCTTTTGGTGAGTTTGATGATGATAGTGGTATATGGAAACCTAAAGCCTACACAGGTTCACATGGCACTAATGGTTTTTACTTAGACTTTGAAGATGGCTCTAATATGGGCAATGATGCTAGTGGTGGTACAGACTTTGCAGAAACCAACATCACAGCCGCAGATCAAGCGACTGACACGCCTACTAATAATTTTGCAACCCTCAATCCTTTAATTTACGATATTAATTCAGGAGATGATGAGTCATATGTTTGTTTTAATGGTGCTACATCAATAGCCGCCTCTAAAAATGCATATGCTCAAAATTATGCAACTATAGGCTTAAATATAGCTAGTGGTGGTAAATGGTATTTTGAATGGACAGCAACATCAACTGCAAATGGCTCTAGTTCTGAGGGATTATGTGGTCTTGGTTTTGATACACAATGGGATGCAGGGTTAAATAGCACAGGAGTTTATAACGCAGGATATGCTTTTTATGCCGCAGGTTTCGGACATGGTGATGGGTATGGTGCAAATGTTGTTAATGGGTTTCTTGTAGATTTAGATAACAATAAAATAAAATGGTACAGAAACGGCTCACTTCATGTAACCATGCCTGATGATGGTGGAAGTACTATGCAAACATCAGGTTATGCTTTTCCTTATATCGCACCTTATGGTAGTGGCTACACTATAAATGTAAATCTTGGTGGATTTACTGCACAAGCTATTTCTTCAGCAAATACAGACCCTAACGGATATGGAAGTTTTGAATACCCAACTCAAGATGGATATGCAATATGCACTAAAAACTTAGCGGAGTTTGGATAATGGCTTATACAAATATAGACGATCCTTCAGCACATTTTCAGACTAAAATTTATAGTGGGCAAAACTCTCAACTTGCTGTTACAAATGATGGAAATAGTAATTTAAAACCTGATTGGCTTTGGATTAAATCAAGAAATGATGCAGACATTCATGTTATTACAGACAGCACAAGAGGAACAGACTTATATCTCAGCACTAATAATGATTTAGGTGAAGTTTCTTCTACTGCTGATGTAGAAGCATTTGGTACAGATGGATTTACAGTAAACGGTCCAAACGATAGAGTAAATACTGGTGGTGGTCTTTATGTAGCGTGGCAATGGAAAGCCGCTGGAGGCACTACTTCTTCAAACTCAGACGGTGGTATAACAACAACAATTCAAGCCAATACTACAGCAGGATTTAGTATTGTTACTTACACAGGTAATGGTGCTACAGGTCAAACAGTAGGACATGGTTTAGGTGCTGTACCTAAAATGATTATATCTAAGGACAGAGGTGGGTCATCTAATGTACCAACTTGGCGTTGTTATCACGAAGCAATTGGACCGACTAAATATTTACAAATGCCACAAACTGATGCAGCATCAACTTTTACAGACTGGAATGACACAGCACCAACATCTTCTGTTTATTCAATAGGTGGGTCAGGTGGTTACAGACCAACAAATACTAATAGTACTAATTATGTAGCTTATGTGTTTGCAGAAGTACAAGGATTTAGCAAGTTTGGTAGTTATGTCGGTAACGGAAATGCAAATGGTCCGTTTGTCTATACAGGCTTTAAACCTGCTTGGGTACTGGTTAAAAAAAGTAGTGCAGCAGGTGACGCTTGGGCTATTTTTGATAACAAAAGGTCTGATTTTAATGTTATTGGTAAAGAAATAGCAGCTAATGAAAGTTCTGCTGAATATGTTAGAACTGCAGCAAATACAGATTTTTTAAGTAATGGTTTTAAAATAAGAAATACAGATGGATGGCATAATACATCAGGCGCAACCTACATCTACATGGCATTTGCAGAATCACCATTTACAAGTTCAACAGGTATTCCAACAACAGCAAGATAGAGGTAAGATAATAATATGTGGGCATTAGTAGAATCAGGAAGTGTTAGCAAAGTCTATACACGACCAACAAAATTAACATTAGGAGATATTCAATATCCTAGCAACATTTTTATGCTTTGGACTAGCTCTGAGCTAGAAGCCATAGGCATTTATGAGGTTGTTATAAACAACACCAATTATAAAGACCCTGAATATTATATTAATACGAATCAGTCTTTTGCATTTGGGAGTGGCAAAGTTACAGCCACCTATGGTACAGCTACAGCAAAACCTTTAGATGATACAACTACTGATGGAAATGTTACTAGAGGTTTAAAATATACACACTCTCAAACAATAGACAATCAAGCTTATGGCTTACTCCAGCCTAATGACTGGATGGTAGTTAGAAATGCAGAAAGTTCAAAAGCCATACCTTCAGATTGGTTAGATTACAGAGTAGCAGTAAGAACAGCCGCATCAGACATGAGAACAAAGATAAATGCAGTTGCAAATGTAGATGCTTTGGCCGCACTATATGTGTATAACGATGCCACACCACCAGTAAGACCACTAGGTGATTGGCCAACAGAACCAACTTCGTAGGAGTAAAATATGTTAGATTTAACTTTAAAATTAATACAGTTAGCACCTTGGGTAATATCAGGTGCATCACTTATTTGTGCTTTAACCCCAACACCAAAGGATGACCAAATGCTTGCAAAAGTTTATTGGGTGATAGATTGGTGTGCAATTAATATTGGAAAGGCAAAAGACAAATGAGTTGGTGGAATAAATTAGTTAGCTTTTTTAAGCCTTTGCCAGCAGATGAGCTTCCAAATCCTTTAAAAGAAGAGGAATATGAAACAGAGCTAGTCAGAGCAAGAAACAAAAAAGGCAGGTATGTAGCTGATGATCCATCAACCCCAGATGTTGATGAAGCTTACACTACAGTCAAAGTTAAAAAAAAGAAAAAATAACTTATGGCTACTGTCAAAGATGCTCTCAATAAACTAGAGTCGCATGAAAGAGAGTGTGCAATTCGCTACAAAAATATTGAATCCAGGCTAGAGTCTGGGGATAAGCGGTTTGATAAATTAGAAAACATGATATGGGGTGTATACCCTTTTATTGTTATAAGTGTAGTTTTAGCTAAATTTTTATGATGGAAGATAACAGAAGTAGATTTTCAGGCGATATGGATCGTAACGAAGTTGAGATGGATCTCAATAAGTTTATGGCTATGATTGAAGAAATCTCTCAACTGAAAGATAAGATTAGAGATCTTGAAG
>Ga0209337_1000893_pt1 | contig 23578 bp, 40 predicted proteins | sample LinPmetageLP53_FD_184044 | JGI IMG/M metagenome (GOLD analysis project Ga0209337, IMG submission 184044) | Marine viral communities from the Pacific Ocean - LP-53 (SPAdes) (version 2) | ecosystem: Environmental > Aquatic > Marine > Oceanic | place: Pacific Ocean | collected 2010-02-08 | reverse complement strand
GACATCAGACAGTTGGCTGTCCAAAAACACAAGACCACTTACATTACTTTACTTAACATTTATGACCACTTTGTTTGTTGTTTTAGATAGTAGTGATAGCCCTTTTAAAGTAGGTAGTGAATGGGTAGAACTTCTTAAAACACTTTTAGTTACAGTTTATGTTGCATATTTTGGCAGCAGAGGTTTTGAAAAATACAAAAAAATCACTAAATAATATATAGTTATATATATATATATATAGTTATATATAATATTGATATATAGTATTAACAAGTATATAACATATAACTACTATATAACATCTACTATAAATAGCATATAACTACAAATAAAAACTACTATATAATAGTTACTATATATGTGTTTAAAAGTATATTTTTAGATGTTTAGAAGTAGGCTTATCTTTGGCATATGATAGAGAACATATTAGCAGAACAAACAACAGACAATCAGAAGATAGACAAGCTACTAGAATTAGATTGTAATATGTACACAAATTTAGGAAGCGACAGCACAAAGACCGAGAAGCAAGAAGTAAAGCGTATGTCAAGAAAAATATACAAAGCTATTCAAGGCATTAACGAGCCTGTTGGTAAGTCTTTACTACAAGCTATGGACAAATGACTAGAGGCAAAATAGTAAAGAAGCTAGATAGTGTGTTCAGCCTATACATCCGCAATAGATTTGCAAACAATGGTAAAGCTGAATGTTTTACTTGTGGCAAAGTAGATGATGTAAGTAGATTACACGCAGGACACTTTATGAGCCGTAAACACTATGCAACTAGATGGTGTTCTATAAACGTACAGGTACAATGCCCTAAATGCAATTTATTTGGTCAAGGAGAACAGTACACCTTTGGGCTTAATTTAGACAAAGAGTATGGAGAAGGCACAGCAGAAAAGTTACAACAAAAAGCTAGGGGTTTAGTAAAACTCTCTAATGATGACCTAAATGAGTTGATTGAAAAGTTTAAAGTATAACCTGCGCTTGTAGGTTAGTTTCTCTATATGTTTGTTTGAAAAAGGGTTGGTTTAATTACTGACCCTTTTTTATTAAAATATTTTTTGTAGCTTTGGCATATGACATATAAAGATGACTTATTACGGTTAAGAGAGCAAGAAGCCGTAGCCCTTCGAAAAAAAGTAGAGGAGTTAGAAGCTAAAATAGAGATACTCACACAACAAATAATGACAAATGATATATACTAGTAAAGTAAATACAGTAGTAAAAGGCGAAAGTTTTAAACTACCTGACGGAGTTACTATGAATAAATACACAGTAACATTTGCTAATGGACACAACCCTAATGTTTATTCTCCTAAAGAATTGACATTTAGTGAAGGAGATGAAGTTGAGTATGATTTAGACCAAAATAAAAACAAGGCTAAAATACTTGGTAAGAAAAGCAGCGTACCAACTGCTCCTAAAGGAAACTATTCTAACCCTAAAGATGATGTACAGCGATACATTATAAGACAAAGCAGTTTAAATAGAGCAACTGACTTGTATGCAGGGAAAGAAATAAACACAACAGAAATAATTAATTTAGCACGTACATTTGAGAACTACGTGTTTAACGGATAAAAATAAATATTATGACTAAAACTTGGGTAGACGGATTGAGAATATTCGACAACAAACAGGAATGGATAGTTTGCGACATTAAAATAAATGCAGACGAGATGATAAATTGGATTAACCAAAATAGAGCAAACGTCAATGAACGTGGTTCTATTCCAATTACGATAGCTAAAAGTGAGAAAGGATTGTACTCAATGCTTAACACTTATGAAGTACAGAAGTCAAAGGAAGTAACAACAGCACAACACTCTCCTGACCGAGAAGCAGACTTGCCTTTCTAATGCTTATACAGCTAGATAAACAATTAAAGAAGTTGGATGAATATCGAGCAGGGACTTTAAAAACAGGTCTTAAACTCGGTATTCCTCGACTTGATAACCATATGCGTTTTAAATATTCTAGTCTAAATATTGTACTAGGACACGCAAACGTTGGAAAAACATCAGTACTACTTTACTTGATGACACTATATTCAATTAAACACGATATAAAGTGGTTAGTGTTTAGTAGCGAAAACGAATGTTATACTCTTTATCGTAAGATATTAGAGTTTTTAGAAGGTCAAGTTTTTAATAAGATAGAAGAAAGCGTTTACAAGGAACGTATAAAGTGGATTGACGAGCATTTTAAGTTTGTAGATGCTTCTAAAATATACACTTACAAATCACTACTAGATTTAGCACAGCACGTTAAAAAGGCTTGGGATTATCAAGGGTTTATTATTGACCCTTGGAATAGTTTAGCAAAAGATAAAGAGAAACTAAAAGGCTCATCTTCATATGAATATAATTATGAAGCATTATCAGACGTTAGGATTTTTTGCAAAGACAATGAAATTTCAACCTATATATGCGCTCACGCTGCAACAGAAGCATTAAGACAGAAACACCCTAAAGGACATTACTATGAAGGGCATCCTATTCCACCTAGTGCGGCATCAATAGAATTTGGCGGTATGTTCGTGAACCGTTGTGATAATTTTTTTACGGTACACAGGTACTTGTACAGTCCTAGCGATTGGATGTACTCACACATTCACGTTAAAAAATGCAAGGATATTGACACTGGAGGAAAGTGTACAGCACTTGAAGACCCAATAAGATTAGAAAGCGTAAAGAATAACGTAGGCTTTAACATAGAGGGTAAGAACCCTATACAATATCCAAAACGTGAGCAAATAGAATTACTGTGAATTTTGACAATACATACAGACCTTTGCCTAAAAGCCTTACTATTAAAAAGTCAGGTGTGGATGGTTTAGGTTTGTTTGCTATTGATGATATAAAGATAAGCACAGAACTAGGCATCACGCACATAGACCTTTGGCTTACTTGGATAAGAACACCGCTAGGAGGTTTTATAAACCATTCTACACATCCAAATTGTTACATAAAAGAAATTGTAAAACAAGACAAAAAGTGTAGAGTGCTATATACTTTGCGAGATATAAATAAAGACGAAGAACTTACAGTATATTACAAGATAAAAGAGTATATTAACTAATAAACAACCACATTGATAACCGACATACTAACAAGCAAACACAATAAATGGATAAGCTACTGTCGTAGTTGGGGGTGCAATCCTGACACTAGCGAGGACTTGGTACAAGAGATGTATCTTAAACTATTAGTACTTATACAAAACGGAATAGATATCTCGTATAAAGACGATATAAACGACTATTATATTTATAAGGTGCTTCGTAGTATGTTTTTAGATTTATGTCGTAAGGAGCAGCGTACACAAGTTGTAGACCTAACAGACGACTACATAAAATACTTAATAGAAGAAAAGACAAAGGTAGAGTTAGAAGATGAAAAGATATTTGAAGAAGCCTTTGACAAAGTAAACCAAGCACTAAACGAGATGCATTGGTACGACAAAAAGGTATTTGAACTTGTACAGGACACTAACAACATATCTGCATTATCTAGGGAAACCAACATAGAGTACAGAAGCCTTTACAATACCTATCAGAAAGTTAAACGCAAAATAAAAGATAAGCTATGAGATTAGGAGATTTAGTATATTACATTACAAAGTACACAGGGATAAGATATGTTTACAAAAAGATATATCCTGACTGTGGGTGTGATGAACGTAGAAAGAAGTGGAACGATATAGAATTATAATATGCCAAAAGGAAGAATGACAAAAGAGCAAAGGCAGAAATGGAAGCCTTATTCTAAAATTTTAGAAGGTAATATAACTAAAGAACATTACAAAACTATTTGTGAACTGCACGCTGATTTATATGCACACCCTTATGAAGAACCTTGTTCTTGCAGCCCAACAAAAATTAAGAGTTGGATAGTACAAATTGACGAGGTATATGAAGCTAGAGACAATACATAATTTTGAAAAAGCCCTAGTTACTGCTCTTAATCTAGATGGATGGAGATTAGTACATACAGGCGATACTATGCTACCATACGATGCACAGGGTATTACTCCTAAAGAATTAAAGTGTGTTATCGAAATGAAGTTTAGAGATAAGTACTATGAAACCAAAATACTAGAGGTTGGTAAGTATAACAATCTTATGAAGATGGATAGCGACATACAGAAGTTTTACTTTGTAAATGACCCTAAAGGAAACTATATGTTTTGGCTAAATGACCTAAAGGATTTAAAGCCTGAAGAACTGTATTGTCCTAAAACTACAATGTGGAACACCAACAAACAAAATAAAAGTGTATATTTGTTACAAGAGAAACAAGCTATAATAACAAACATATATGATAAAAACGACATATCCTGAATATATAAATGAAGTAGCAGAGCATCTTGGTAGATTAAGAAACGAAAGTAATTCTAAATTAAAAGAAAACAATCCAAGATATAAGCGAGGAGATTTAGATTTATATGTTGATGTTTTAGGAATTAAAGGGGAACTTATAGTGTCAAATTATTTACATAATAAAAACATAAACCATAAGCTGAATACTTTATTAGATGATAAACCTGTTTGCGATTGGGATATTAAAATAGAAAATAAAACTTATGACGTAAAAAGTTTAGGTTATAAAAGGCAAAATTTATTAGTTAATGAAGAAGCGCATAGAAAAAAGAAAATGGATTACTATGCTTTTGTTATGCCTTTTGATAAAAATAAAGCATATATTTGGAAGTATAGTTATAAACAAGTTTGTGATTGGGAAGTAAAGTTTTTTGGTTACACTAATGCCTATTGTAAAAAAGTAAGTTATGAATAATAAAGATTTTATTGCTATGAGTTGGGAAGAACGCATAGACTATTTTAGAGGTGTGGGGTTAAGAACTACATTTAATATTGCTATGGATGATGACCATCCTTTATGCATAGATGCAAACGATTACCTAGACGAAAAGAATGAATAAGAAACGAGCAAGTCAATCAGCAAGAATACAAGAACTAGAACAGCACGTAGTAAAGCTGTATATGATACTAGAACAAGTAGTACAACAGCTAAAAGAGAAAGATGAACAGGGAACTACTAAAACTTAAATTTCAAGGCGATTTTACAGCAGCTTCACACATTATACAGAAGTGGTTAGAAAAAAGCCCTGACAATAAAGAACTGAAGCACGTAACGGAATATTTAACAAACTCCTATATTTATGCCACAGCTTGTGAGATGCAAATAAAAGAAGCCAACGCAATCATAAACAGATTAAGAGAGAAGCGAGATAAGTATAAAGACCTTGCAGACGATTATAAAGAACTATACGAGAAACTACAAGAGAAAACATTATAACAAACAGAGAAACTATGATAACATTACTAAACGGAGAGAAGTGGGATAGGAAAGAGTTACTTGCTAAAATGGATGATGATAGCTTTTACTATGGTCATTTAGGTAAACACGCATTAAGTAGCAGTAGTATTAAATTGTTACAGACAAGCCCAAAGAAATATCATTACATTACAAAGTACAGCAAGAATGAAACATCTCCTGCTTTACGTGCAGGGCATCTATTCCACACAGCTATACTAGAGCCTGAAAAATACAGCGAGATAAAATTTATAGACGTACAAAGTAGAAACGCTAAAAAGTTTAAGGAAGCAGTAGAGGAGTATGGCGAATGCTTTACAGCAAAAGAGCGTAGCGAAAACGAAAGGTTAATAGATGCTTTCTTTAAAAACGAACAAGCCTTACAACTTATTACGGATTGCCAAACAGAAGCACCTGCTATTGGTAATATAGATATGATGCCATTTAGAGGCAAAGCAGATGTATTAGGTAAGCAAGGTATAGTAGACTTAAAAACTACAACCGACATACGAGCATTCCCCTATTCAGCTAAAAAATACGGTTATGATATTCAAGTTTATATATACTGCCAATTATTTAACATACCTTACACAGAGTTTACGTTTATAGCTTTAGACAAAGGCACGTTAGACATAGCGATATACGATGTATCAGAGGACTTCTATTTAGAGGGAGAACGCAAGACACTTGAAGCAATAGACAGATACAGAATGTTCTTTATAGAAGATGCAGACCTAAACAGTTACACATTAAGAGGTACGCTATGATGAATATACATATATACACAAGAGACGAAAAAGCTAAAATAAAAATTAACAATACAGATTGGGTTTTTAAAAGCGAAAGAGGGAAAAAACTTGAGCAATCTGTTATTGAATTTAATAAAACATTTAAAGAGTATGCTCATTATTATTTAGGTACAGATTTAAATAATAAATACACTCAATCAAGTATTGATGAATTAGAGTGTACATTGCTTATTGACCATACTTTAACTAAAAAAGATTTCGAAGATAATATAGGATGGTATGTGGAAAAAAACATTGAGGAGTGTTATTTTTATCAAGATGAGTATAGGAATGTAATTTTAGACCACATTCATTCTAGTGATGATTTCAAAACGAAAAGATTTTGGGCTGAACATTATAACAATCTTCGTTTAGGTTCTTTGGATAGTTTTTTAAGAGATTTTTACTTTTATAGTAAAGTTAAAAAAAAGTTATACTCTCAAAACTATGTAGATTTAGTTAAATATGATGAATATATTATATATCAAGAAGAAACTGTAAAGAGGTTAATAACTAAAAAACCGAAAGTTAAAAAGGTTAAAAAAAATAATACTAAAAATAAAAAAACTTATATTCTTAAAGACAATAACACAGGTTACTATAAGATAGGCAAATCAGCAGACCCTCTAAATAGGGAAAAAACATTGCAGTCGGAAAAACCAACATATCAAATGATTAAAATTTTTAATAAAGATGTAGAATATGAATTGCATAAAAAATATAATAATCAAAGGCAAAGAGGGGAGTGGTTTGATTTAAATAAAACACAAGTTAAATACATATGCACACACTATTAGTATGAAACGATTTATAAGCGATATGGAAACCATACAACTAGCCATCAAGCTAGGAGATTATGAAGATGCATTAGAAATGCTACAAGAGGTTAAAGAAGAAATGATTATATTAGATGCTTTAAACTATGATACGTAAGACCACACTAATAAAAAGTTATGCCTACTTTAAGGGCGAACTACAAAGAGCATACGAAAACACAAATGAGAAACTAATAAACTATTATACAGATGAAATACAAAAACTTCTTACTAAATACTACACAAAGAAACAGGGAGAACATACAACACCTAAAAACTTTGATTGAGAAGCAAACAGGAAAAGACATAACAATAAACACTAGACACAGAGAAATAGTATTTGCTAGAAAGATATACTACAAGATACTAACCCTAACTACTAAAATGAGTTACAAGGCTATGGGGGGTACACTAGGGCAGACACACGCAACTGTGATACATTCCCTAAACAACTTTGATTGGGATTACGACCATAACCCTGCATTTAAAGAAGCATACGATAGAGTGTATAACTTGTACACTAAAAAGGGTACTGTTGCTACTGTTGAAACAATGGTGTACGAAAACAGAGTATTAGAAGGAAAGATAGTTGAACTAAAAGGTCAGATAGACGAACTAAGAAACGAGTTAAAAGAAACACGTAGAAACAATATAAGACCTAGAAACCAACAAGCAACTATATACAATGCTTCTGAAACAGTAATACCGTGAAAAAAGCTATATACATAATAGTAATTATATGGGCTACCTTTCTAACAATAGGAGCAATAGGTGGATTAATTAAAACAATAACAAACTTATGAAAATAAACCACACAAAAATATTAGCTTGGATAGTAATAGGAATAATGACAATATCTATTTGGAATAGCATATATAATTTAGTGTTTTAAAAAAGTAAACTAATTACGTTATACTAATATGTATAATACTGAAGAAATAAGACTTGAAGCACTTAAAGCAATAGAAGATAACAACCTATTGTTTATAGGGGATATACCTGCTTATGTAGGCTTCTCCAAGCGTACTATCTATGACCATAAGCTGCACGAATGTAACGACATAAAAAGCGCATTGAATAAAAACCGTTCTGATATGAAAGTTAAGATGCGTAAGAAGTGGTACGAAAGCGATAACGCAACATTACAAATAGGACTAATGAAGCTGATTAGTGATGACGACGAAGCGCACAGATTGAATGGTACAAAGCGAGAGATAAAGCACGACACAAAACAAAAGAGTTTTAAGGTAGAAGTGATTGACCACAATACAAGTAAATAAAGTATATAACCATCTAACCAACTCTAATAGGAAGATAACATTAGAAGTTGGTGGAACAAGAAGCGGTAAGACATACAATGTCCTCCTGTGGATAATACTACACTACTGTCAACACAACGATAACAAGATTATAACTATATGCCGTAAGACATTCCCTGCATTAAGGGGTACTGTGATGCGAGATTTCCTAGAGATACTTAAAGGTATGGACTTATACGATGAGCAGCACCACAACAAAAGTAATCACGAGTATAAGCTAGATAGCAACCTTATAGAGTTTATATCATTAGACCAACCACAAAAGGTTAGAGGGCGCAAAAGGGATTTACTTTTTTGCAATGAGATGAATGAACTTGATAGAGAAGCATTCCAACAGTTAGCATTTAGAACAACAGAAAAGATTATAGGAGACTTAAACCCATCAGACGAATACCATTGGATATGGGAAAGACTAGAGCCAAGAGATGACGTAGAAATATATAGCACTACTTACCTAGACAATCCTTTTATAGACGATAGCATAAGAAGCGAGATAGAACTACTAAAAGACACAGACGAAAACTATTGGAGAATATATGGACTTGGACAAAGAGCAATTAGCAAAGCAACTATATTCAAATACACAGAGATTGACAGCATACCTGATGATGCACAGCTTGTGGCTTATGGGATGGACTTTGGATTTAACGACCCTACTACACTTGTTGCGACATACAAGAAAGACCACAACCTATACTTTAAAGAAATGCTATACAGGTCAAAGATGACCACAGAGGACATACACCAATATCTAAAAGGAGTAGAGGTATTAGGTATGACTTATGCAGATAGTGCAAGACCTGAAATAATAGAACAGTTGCGTAGATACGGACACAAGGTAATGAAGTCTTATAAGGGTGCTAATTCTGTACTAGCAGGAATAGACTTACTTAAAAGATACAAACTACACGTAACAAAGGATAGCGAGAATATGATTAAAGAGTTTAGAAACTACAAGTGGAAAGAAGATAGAGCAGGTAGGATGACAAATATTCCACAGGATGATTTCAACCACACGATTGATGCTGCCAGATATTCTTGTTACTCTATACTTAGCAGACCTAACTTCGGTAAGTACTACATTCATTAAGAAAAGTTATTTACAATTTGGTTAATAACTAAATAGTTTATATATTAGCATCATAATTAAAAACAAACATATGAAACGTAAGATAGAAAACTTTATATTTGACACAATTATATACGTAGCTGCTTTTGGATTAGTATGCACGTTTTGCCAACTATGCGCACACGCTGATAAATGGATGGGACTATGATAGTAGAAATAGGAAACAAACACTTTAGAGATACAGGAGAAACTATGCAAGAGGTATATTGGAATGAAACCTTTGAGGAGTGGACACCTGTGCTGTGGGAGCAAAAGATGGAGATATGAAAAAGACCAAGAAACAAATAGACGAGAATGTTAGGTTTATACCTTTAGCTGAATGGCAAGAAACGTATCAATACCACAGAACAAACAAGCGCAGCAGACAGGTAGATGAAAACGGTAAGAGATGAAACTACATAAACTACACACAGGAGTTATAATAACCCACATACACACAGACATAGGGATAAGCGTAAAAGCTAGACATCCTAAAGACAAGGATTATAAAGTGTGGGAATTACTACACAGAACACAAGAATTTTACAGAGGGCTTTTATAGCCCTTTTTTTATTTCCTAAAAACCTGCTTTATATACGTTATATTTATATGAAGTATGAATTAAACGTACCCACAAGCCTTAACGAGATTACTCTTGGTCAATACCAACAGTATCTAAAACTACCTGAAGGCTTAACTGAAAACCAAGTAGCCCTTAAAATGGTGGGCATCTTTTGTCAAGTGCCTGACACAGTTGTAAGAAACATCAAAGCTGCTGACATACAAAAAATAGTAGAAACCCTTACAAAGATGTTTGATGAAACTCCTGCACTAACAAGGGAGTTTAAACTTGATGGTAAAAAATATGGATTTATACCTAACCTAGATAATATGTCTTTTGGAGAGTACATAGACATTGACACATACTTGGGGGATTGGGATAACATAGAGAGGGCTATGGCAGTTCTTTACAGACCCATACAGGGCAAATACGATAAACTGTATAACATAGAGCCATACGAAGCTAAAGATGCTTTACATTACAAGCATATGCCATTAGGAGTTGTATTAGGTTCTATTGTTTTTTTTTACAATTTAGGGAGCGAATTGTGTCAGGTTATGATGGACTATTCACTCAAGGAGGGAATGACTTATCAACAGAAGCAAACTTTGGAGCAAAGTGGGGTTGGTATCAATCAATATACGGATTGGCTCAAGGAAACATTACAAGATTTGAAAATATCACTAAACTAAATATGCACGAGTGTTTATACGCATTAGAGTTTATGAAAGAGAAGAACGAATTAGAAGCAAAAAGAATTAAACGAAATGGCTAACATAGCACCAAGAGGGTTTTACCTTGTACTAGATAAGATTAAAAACGAGTTACTAGCTAACAGTAGTGTTAATACAGTAACAACAGGAGATTTGTCCGAGATAGATTTATCCAAGCAAACAATGTTTCCGCTAACACACGTAATAGTAAACAGCGTAACTATGCAGGAGCAGACACTTACTTTTCAAATATCTGTATTATCAATGGATATTGTAGACACATCAAAGTCAAGTACAACAGATGTGTTTATAGGAAACAATAACGAGCAAGACATACTAAACACTCAACTAGCTGTAATAAACAAACTGACAGGGGTTTTAAGACAAGGCACACTATACAGGGATATGTTTCAATTAACAGGTGACCCTACTTGTGAACCTTTCTATGATAGGTTTGAGAACGAACTAGCAGGATGGAGTTGTAACATTAGCATACAAATACCTAACGACCAAAACTTGTGTTAGACAATACAGAGGACATACTAGAAAAATTTGCCAAGAGGGTTATACAGCAATCTAGGACACGACTTACAAAGGGTAAGATGAATGTCAATAAGTCCTTGTACAATAGCCTTAAATACAAGTTAGACACAACTCCTAGTTCTTTTGTGATACACTTCCTAATGAATGAGTACGGTCAATTTGTAGACAGGGGTGTAAAAGGTACAAAGTCTAACTATGTAGAAAATAAGAAAACACCATTTAGCTACAAGCCAAGTTCTAACCTTATAGGACTAGAAGCTGCAACAGGCATCTTTGGTAAGTGGGCTAAAAAGAAAGGATTTAGATTAAGAGACAAGGGTAAGTTTGCAAAAGGCACATACAAAACAATAGGGTTTATTATAGCACAGTCAATCAAAAAGAAAGGTATAAAAGCTACACAGTTTTTTAGTAGAAGTTTTGAACAAGCATACGAGAAACTACCAAAAGAAATAATAGAAGCATATAAACTAGATTTAGAGGAGTTTATATCATCATCATCATATGAAAGAAAATAACTATGGCAAACTTATTACTACGTTCTCCACAATATAAATCTACTACTGCTGTTGGTATGTTATCTGCCAATATAGCGGTTAGTATTGAAGGTACGTTAAGATACACAATTACAAAAAACGCTATTAACAATGTGGTGGTATTTGATATATCAGAGATAGCAAGAGATTATATAACACATACTTTTGGGTTAAGTAACCCTGCATCTACAATAGCTATAAGTACAACTCTAACACAATACACAGGGCTTAATGGTACAGGAACTGCAACTGCACTATCACCTGTTTCAGACGTAGGCTATGATGGATATGGAGAGTTTAGCGAGGGTATAAACCCAACAATAGGTGGTACAGGTCAAGCTATACAAACAAACACAGATATTTACTTACCTGACAACACAGCTAGTTACATACCTATAAACTACTTAACGGGTCAGATAGCTATATCTACAACAGACACAATAAAACAAATAGGTAGTCCTTTAGTAACGTTTACAATCAATAGGGTTTGCGATACAAAGTTTGGTTCTACAAAGGTTACTTTTGTCAATAAGTTTGGCGCACTACAAGAATTGTATTTTTTCTTTAAACAGCAAGAAACAGTAAATGTAAGTTCTGAAAACTATAAATCTAACCTTGTAACAAATACAAGCCCTGCAACATACGACATAACAAGGCATCAAGTATCTACATACAACGTAAACGCTAAAGAAACTATTAGCTTAAACACTCCTTTTGTTGCTGACAATTACAACCTAGTATTAGAAGAACTATTATTGAGCGAGCATATATGGCTAACAAAAGATGGCACTACTTCTCCTATTATACCTAAAACAAAATCATTGCAATTTAAAACATCAGTCAATGATAGGCTTGTGCAATACACGTTAGAGTTTGAATTTGCATTTGACAAAATAAACAATATAAGATAGTGCAGGTAATACAGCTATACATATCAGACCAAAGGGTAGAACTTTTTAAGGATGAAAGTGTTACAATAACAGACAGCATCCAAAACGTAAAAGACATAGGTTCTATATTTACTGCATTTAGTCAATCTTTTAATGTACCTGCAAGTAAGGCTAACAATAAGATATTTAAACACTATTACGATTACAACATTGATTTAGCATACTCGTTTAATGCTAATGATTTAGTGTCAGGAATTATAGAACTAAACAACCTGCCATTTAGAAAGGGTTTTATAGGGCTTGATGGTGTTACTTTAAAAAACAACAAACCACACTCGTACAAAATTACATTCTTTGGAGAAACAGTAGATTTAAAAACAAAACTAAAAGAAACTAAATTAAGTACGGTATTTCAGGGAGTTACTACTTACGACCACACCTATGGAGTATCAACTGTAAAAACAGGATTAGAAAGTAGTTTAGCAAGTGGGGCAATACGCTATCCTTTAATATCACATACTGAAAGATTGTTTTATGATAGTGGTACAAATACTGCTAATGACCGTAATTTACATTATGATACAAGTGGAGGTGGTAGCGGTTCACATAATCACGGAGTAAGATACAACGACTTGAAACCTGCTATAAAATTAAGTGCTATTGTAGATGAAATAGAAACATTTACAGGATTAACTTTTACAAGTGGTGCAAGTGATGATTTCTTTGATGAAACAAACAACCCTTTGTGGGGTAATTTATATTTGTGGTTAAGTAGGGTAAAAGGTGCGCTAGGTTTAAACTTAACAGGAACAGCAGAAGTTAATATGCCAATTACAAGTTTTGATTTCTCTAGTGCAAGCCCTAATCAATGGACACCTTATTCACAAGGCACAAACGCATTTTCAGGTCCATATTCTAAAATGAATTTAATATCAGGCACAAATTACGAAGCTATATGGACAACAAGGTCAGAACCTTCATTTTTAGGAAGTTTAGGACACTACTACTACACTACCTTCACAGCAACAAGTACATCACAATTCACTATAATTACAGAAGATGTTACAGGCACACCTTTTACAATTTCAACAGCGACAGGCACAGGTACGCTTTCAATTACATCAGCTAATATACCAGGTTCTATATATGGTATAACAAGGTCAATAAGATATAGGGTAACAAGTGAAGACCCTGCTATAACATTCACACCTACAATAAACTTTAGGTATTCGATATTTAACCCAAGTGGTGGTGGTTCTATTACAAATTATGACACAACAATTACAGGCAACGCTATTGCGCCAAACGGTGCTGTTAGTAATATAGTAGTATCAGACCAAATGCCTGATTTAAAAGTTATTGATTTTCTCACAGGACTATTTAAGATGTTTAACCTTACAGCTTTTGTACAAGATGACGGTAAGATTAAGGTTATGACTTTAGATAATTTTTACACAGCAGGTTCTTCTTATGATATTAGTGAGTTTGTTGATGTTAATGAGGGTAATGTTAATTTCGCAATACCTTACCAAGAAGTAGCTTTTAGATTTAAAAAACCAAATACATTTTTAGGTATAAACTTTAGCGAGATTAACAACAAGGTATTTGCAGACCTAGAAAGCACAACAGCCGAAAGCCCTGATGTACAAACTACAAACAGAGGAGGTAAGTATGTAGTACAACTACCTTTCGGTAAGATGATTTATGAAAGACTTAATGATTTAGATGATGGTTCTCAAAGTTTAATGCAATACGGCTATTGTACTGACAAAGACCAAAACCCTATTAATATAGACCCTCTTATTTTAAATATAAGCAACGACACTTTGACAAGTGGAAACCAATTAAGTTTTTACAATGGTAGTAGTACAGGAACAGCAGCAGCCCTATCAACATACAATAGACCATCTAATACATATGGCACAAGTCAATCTATAAACTTTGGTACAGAGATAGATGAATATACAGGACTAGCAGAAGATGACAGTTTATTTGAGAACTACTATAAGAATTATATAGTAGATACATTTGATGCTAGGAGAAGATTAGTAAAAGTAAAAGCATTTTTACCATTAAGAATATTATTAAACTATCAACTTAAAGATGTATTTATTATAAATGGAAGGGAGTATATTATAAACAGCGTAAACACAAACCTGCTAACAGGCAAAAGTGATTTAGAACTATTAAACAAGTTATGATTAAGAATATACTAGACTTATTAGAGTTAGCAAAAGGAGAAACAGAGAACATCCGTATAGCAAAAGGTAAGTATCATTTGCCTAATAGTTTGATGGGTGCAGGTAAGAAAATTAAAAGAGAAGCGAAATGGCAGAAAAAATAATTATAGACCTAGAAGCAAAAACTGACAAAGCCTTAAAAGGCATACAGGATTTATCCCAAGAGGTTGGAGATTTAAATAAAGAAGTAGCTAAAGGTAATAAGCAAACAGAAGAAGGCTTAAAGGGAGTTGAAAGCGCATCTAAAGACACAGCAAGAGGTGTAAAAGGTATCGGTAATGCTTTAAAAGCAGCAGGTATTGGTTTGGCTATTGCTGCCTTTGCCAAGCTAAAAGAAATATTTGAACAAAACCAAGTAGTAGCGGATGGCTTTAATAAGGCTTTTGAGTTTATATCTATTGCATTTAATGACTTTGCTAATTTTATTATAAACAACTCTAGTATAGTAACAGATTTCTTTAAGTCTATATTTGAAGACCCTATTGGTTCACTACAAACATTTGGCAATTTAGTCAAGGAGAATATCATAGAAAGGTTTAATAGTTTTTTAGATACTCTGGGGTTTATTGCAAGTGCTGTTAAAAAAGTATTCGAAGGGGATTTTGTAGGTGCATTAGACGATGTTAAAAGTGCAGGGAAAGAAAGTATAGACGTACTTACAGGAGTTAATAATTCTTTTGACAAAGGCACAGAAGCGGTAAGCAAAGTTGTTAAAGCGACTACTGAATATGTTAAAGAAACAGGCAAAGCTGCAGCAGCAAATGTAGAACTAGAAAAAACAGCTAGACTTGCAGAAGCAGCCAATCAGGGGCTAATTGAAAAATACGATAGACAAGCTGAACAGTTACGACAAACAAGAGATGACGAAAGTAAGAGTTTTGAGGAGCGTATAAAAGCTAATCAAGAATTAGGTAAACTCCTAGACGAACAAGAAAAAGCTATGATGGCTAATGCGAATGCTAGGGTATTACAAGCAGAAGCAGAACTAGCTAAAAACAAAGATAATATAGATTTACAAATAGCCTACCAAGAAGCACTTAACGAACAGGCAGGCATTGAGGCGCAAATAACAGGCTTTAGAAGTGAGCAACAAACAAACACTAATTCACTTTTAAGAGAACAAACAGACTTACAAAACGAATTAGCACTTATAGGTAAGTCAGAACGTGAGATAGAAAGGCTAGAGTTACAACAAGACTATGATGCTAAAAAGCTACTTATAGAACGTGAGATAACTGACGAAGCGCAAAAGAATGAGATGCTTATTGCTCTTAAAAAAGACTTTGATGGCAAAATAAACGGTCTTAACGAACAAGCTTCTGATAATGAGATTACTTGGGCTAAAATGACACAAGACCAAAAACTCGCTTATGCTCAACAAGGTTTAGCAGGTTTAGCAGCTAATTTGGGTAAAGAAACAGCAGCAGGTAAGGCAGCAGCTATATCTAGTGCTTTAATAGCTACTTATCAGGGTGCGCAAAATAGTTACGCATCTCTTTCTAAAATACCTGTTGTAGGACCTGCATTAGGGTTTGCAGCAGCAGCAGCAGCGACAGTAGCAGGTTTAGCAAATGTTAAAGCCATCGCATCTACTAAAACACCACAAGTAGCAGGTGGAGGAGGTACACCAAGCGTAAGCGCACCAAGTAGACCAAGCGCACCACAACCCCCTGCATTTAATTTAGTAGGAGCAGGAGCAGGAAACCAATTAGCAGAAACAATAGCAGGTCAAAATGAAAGACCTATTAAAGCGTTTGTAACATCACAAGACGTAACAACTGCACAAAGTTTAGAGCGTAATATAGTAGAGGGCGCATCAATATAGTAAAATATAAAAAATAAACGTTATAGTTATATGAGGATAGTTGAACTTATTTTAGATGAAAATAGTGTAGAGGGTATAGAGGCTATCTCTATTGTAGAAAACCCTGCCATTGAAGAAGACTTTGTTGCACTAAAAAACGAAGAAGTACAACTAGCGCAAATAGACAAACAACTATTAGTAGGTGCTTTACTTATTCCTAACAAACCTATATACAGACGTAAAGGAGAAGATGAGTATTATATTTACTTCTCTAAAGACACTATCCGTAAGGCTGCTGAAATGTACCTTATGAAAGGCAATCAGAACAACAGCACACTAGAACACCAACACAGCCTAAATGGGCTTACGCTAGTAGAGAGTTGGCTAGTAGAAGATGAAACACACGATAAGTCTAGAAAGTATGGCTTAAACGTGCCTGTGGGTACTTGGATGGGTGTTGTTAAAGTAAACAACGATGAGGTTTGGAATGACTATGTAAAAACAGGCAAAGTAAAAGGCTTCTCAATAGAGGGTTATTTCATTGACAAGATGGAAAGACCTAAAGAACCTATAAATGACTTTGAAGAAGAAGAAGCACAAGATATGCTATCTTATATACGCAGAATTGTAAGAAATGACAAACGCTATAAGGATGGTAAGAAAGAAGAACTAGAAAGCTACTCTGACTATCCTGATGCTGTAAAGAATAACGCACAAAGAGGTATAGACCTTAACAAAGAAGTAAACAACAAATGTGCAACAGAAGTAGGTAAGATACGAGCGCAACAACTAGCACAAGGCAAACCTATTAGCGAAAACACCATAAAACGTATGTACTCTTACTTGTCAAGAGCAGAGGAGTATTATGATGAAAGCGACACTAAAGCTTGTGGTACTATATCTTACTTGTTGTGGGGTGGTAAAGCTGCCAAGAGATGGTCAGAAAGCAAACTAAAAGAATTAGGGTTGTTAGAGTTAGCGAGTGAAGTAGTTAGCGATACTATGGCTATTATAGATGATAGACTAGCTTACGCAACTAAAGAACTAGCAATAAAAGCAGCACAGGATATAGGTTGTGAGAGTTACCACGAACACGAGTATGAGGGTAAGACTTGGTTTATGCCTTGTGAGCAACACAAACTTAAAGCACCTTGTACTGATGGATATGAGCAGTACGGAATGAAAAGAAAGAATGGTAAGTTAGTACCTAATTGCATACCTATTAAGTAATGGCTAAAAGAATAGAAGTAGCGCATATAATAAAACCTAAAGTAAGACGTAAGGGTGTACACGCTAAAACTAAAATGAGTAGCATAAAGGGTAGCAAACATTATAAGAAAAAATACAGAGGGCAAGGATGAAAGATTTAACAGTATCACGCACAAGTCCTAAAAGCAGTAAACGTGGATGTTTATGTGCAGACAAAGATACTTATAGTACAAAATGCTGTAAAGGTAAATTGATAAATCAAGGAATAGGTAAAGTATAATATATATTATGAAAACAAATAAAAACGCAATGAGCAAGATTGCTCAGATACATAAAGAACAATTATCTACTCAAAAGGTTGAACTTGGTGTTGTTGATGACTTAAACAAAACTCTTAATTCATCTCAAACACTTGAAAAAGAAATTATTAAAATTAATAAAACAATAGGAGAAAACCGCAAACTTGCTGCAAGTGCTTTAAAAGAACAAAAGAAACTTAAACAGATAGCAGAAAAAGCATCAGATAAATTTAGAAAATTAGAAAGAGAATTTGAAACAGCGAGACAAGACAGTAATAGAGCAGATAAAGATTATAGCGGTGCTGTAAGTTCTTTTAAAAGATTTGATGAAAACGCAGATAGATTTGTTGCAAAACGTAAACCTTTAATAAAAGAGGCTACTAAAAATGTTTCTTCTTTTGAGAAAATGATTACACAAGCTGAAAAGGCTGCTAAAGATTTAGGTGTTAAAATACCTACTGCAAGTTTTTCTAAAATGCGTGATAGATTAAATAAACTAATAAAAACTAATTAGAGTATAAAATATAAATTATGAAAAAAGCGATGAGTAAGATTGCTCAAATAAATAAAGAACAACTATCTAAAGTAGAGTTAAGTAGCTTAAAAGAATTAACAAGTGCTACAAAAAAAGTAGACAAAGACCTTTCACAAGGTCAAAAGGCTGAACGTAGATTTGTTAAATTAAGCCAACAAGCTGCTCAATTAGCAAAAGAGTTTAGACAATACGCAAGTGAGTATAGCGCAGGTATTGGTATAAGTGCACCTTTAGTCAATATTATGAATGAATATGTCAGAAATGGTAGAGAACTAGGGGTTGATGTTACCAAAACAAATGAATATAAAAATGCTGAAATGACTTTAGGGGCGCATAAAGAATATGTAAAAGAAATACAAAAGCTTGCAGATGAAGCTGAATTAAAAGCAAAGCAGCTAAGCTAAAAATGTAAAATAAGTTAATTAAATAGTTATAGTTATATGAAAGCAACCGAAATGTTAAATAAGATTAAAACTTTTCTTGGTGAAGAAACTGCTGACATTGTAAAGGATGTTGAGCAATCACAAGAGAAGGTAGAACTAGCGACTGCAAAGCTAGACAACGGTACTGTATTAGAAGCAGAAGCGTTTGAAGCAGGAAAAGAAATATTTATAGTTACCGAAGATGACAAAGTAGCGTTGCCTGTTGGCGATTATACTATGGAAGATGGTAAGATGCTAGTAGTAGCAGAAGAAGGCATCATTGCTGAAATTAAAGACCTAGACGAAGAAGAAGCACCTGCTGAAGAAGAAGTAGAAGCAGAAGAAGAAGAAATGGGCTATGTTACTAAAGAAGAACTAGCAGAAGCAGTATCTGAAATCAAAGCTATGATTGAAGATATGAAGAAAGAAGAAATGAGTGAAGATGAAGTAGAGTTATCAGAGGAATTACCGAAAGAAGTAAAAGAGGAATTGTCTGAACCTGCTGCCGAGCCTATTGCTCATAACCCTGAACAAAAAAATAACAATATCGGAGTTAAGTTTGCACAAAACAGAAAACCAAGCATTCTTGATAAGGTAATGTCTAAAATTAACAACTAAAATTAAATAAATAAAATGGCTAATCCAACAATTACAAATTCAAGTTATAGTGGAGAGTTTGCAGGGAAGTATCTAGGTGCTGCTTTGCTATCCGCAAAAACTTTAGACGAAGGAGCAATTACTATCCTTCCTAATATCAAATATAAAGCTGCTATGAAAGTAGGAGCATTTTCTAACCTTGTACGTTCTGCTGACTGTGATTTTGATGCTACAACATCAGGTCTTACACTAACAGAAAAAGTACTCACCCCCTCTGAAATGCAAGTAAATCTGCAAATTTGCCGAAAGGAACTACATCAGGATTGGGAGGCGGCACAAATGGGCTTTAGTGCTTTTGATGAATTGCCTCCTTTATTTTCTGACTATGTTATTGCAAGAGTAGCTGCTGAGGTTGCTAAGGCAACTGAAACATCTATTTGGAGTGGTACAGCAGGAGAAGGTTCTTTTAATGGCTTTTCTACTGAACTAGGTGGAGATGGAACGGTTGTAGATGTTGCAGCAGGTGGTGCTATTACTGCTACAAATGTTGTGGCTAAATTAGGTGCTATTGTAGATGCTATCCCAAGCGGTGTTTATGGAAAAGAAGATTTAACTATCTATATTTCACAAAATATTGCTAAGGCTTATATCTCTGCACAAGCTGCACTAGGTTATAGAGAACTTTATAACGTAGGACAGACAGAAATGAACTTTCAAGGTATCAAGTTGTTTACAACAGGTGGACTAGCTGATAACACAGCAGTTGCTGCACAAGCATCTAACTTATTCTTTGGTACAGGTCTATTAGATGACCGTAATGAAGTTAAAGTTATTGATATGGCTGACCTAGATGGTTCACAAAATGTTCGTGTAGTTATGCGCTATACAGCAGGTATTCAGTATGGTATCGGTTCTGATATTGTATTGCTAAGTTAATATTAACCAACATAAAAGGGGTGGGCTAGGAATATCCTACCTGCCCTTTTTTAATAAATAAATAAATATGAGTTGTGCAATAACAAAAGGTAGAGGCATAGGCTGTAAGACAGCTTACGCAGGTATCAAAAATGTATACATACTTGATTATAGCGCAGCGATAGCAGCGTTAAGCCCATCATCAGGAACGGTAACACTACCAACTGATAATAGTGCTGAATTTTTCAAGTTTGAAGTAAAAGGTGGTCAAACATCTTTAGAAACAAGCGTAACATCAAGCAGAGAAAATGGAACTACTTTTTATGAAAGTACTCTAAACATTACTTTTCAAAACCTAGATGTTGCAACACAAGAGGAGATAAAACTCTTAAACAGAGGTAGGGCGCACTATGTTGTTGAACTATATCCTGATGGAGCAGGTACTACAAAGTACTTACTAGTAGGAAAAGACAACGGTGCAGAGGTTACAGGTGGTACAATTTTAACAGGAGCAGCAGCAGCTGATTTGCAGGGCTTTACTATTACGGTAGTAGCTAGTGAGGTTAATCCACCATTCTTCTCTACAATACCTGACATTAGTACAGCAACAGCAATTACTCCTGCTTAATATATTTTTTGTATATTTGCTAAAGAAAGAGAATAGTTCTTGTTTTAATTATGATAGAGGGGGGTGCAATAGCATCCCTCTTTTTTTATTACAAATTCTCACTTTTTAGCGTTATACTTATATGAAGATACTTACTACAAGTACAAGTTCGCAAACAATAGAGTTTATACCTAGATTGTATAGTACAAGTGCTACGCTTATACTAACGGATGACACTACTAATGTATCTACCACAACTGACGTAACCCTTACACAAAGTGGGGATTACTTAAACCTATCACACACCTTTACTTTAGTAGAGGGGAGATTTTATGATTTGCAATTAAATGCAGATGGAGATGTTTGGGGTGCTAATACTAATCAATGGCAATTAGAAACTCAAACTTGGGATAGTGATGAATTATCTAGCTTAATATACAATGACAAGATATTCTGTACTGACCAAGATGTAGACCAAACGCAAAATAAGTATTATTCTGTTAATAAAAACGAATATACTACTAACGACACACACGACAACGATTATATAGTACTATGATACACGCTTTAAGTTTATCGAATTATGTTAGCCCTACTATTGAAGAAAAGAAAGGTAAGGCTTTTGTAACATACGGAGATAAAAACTCATACTTTCAGTACCTAATAGACCGTTATAATGGTAGCCCTACAAACAATGCTGTTATCAATGGTATTAGTGAGATGATATACGGTAAGGGTTTAGATGCTACCGACAGCAATAAGAAACCTGATGCATACGCACAAGCTATTACACTACTACACAAAGATTGTACACGTAAACTATGTGCAGACCTTAAACTGTTTGGTCAATGTAGTATGCAGGTAATTTACAGTAAAGACAGAAAAAAGATAGCAAGGGTTGAGCATATACCTGTTGAACAACTAGCTGCTGAAAAGTGCAACGACAAAGGAGAAATAGAAGCATATTACTACTCTAACGATTGGGCTAAATACAACCGTATTAACCAAGTAAAGCGCATACCTGCTTTTGGTATGAGTAATGAAGCTATTGAGATTGTGTACGTTAAACCTTACAGAGCAGGATACAAGTACTATGCTACCCCTGACTATCAAGGTGGGTTACAATATGCAGACCTAGAAGAAGAAATATCTAACTTTCATATAAATAACATACAATCAGGACTATCTCCTAGTATGCTTATCAACTTTAATTCAGGCACACCTAGTGCAGAAGAAAGGGAGATGATTGAAAGACGTATTTACGATAAGTTTTCAGGTAGTAGTAATGCAGGTAAGTTTATATTATCATTTAACGACAGCCCTGAAACAGCAGCTACAATAGACCCTGTACAGTTAAGTGATGCACACAACCAATATCAGTTTTTAAGCGATGAGAGCAGCCGTAAGATACTTGTATCGCATAGGGTAGTATCTCCTATGCTTTTAGGGATTAAAGACAATACAGGGCTTGGAAACAACGCAGAGGAATTAGAAACAGCTACAAAGCTAATGATGAACTTGGTTATTAAGCCTTTTCAGAACTTGCTTATAGAAGCATTTGACAAGATACTAGCATACAACAATATATCGCTAAACCTATACTTTAAAACCTTACAACCGTTAGAGTTTATAGATATTGACAAAGACATTATTGATGATGAAACACAAGAAGAAGAAACAGGTGTAAAGTTAGCTAGTGATTTAGATAAATTTGTAGACACAGATATTGCTGATGCTCTTATAGATTTAGGACAAAGCGAAGAAGAACTACTAAAAGACTTTGAGGTTATAGACGAACAAGAAGTAGACTATGACAATGATGATGACCTAAACCAAAAAATAAAAGAGTTAAACGAGCAAACTAATTTAGCTAGTACAGGTAGTGCAAAGCCATACCAAGATAGTAAGCAAGATGGTAAATCTAAACAAAAAGGTCAAGAGGAGAAAACATATTTAGTTAGATATATGTACAATCCTGCAAAGACTAAAAGCACATCTAGGGAGTTTTGTAAAAAGATGGTAGCTGCTAAAAAGGTATATCGTAAAGAAGACATTACAGCTATGACCACTAAAGTAGTAAATGCAGGGTTTGGTAAGGGTGGTTCAGACAGCTATTCGGTTTGGTTATTTAAGGGTGGCAGTCGCTGTGAACATCGCTGGTTTCGACGTATTTACGCACGCAAGGAAGGCTCTAAAAGTTTAGGTAGTGTAATTAGTACAACAGAAGCTAAAAGTCAAGGATTTAAGCCTGAAACTAACGCACAGAAAGTACCTGTTGCACCTAAAGATATGAAGTACAAAGGCTATACAGCAGCGTATTGGAACAAAATGGGATTT
>Ga0209337_1000888_pt1 | contig 23670 bp, 22 predicted proteins | sample LinPmetageLP53_FD_184044 | JGI IMG/M metagenome (GOLD analysis project Ga0209337, IMG submission 184044) | Marine viral communities from the Pacific Ocean - LP-53 (SPAdes) (version 2) | ecosystem: Environmental > Aquatic > Marine > Oceanic | place: Pacific Ocean | collected 2010-02-08 | reverse complement strand
AGTAAAAACCTTCAAAACAAAAAAGGCAGGAGAAACAGCCTTCAAAAAAATAAGAGAAGAAAGAAAAACTAAAAGAGACTATAAAACTATGAAACTTATGGACGGTTTGAAAATATTAGACTATTCCGCCTAATCATCTTCGGGAAAAAAAAATTGATCTATAAAAGCGGAAGCAACCTGTCGAGCTTGGACTAACATTTCTACGTCGTGATTTTCGTCAGCGGTTCTAATTAAAGAATATGTAACCATAATAGATTTTTTTAATTCTTTTATTAGATCGTTTTTTTCCTCCATCATTTCTTTAAATTGTGCCGCCATTTCTAAATAATGTTGTTCTGTCGTTTGCTCTGTCATTATAATTATATTCATATATATTAATAATGTCTAATAATCCGTTTATTTTGCCGAAAGAATATTTTGAAATGAGGGAAAGAAATTCAAAAAGATTTGAGGAAAGGCTTTTGGAGTTATTACTTCATAAGCGTAAGAGCGAAGTTAATCCGCTTAGCCATTAAAGGCGTTTTCTTGAATTCTTTTCCAAGAAATTCAAATTTTTCACCTGTTTTAATTTTTTTTAATTTGTTTAATTCAGATTTAGTAAACTTATGAGATTTTGGGACTTTAAGCTGAGATCTTAATCCGCCTTCTTTAAATTTTATCTTTTCGCCGTCTAAAACAACTTCACCGGTTTTTTTAGCCATTCTATAATATATGTATGGATTTATTTTTTTGCCGTTATTTATTTTAGGGGTAACAACTTGGAATTATATTTGGATAAAGTGTTGTTGTGAAATTCCTGACAAACCTTATTCCGTAACTATGGCGGCTATCCCTGATTGGAACTAATAATTTGAGGATCCTGGGGGGTCACCGTCTTTGTTACATTTTCGAACACGCTTGAAATTTTCTTTATTCCAAGATTTCTTAAATTCTTGGTAATCTTTCGCAATTTCTCCGTTTGGTAGTTCGTTAGTGAATACCTCACAAACCATTTGAAGACTTTCAGGTATATAAATACGACTTTTACCGTTACCGTTCAAAAGTTTTTTATCATAATAAATAGCAGGATTTCCCCTTAAAGTTTTAATTTTTGAAATTAGTTTTTTATCTTCAATGATTCTGTTCTCATCTTCAATGATCCTGTTCTTAAAATCCTCCTCATAATCGAGAGGGGCATAGATCGGGTTTGAGTTAATTTCGTCAAGAGTTACAGGAAAGTAGATATAGGGTTTCCATTCTTCACCAAATAATTTATTATTGGAGGTGTAATATTCTAAAAATTTCCCGTTTGTTTCAATGTTATAACATCTCATATATTTAGGACATATTTCAGTAATTTTAGCGACTATATTTGATCGGGACGGGACTATTATTTGATCCCCTACTTTAAAGGGATAGGTTTCAAAAAATTTTTGTTTTTCAAGTTCGTAGTTGATAGGCATTATATTTATATAATGTAGATATTTTAATTTTAAGTATTGAATTTAATTCAACTTTTTTTTTTGATTTAAATTATTTTTTGGCGTATAATTCCTGAGTTGCGACTGAGTGACCCATTTTTTTAGCTACTTCCTGTTTCTCATTTAATTCAGGGGCGAATTTCTCAGTAATAAAAATATGTCTTAACATATTAACACCGATTTTTTTCCCGGTTGGTTCAAATACTTTTGAAATATATTTCCCTAAACCATTGGCGGATTGTGGCTCACCTTTACTGTTTAAAAGCAAATGATCTGTTGGATTAACTCTTAACCAAATATTTAATACTGAATTAAGTTTCTTTCCTACGGGGATTTGATTTTCTCCGTATTTCTTAGAGGTCTTATATTCTCCAAAATGGAAATACTTTTTATTTCTGCTACGTAATACTAAATAATTGTTTTCTGCCTTTTCTTCGTCGTCTAACTTTTTGAAATCGTCTTCTTTAATGATATTCATAGGGGCATAGTCAAGGCGGGTCGGTGGGTTTTCATCGTCTAAAAATAAATTAGCTACTACCCATTTTTGAATTAAATCAAATTGTTTTCTTGTTAATTCTGATTTTGTTAAAAGTTCACGTTCCATTATATCGGCTTTGTATTTATTCATAACCTTTCTTAATTCTTTCATTGAAACCCAATTCTCTTTTTGAGTTTCGCTCTTTTCCTGTTTCTGTGCTTCTTCTTTGCTTTGTTTGTTTAATTCATCTAAGTAACCACGATAAAAGACGAGTTCTTCGTCGTAGTCGTTCTCATCGTTCATTGAATCAAGTCCCACGATAATAGCTGATAAATAATTTTTTTGTGTGGATAGTTTTAATTCTTGTAACTTCTCGGCGACTTTATCCTCATTTTTTAAAAAATTAAGATCTTCTAATTCTCGATTTCCTTCTATAAAATCGTGTAATTTTCGGAGTGAAATCATATAGGCTCTGAGTGAGTTCGGTTTGATGTTCCGCTTTGAGTCAATCGCTTCTTTGATAATATCCATAATTAATTTATATTATAAAAGAAGATTTTATTTTAAAACTTTTATTCTAAATTAACTTCCTATTAATTGGTTGGGTGAAATAAGGGAGGTTAATCCTGTGTTAATTGTATTAGCCATCATTTCAGCCATTTCTCTAAATCTTTCGGCTTTTCTGTCTTCTTCAATCTTCATAGGATCCTGACGGATTTTGAAAACTGCCTGAGTTTCATTGACGAGATTATCAGCGAGACTTCCATCGGCGTTTCTTACTAATGTAGTAATAAGATTAATATTTAACTGCTGCCCGTTGTTGATGTCAATCCAATTCTCGAATGGTGCGACATATACTAAGGATTGATTATCCTCACCGGTGCCGAATTCTTCCCTTGGTATAATAGCTATACTCTTCGCCTCGGCGGAGTTTTCGCCTTCATAAGACTTAACCAAAGGCATTTCAGGAATAGAAATATGGAGGGTATTATTATTTGCGGTTTGGTCGGGTTCCTGGTCTGATGTGACAGAAGCACCAGTAGCAGCACCGCCGCCGAAATCTTCCTCATTATTACTGAAACCTAAAAGGTTCGCCACGTCTGCTTCTGCTCCTCCACCGGAACCACGCAAGAAAAGACGGGCATTTGAGCTTAGGTCTTGTAACGCTCCGCCTCCTACGGTTCCTTCTACTTCCAAAGATCCACTTCCTCCAACGCTTTCAATTGGTTCAGTAGTATTGAAAATACCCTGAGTGAAAATAGCTAAGGGAGAAGTTTCCAAAGCTACCGGAGTGGCTCCCTGATAGTTATAGGGGTTTCCTACTACTGTCCCGGTGATTCCATCTGTTAAAGTTAATGTGCCGTTGGTGTTCCCTGTTGGGTCTAAGGTTCCTATATAAAGAGGGGGAGATGTCAAAGGAACGTTCCCGCCCTTAATATGGTATGTCAACGGGTCGACTTGAAACCAATACAACCCGTCCCAGGTTGTCCCGGCGTTACTTGCGTTAGTTCTCCAACTATACCCATTTGTATTTCCGATTAATTCAGTAAAGGTCACTACATTTGTTCCGGCTGGATTTTCCCAAGTGTCTCCGTCGAGGGTATAACCGGATTGAACCTGAGAAGCGGCTTTCTGAAAGGTTACTGTTGGGAAGAAAGGAGCCTCTGACATTTTAGGGTAGTGCTGAGCTATCTTAGTCCCGGTATCGTTAAGACTTGGGTCGTTTGAGTCAAAAACAGTTCCCGGGAATGAGTCAGTCCCTACGATTAAAGTTTTAACGAAAGGCGTATTAGTTTCAGGTGAATTTCCTCCTAATCCATCAGCTAAGGCGGTGTAGGTGGTCTCCCCTTGTCCTTTTTTTAAGAGCTGAATTATAACTCTTCGAGAAGATTGAGAAGAAGCGTAAATAGATAATTTACACTCTAATTTTACGTGGGGATCAAATACTCCTCCATTTGCGTTAAATATGGGGTCAAATAATCCACTTAAATTTCTACGGACGTCAGACTGAAACCAATTAGGAGCCCCTATGACGGAACCCTGTCTCTGCCTTCCGTATGTAACCCCCATAGTTACCCCATCGAATTCCATTGAAATATCGTAACGTTGATTAGTAAAAGCAAGGTTGGGGTTGGGGTTTGCCGGATTACTTAATCTATCTCTGACTAAGCCCATTTGTAAAGGCTGGAATCTTTCATTATTAGTATTAGGCTGAATCATATTCCACGTTTGAGAACCTAAATAAACAAGTGTGGAGCGTTTGGAAATTACGGAAGAAGCCGCCGCCGCATTAAGTCCGTTATATGAGATTTTAGCTTCTTCATTATCTATCCCCTGGTTTGAAATTGCGACCTCGCCTGAATCAAAGGTGTTATAACTTCCTGAGTTTTCGTCGGGGGTTGGGACTGAAACATAAGTGATTTGAAATCTATCGGGATCAGCAGAGGCGGCGGGGGCGAGAAAGTCAACAGTCCAATTATAATTCTGCTGTTGGTTTACAGCGTTAAGAGCTATTTCGACGGCTTCCGCTAATCCTTCCCCATCGTAGGAACCTGAGGGGATAGTGTTAAAATGTGGGACGTCCTGATTTGTTCCACCGGTTCCAAAGCGGAATCCAATAGTATTGTTCTGAGTGGTTACCTCATAAAAAGACCCTCTAAAATGGATAAATTTTTGGAGGCAGATCTGAGAATTTGGCTCTATAATTATAGGTTGGGGATAATGATTTTCATAGAGGTAGGCTTCTTGGTTAGTTGTGCTACTTGTGCTTAATAACGACATTTTATAATATAATTACATATAAAAAATAATATCAATATATTTTATAATTATGAATAAAGATTTAATAAATACAAGTAACGAATTAGAACTCTTACATATTACGAAAGGCAAGGGAATTGAATCCCTTAATAAAAAAATTATGGATAAAAAAGAAAATGAAAAGAAGCCTATTAATCCCAAAAACATATTTGAGGGGATTAATAAATCAAAAATAAAAGATAGTAAATTTAGACAAAATAAAAAATTCAATGTTGATCCTTTCACAGTATATTAAAACTCTTCGTCTGCGTCGCTGGTTATTCCGCTATCTGAGAACCATTCATCAGGTTTCAAGATGTCTTCCTGAGCTACATTAAGAACGTGGAGAGGTTCGTCGACTATTATCTCTTCTTTTTTTGTTTCGGGGTGAAATACTTTAATAATGTGTCTGTATGGAGAAAACCTGAAAACTCCAAAGAACTTTTGTTTTTTAATCCCGTCAATAATAACCCTCTTTTTTTTCTGCTTAATTCTTCCCGCTTCTAATCCCAAAAGATCTTTCGCTAAATGCTTAATCATAATATAAAGTTTGTCTGAATCCATCACCTCTTCTTTTTCTTCTCCTTCGACTTTTTCACCCTTAGACCATTCTCTTATTGTTTCAGTTTTGAGAAGCTGATTAAATGCCTTTAATCCATTATCCATTCTTAATTTTTCATAATCTTTGAGAAGTGGTTCAAGGTCTTCTTTCATAAAATCTTTTTCCAAATCTAATTTGTTATCTTCTGTAATGATTCCCATTTGTTTAAACATTTTGTAAATATGAGGAAACCGCTCATCATAAAAATTGTTAAGTTCAAGTATTTTTTTACTGTCTGATTTTTCAAAGATCCCTTCAATTGAATTTTTTTGAATTAGTTTATTTAATTTAATTGTGTTGTAATATTGGGAACGTGTCTGAGATTTTTTAATGTAATATTCCCAATATAAAGACTTGTGAAACTCGGAGACATCACTCTTTAAAGACTTTTTGAAACCATCAGCAATTAAGAAGTAATATTCCTCTGAGGTTAATCTTTCGTTTTTTGCTTTCTTTTCTTCGATCTCTTCAATTTCATAATTTAAATTGGAGATGTCCTCCCAGCTAAAAGACTGTTCCTCGTATTCGGGAAGAATCTCGGAGGTTTGAAATTTGTCAGTAATTTCAATATTTTCAATGTCTAAATATTTCGTGGCTACTTTTTCTAAATAAATACCGGAGATGTTACTTTCTAAAATGTTATAAATCCGAGTTTCACTGACCCAATTTTTCAACGGACTATATTCTTTTAGTTCTGTATTTTGTAAACTAATATAATGTTTTTCATCTGTAAAGATCTGAGGCTTATAGGTATAAATTAACTCTTTGACTTTATCAAAGTAAACGGGAGACATATCCCTATTATATTGTCCGTGTGTGCTTAAACAAATATAAATATTTTTTTGTGTAAATTCTCTGACACGTTTAAGAGCCTGAGTAGCGTCACGAAAACAAGCTGAGAACTTATTAGGCATATACACGAAAAGATCATCAAATTTAGCCTTAGGATTATCATAGGACACGCCGCAAGTAATAGTAGGAGAATATATCAATAATTTACATTTAGACCACTCCTCATTAACCTTAGTTGATAAGTCAAGAGGGTTCCCGGAATGATAAAGCTTAATTTCGGTTGAATCTACGACGCCGTCATTATCCAAGCTACCTTCTAATAATCCCTCTGTAATCGCATTTGAAACCATTTCAATAGCGAATTTTTTAGATCCTGAAACAACCACGCACCGCCTACCCATAGTAAGACAAGATTTTAAGTAAGTCCACATAGCCGCCTTATTTTTACATTGTGTAGCGGTTCTCTTCTCGGGTTTCCATTCGTTAATTGTTAACGCTGATTTTGAATTAGGTCGAATAGTCTGAATAGCGTTAAAAGATCTCTTAGACAAAAAAGCGTCCATAACAAGAACCTTTTTAGCGTTTTTGATAGCTTTTTCAAATACAAGGAGATTATTCAATCCCTCTCCCTTTGTTTGTAAAGTATGGGAACCTATAACGTTGAAAATACTTTCTGATTCGTCAACGATCAATAAATCGATGTCATCGGGGTTTATCTGATGGAAACTTTCAAGGGAAATAATTAACTTGTCACAATGATAACGTTCTGATATACTCAAATTAATATAGTTTTTAAATCCGTCCTCTTTGAATTCCTCACCCATAGCGGTAGCAAATGCCCTTTTAGATGATAGATAAATAATTTTTTTGAAATGTTTTTGGATCTTATGAATATTAAAACTCTTACCCGTTCCCATAGGGGAATTAATAAAAGAAATATCAGACTTTAAATTAAAATCTTCTACATCTAAATATCTCTTATTGACAACGTTTTTATTTTCAAAATGAGGAAAGTCAAATAAATATTTGTAAGGTTCCTGAGAAATAAGTAGAGGATTACAAAGCTTAGCCATATTGAGAAGAGTTGAAAATCCGTAGCCCTTATCAACTGAGAATCTTCCCCAAAGTCCCCGCATATCTGAAAGAGATTGAGGCTTTCCTGATTTATTAGCCCAATCTAACCAAAGATCAAACCCGTTGCCTCCTGACGCTCTTTTAATAGCCATACCAACAGCACAGAAAACCGACCACTCAACATTATTTCCGTTATACATTGACTTAATAACATATTCAAGAGATCCACTATCCGGGCTACCTTCCGGAATGGGACAATCCAAAGGCAAAGCCTCTTTGTATTCTTCGAGAAACTGAGCGACATTATTGGAGATATTGTGACCTATAACCCTCCCGGCTTTGTTCTTTACTGAGTAAGACTTCTCCTCAGTTTTAAGAGTAATGTTTGAAACGTCAACCACGGTTCCTTCTGCCTTGTAAGAGATCAAACAACATTCCAAAGAGTCGACAGTCTTAGGGGCTGGTCTCTGAATTCTGTTTGAATTTGGTTTAGATTGATAAGGCAATTTAAAAAGGCGGTTTTTAGTGTAGACGCCGAAATCTATGGCGTAATCCCTCGCCCGGTCAGTCTCGAAGATAAGATCCTGAAATTCATCAGTTTCATTTATAGTCTGTTTCATATATCTTGTGAATTTGTGAATATCATAGACACTCTTAAAATAAAAATTATTGTTGAGAACTAAGTGAGCTGAAAACTTTGAAATATCCTTGAATCCTCCCTGTTCTCCTACTCCTATATTCTTACTGAAAAAATCCCTTGATCGTTTATAACTTGTTTCTATTCCACAATCAGAAAAACATTTTTTAATTAACTTAAATATTAAAGATAGTTTCTTTACGGCTTCATCTTCGCCCTGATAAGGAAACTCAATATCTAAATAAAATTTTCTTGTATCTGTTAAGATTTCATATAAATAATGATTTTGTTTATAAATGTTTTCAAGATCTTCAAATGGTAAAGAACCATAAGAAGAGCCCTTCTCATTCTTAATACATAATTTAATATCTCCCGTTTTTACATTATCAAAGCTTTTTTGTTGTGGTGACTCATACTCGTTGCCTTGCTGTTCCCATCTTGCTTTACTACAAATAGTATGATAAAAATTTGATCCCTGAAATTTCTGAGTCTTAATATTAGACATTAAATTTAGATTAGATTTTAGTTTTTTTATTTTTCCTAAACTATCCATTATATAATTATAATGTAGATAATTATTTAAGTGAGTTAAACGAAATATTAATTTAATTAATTTAAAAAAGGCTGGTAGTTTTTTCCCCAATTTGGTATAAACGATACACGAAAGTGTTGGAATAACTACCACTTTAAAAAGATCCCTAAATGTGAATTTATTTAATTATTCGTTAATTCACTTAAATAAAAATCTCTACATTATATATATAATAATGACACGTTTAGGAAGAACTCAAAATAAATCTTTTTTTCATTACCGGGTAGAAAAATACAACGGAGATGAAAAGGAAGGGGAAAAATACTTTATGACTATGAAAGATATTAGGGAAGAGTTCGGGATCTCCCGGCACTCAGTCGCCAATATGTTAAAAAATCCTGATTGGAACTCTACGAAATTTAAAGGATTAAGAATATTTAGGGATTATTGTCCCGCTACAAAAGTGGTTCCAATTCTCCAAGAAAATATTTAATCAGTTCCATATAATCTTTTTTTGTAATTTCTAAGTTATTAGCTAAATTTTTAATTGCTGATAAGTTATCTGATTTTTCATTATTGATAGTTATTGACGGAATAGTAGGCGTCATTAAGTATTCAAATTTAATTAAATAATCTTCAAATGATCCTATGTCACATTCTAAAATATATTCTGTTGACATTTCTCCGCCTTTGTCTGTTGGCTGTGATAGGACATTCCAATTTTTATTTTTACAGATAAATAGTTCAAAATCTTCAATACTTAATTTTTTTTTGTCGTCACCGCATACACTCCGATATAGTTCGATAAAGGCAATTCTCCCCCGCTTGTTCGTGTGTGTCAATCTTGGATAATAACAAGAAGTCTTTGAGATTACTTGTTTTTCTTTAATTAAGTTTTGATAATAGCTCAGGATCTCCATTTCTAAATCCCATCGTTCATTTTTTTCTAAACTTGAATAAAAACTCTTCATTATATATGTATATAGTATATTTTTTATATTGGAAATCTTCTTTAAATACTATATTTAATTACTTTTATTCTACTTTTATATGTTAATTAATAAAAGGGACTTAAAACAAGAATAAAATTATAATTTTATGACACTTTTATATAGTATTTAATAAATATATATTAAAAGTAGCATAAATATAGGGACTTAAAGAAATTCTCCTATATATATAGTATTTTGTCTATTCAAATATAAGGATAGTAGATTCTCTTTTGATCGTAAATTTTTCAACATAATTATTTCCGGTTAATGGTGGAGGATATTCTGTCCTTGTTACCTTTCTTTTTTTATAATAATTCTTTTGATATTCTTTTATTAAAGTTCTATGGCGTATATAGTATAATTTTCTATATATTCTTTTATATTCATTTGAGCTACGGTCTTTTATTTTGTCAAGGAGTTTTTCGTAGAGCTTCTCTTCTTCTCGTAGAATCTTTTCTTCGTTCATCTTCTCTTAATATAGGTTGAGATTTTAATTGAGTAGGGAGGACGCTCGGCAAGGCTGAGGTTTTTTGTATCTTATATATAACGGCTGAGTTAGGATCTAATACCGGGCGTTTACCGTCAGGAAGTCTTATATCTGTTGTTATATCTGTTATTACGAAAGGTTTAGTAGCTGTATAGTTAAAGGTTGACTCTAAGGCGTAGAAATAATCTCCGTTATTATAGTTACGAGTCATAAACGCCATACAAGGAATTTTTGAGTGGGAATCTACTCCGCCGTAATAAGTCGTATCCGCTCCGGCTGTTGCTATATCCGAATAAATACATAAATAAGGATAATTCAATTTATCGGGAATTTTAAATGCTGTAATAGTTGCCGGGGTTACATCAGGACGGGCAGATCTAAAAAAGTTAATTCCTAAATCATAATTAGGCATATCAACTGAATTGACTGAACTCGCCTGAATCTCTGCTGAGGAAACATACTGACCCGTAGTCATAGGCTTTGAATTTTGATAAGCTTCGGCGTAAGTTCCAGCGGTTCCCCTAAACTCTAAATTATTCGTAAAGAATGATTGAGTCGAACCGAGAGCGGGGAGAAGTTGAGTAACTGTAAAACCTAACTTATCGAATAAACAATCTTGATAATATTCGGCGGCTAATTCGGGGGTGTCTAAATCGATGGCGTCGTCATCGGTTTCAGTATTCGGGAAGTATAAATTTATATTTAAAATACTTACTCCGGATTGAGACTGAATAATAGAACTTGATTTTTGTCTCATATCCAAACACGGAAAATAACCGTCTTTATTATATTTAGCGTATGGAGATGATCCGTCATATTTCGCAGGATCGAAATAGGGCTGAATATTTCCTATTGTTCCTACATTATAACATAGCTGTTCGGGGTCGTCTGTTGCTTCCAATTCTCCCGTTGGTTGTTGGAGGTTTCCGTTTCCTATTGTCATACCTGAATTAAGTCCGGATATTTCAAAGCGAGACGCCACAGGGTCAAATCTTACTTCCGGATTTACTGCTCCTATCATACCAACTTGGGCGTAGTTCAAAGCTACCCCGGGATCTAATTCCCTCGTCTGTTGTAAATTGGAAAAGATAACAGCTTTATTTCTTGTGAATGAATTATCAAATCCCATTTGGAAGCCATACTGTAAATTAAATTTTGAAAGAAACCAAGATTGATTATTAATTGATTTGTTAAAATCCCAAATAGCACGTTCAGGAACTCCTAAGGTGTAGTCATAATCAGCTCCGAAAACAGTCCGGGGGCTGTCTACGTTGACGGCAGATACAAAAGCTATATAAGGTCTACCGTTATTAAAGATGTTTCCTTCTGCTAAATTGTAAACAGGAATAGCGGCTATATTATTTTCCCTCGCCCAACCTATCATTGTTTCATAGCTATAAGTCCCCGAGTTATTTCTAAACATCGGAGCTCCTGATGAAGGGTTAGTAGAATCAGGAAGATTGAAATTTCCATCATAATTTTCTCCGTCTGATAACTCCTCTAATAGTTGATTATAATCTATTCCGTCTATTGGTTTAGTTGGAGCGTCTGTTCCTACATTTTGGATTAAGAAATCTTCACGCCAGTAACTCTGAACCCATAATCCTCCAAGTTGTTTTCCTGTGTTTTTGCTTCCGTCTCTTTGAATATCAAAACAAGGGGCAGGGGTGGAGGGAATTCCTACATTTGGGGCGAATGTCTCAGTCCCTATAAGCCAATTCCCGGTGTTTTTGTCGTAGTCCGCACGACTACCAAAAAAATTATTATTACCTGAATAGCTCGTCTCATCGTCATACATTCCAAAATCTAAATTAACACCTGAGTATTGTTGATAATCAGCACTACCGAAATTCGCCTGATTCTGAAATCCATTTAAATATTTTTCATTTTTTCTGAACCCGAGGGCTAATTCCGTTATATTATCTTGGGTATAATACATATTTGTTAAAATTAATTTACCCCGTTGAAAAACAGCATAGGAGTTGGTTAATTGATCGTCTGCCGGTAAATTATTTAAACAACAAACCCGGTTCCCTAATTGCCCGACTATTTGATTCCCGAATGGGGTTGAGACTTGGACTTGATTAATTCCGCTATTAATGTCGTTGTCAGCGTTGTTATTATCTGTCTTATAATTAAAATTTCTAAATATTTGTAAACCTTCGAACCGTTCCGGGTCTGCGTAGGCTATACTTGAATAATAAGAACGGCGGGTCATTGCTTCTTGAAGGTCTGCCGGTGGGTCGGGACTTGGAGGCGGGGCGATTGAAGGATCGGGTCTATAAGTTTCGTAAGATGTCTGAGGATTTTCATTTTGTTTATTTGCGTTAGGGTTACCATTTGCGGGGCAAGGTTGATATGTTGGGGTAGATACTATATTGGGTAAATTTTTAGTAACTCCTCCGTAGTTGTTATAATCGTGAGCGTTTGCCTTGTAAGTTTCAAAAGAAGCAAAAGGGAGAGGAGTTGTTTTCTCTACCTGTGTGGGTTCGTGTAAGATATCCGTTAACAATTTCCCGACATTATCAGGGGTATTATAACCCTCTGGAACTTCTAATAAAACTTTACTTTTTCTTAATTTTACTTTTGAATCTAAAAACTTAATATCTGAACTATCCGACCAATTAACAAAATCAATTCCGGTGTAGTCAGGATCTAAAAAATAATATCTTGTATTATCCGGAGGGACGAAATCTTTCATATAGTAATTATCTGAGATAGCTCCTTTAATTTCTAACTCTGCTTGGGCTAATGCTACGGGTGGAGCCCCTGGGGTAACTCTCGGGTCGTGAAGTATGTTTCCGGCTCTATCTACTTCTTTGGTAAATGTATACGTTGCGGGAACACCGGTGAATAGGTTTTGTTGTTGTCCCGTATTATCAAAAGAACCGATATTGACACCTTCATTAATAAATTTGTATTCATCTATAATTCCAGTTTCGCCACCGGCGGCAGACTTTACCGAAATTACTTGAATAATAATATTATCCCCAGTTGAAAAGCCCTGATTACCGGCAGGGGGAGGAGTTCCGTATGATTCTGCTAAATAATATTTTCCCGCCTCATAATAGTTTCCCTCTCCCGTTATTTTGTATGAAGTGATAATGTCAATAAAGGGTGACTGTTTCTGATAATCGGTTGATGTTTCCGGATTAGGTATACCCCGAGGAAATCCCCCAATATCTCTTTGTAACACTTTGGAGAAGTCTTGATAGTCGGTAGCTTGTCTACTTGAAGGTTCCGCCCTTTGATTCTGTAAAGGTAAATGAGCGGTATTTCTCCCGCAATGATTAACATAGAAACCCAATTCTAATTCTGCTTTATTGTCTAAAATTCCGTTTTCATTTACTCCTATAAATTCTATTACACTTTCATTTGCTCCCTTGGAGTTGATCGCTCCACATTCTAATTGAATAGTGTCTCCTACATCGACAGCGATCCCGGTAGTTGATACGTTATTAGTCCATCTATTCTTAAATTTATCCTCATTTTCGGGAATCGCAGCCACATTGACTTTGCTCCGGGTTCGGTTACACTCCACAATTATATTTTGTATATATTCGGACATTCTTTATAATAAGTTAATATTTTATTATAAAGAATAAATCTTGAAAAAGAGGTGGTATTCATTCCAACACTTTCGTATATCGTTTATACCAAATTGGGGAAAAAACTACCACTTAAAAAATTAATTGAATTAGGCTGAAACTTCGATAGTTCCATTCTGAATTCTCATAGTGCGTTCAACCTGAGCCCATACTCTCATAGTTCTTGCCTGATTATCCCCAGTAACACGGTTATAGGTCTTAGTAATCTGAATAGGTTTGACGCCAATCTGAGTTCCGGCTCCGAGCATATTCACGCCTGTTGTTGAAAGATCTAAACCGGTATAATGCTGAGTAGACCGAGCGTTTTCAATATTGGCGTGACCTTCTAAGGCTACATTTTCAGAAATTACACTCTGATTAACTGCTCTTGTTGGGTCTGTCTTGTCGGTGTCAGGGTCAAATGAGTAAAGGGTAGAAGGGACACGAAGAGGGCGACCCATTGCGTAGCGTAACTCATTATATTTCTGAGGGGCTTCTTGAAGGTTACGGTCAAAGACTCTTGAATCATTAACACGGAAATTGAGCTGGTCGGGGACTCTTCCTTCTACTGAGACATAATCACCACACCAAGCGACGGCGGGATTTTGACTGACAGTTGTCTTTTGGTCGGCAATAAGAAGAGAGCGGACAACACGACCACTTACGGCGATTTCATTCTCTACTCTCTGTTCTACAACAACCCCGCCTCCTGGGTTGGTAACGGCTGGGGCTTGAACTTCTGTGAGGATTAAATCTTCATAAAGTTCGACCATTCCTGAACTGCTATTTATTTGTGCCGCCATTTGAGCCATTGTGTCATCATTATAAAAAAGATGATCTGACATAAATTTAATGTTGGTAAGAGATGGAACGGCGGAAGTGTTACCGGCGAAAGCATCAGGGAAACAGCAAATCTTCCCACTGGTGCCGTTTGGTTGCTGGTTAAATCTAATTCTAATATAGACCTGTTCTTTCATTGCGAAGAGGGGAAGCTGACGGAGAATCATAGCAGGGAAAAGGGAAGAAAGTGGGACAGCAAAAACGGGAGTGGTTGAGGCTACGGCGGTGGGCTTAATAAAGGCAGGAACGGAGGCAGTAGTTAAAGCGGCGTTATAAACTAAATCCTGATAAGCGATTTTACCGGCGGAAGTCTCAGCCCATCTATCTCCACAGGCTCCACTCTTAACCATATCAACATACGCTCGGTGTTCGGGAGAATCGAGCTGACGGATTGCGGTCTGTCTGTGGGCGTATTTTTGAGTAGTCATAATCACTTTTGTTCCTATTTGAAGTTCGCAGGAATCGATTAAAGAATGGATACCGGTAGCAATGGGAAAGAATGCGGCGGCGTCCGCTTCGACTGCTAACTGAACGAAAGAGCCACCGTCTAAAATACCATTCATAGGGAGTTGAAAGACTACCTCTGAATTGGTGGCGGTGATCGGGTCTAATTGTTCCGTCCTTATTTCTAAACTTTGAACCGATTTAGAGGGAGCTATTTTGAAAGCGTCGGGAAGTTGAGTTGATGTTGTGCTATTCATTTATATTATTAACTAATATAAAAAAAAATAATATTTATTTTATTATTTTTTTAAACTAAAAAACAAGTAAAGATTTAATTTACAACCATAATTCCTTGGGGTGAATATTGGAGAGTGTTACGGGCTAATACATAAGTATATATGGCGTTAGGTGAAACACCTACGGCGTTAGTATTGACGGCGTTCTGAGTGTTAAGTGATGACTGAATTCGGGTAGCATAATTTTGTCCCCTAAATGAAACTCCTACCCTTGACACATTATCACAGGCGATACCGATCCCAAAATTACGCTTTCCCTTATCTGCGGCGGTGAGCCTCTGAGGTTCCCGTGAATAGACGGCAAGTTGATTGCCTCCATAGCCTATTCCCTGATTGTTATTTGTCATACTAAATAAGTTATATAATGGGCGGAAAGCGTTAAGGAAGTTAACCAAGACTCCGGTTTCAGGACGTCCTTCGGTTGATGCTGTCTGACTATCTAATTCATAATCTAAGGCAAGTTTTACACCGCCACGAGTGAAAGAGACTTTATCAAGGACGACTTTCTCAGAATAGGTATTGGCTGCGGAGTCCTTATTCTGTAACATATCAGTTGCGAAACTATCATTAGCGTAGCTATTAGCGTGGGGAACTGGGAGGAAATTATGAATAACTGAAAGGACATTGGAATTTGCTAAGTTATACTGCTGAGTTGAATCTGATGAATTAATAACGCTATATAATGAATTAAATGAGTTGTAAGAAAAGGCACCGGTTCCGGCAACGCTTAAAGCCTGTTGTCCGGCGGCGTCAGGGACTAAAAGATCAGCGGTTAAAGTTACGTCTGAAATTTCATAGGAAGCACCTAAACCGACCCCCGCCTGAGCTCCTGTTAAAGCCATCTGATCGGCGGAGAGTTCAATCTGAATATTGAGACCCCGGACACCGTTAGTTCCTAAGGGAATACTGACGCCACTCTGTAACATACCGGCGTAGATTGGGATTGAGAAAGAGGTCTGATTATTTACTAAAAGAGAACTTGGAGCGTCTACCCCCATAGCAAGGGCGGAGATGGCGTGTTCGTTCATAAAGGTTTCCTGAGAGTTAACAGAAGGAACAAGGGAAGCAACTAATCGCCCATATTGGCGAATTGATTCGAGAGTCTGCCCGGTCTGTTCTGAACTAAGGACTATATTCTGAATCATTCCTGAAACTCCAACTTTATCGTTTAACTGGATATTAACGGCACCGGCTCCCTTAGCGTTTTGGTTATTTGGGGTAGCTGTGGATCCTGCCTGTAACACTTTAAGTTTACCGTTAAGGCGGACGGAACTCGCTTTCAAAAGTTTATTAGCTGAGGCAATCTGAATTGTAATAATTGGATTACCGCCCTTAAAAGAATAAGTATTGTTTGAGGGCTGGTTGTTGGGGGAAATTTGAACTTTTTCGACTTGGGCTATATTCATTTATATTATTAACTAATATAAAAAAATTTAAAAGTTATTTTAATATTTTTATTTTAAACTAAAACCGATACACCGGCGTTATTAATCACTAATCTACGTTTATGGAAAATGTAATTATTAAATATCTTGTCCTGGTTTGCGGTGCTTTCATAGTCGACTCTAAGACTCAAAGAATTATCCTTTAAGTTAAAAACCTGACCGTAGCGAGTGAAAGCTCTACCAATTGCGAAATGTTCGTGAATCTTATGGAGATTACGGACTGGCTCATTAATGTTGAGGATCGCTTTCTGTAATTCTGAAAGGTGAAGGGCATCACTTCTAAAAGTTCTACCAACACCGGTTCCTAACTGCTGGGAATACCTGGCGAGTTCAACGACTCTATTAGGTATAAGATGAGTTCCAAAAACAAATTGATAGTTTCGGGCGTTGTCAGGTTCACCAACAAGAGAACTCAAAGCAATATCTCTGAAACCATTAACAGCGAGAGGCTGAGAAAGGCAAGATAACGCCCGGGACTGCTGAGCGGGAATAAGAGCAGTTGTAAGACCTACCTTATTGCTCTGATTGTGTCTATATAATGTGTATGTGTCATAATCCATAGCGATGCCCTCGCCACTCATCGCCCTTTTAGTCAATGAGGAGACGTAGCTCTCAGGTGGTTCAACCTTTAAGCAAACCATCTCAAAATCGCTAATTGTATAACTTGGGGCAGGGTAAGAGGCTGAACCGGTTCCGGCACCTCCGGCACCGTCGCCCTGAACTAAAACTCCACTCTGAGCGAGTGAACGTCTTGAAGGTTTGACGTATACCTTAGGAGAGTCACCGGCGGCAAAAGTTTTGGTGAGACCATCTGCTTCGGGTCTCTGTGGAACATAGGACACTCCTAAGTCTGTTCCGTCAATAAAGAAACCGACGACGGAGCCGAGTTCTTCCTCTTCTCCTGCCTGAGCCCCGGCGGTCTTTTGGACGAAAAGCAAATCACCAACGGCAAAAGGGTTGTTAGTCTGATTATCTGTTGTGTTAACTTCTAATTTAACTGAATACGCACCCTGTTTAGAGTCTCCGTTGTTACGCTTCTGATCGCCTGTCTGAAAACCACTACCACCGGCACCGCCTCCGGCAAGCTGAGCTGCTGGAATAGCAATACCGAATTCGTCGGCTCTGCTTGATTCACAAAGACCGGTTGTTTCTACATACTGTAAGGCACGGAGAGGGTTCTCGGTGTCAATCTGAAATCTGAGACCTCCTAAAAGACCTACTGGAATTATTTTTCCGCCCATAAATTTAGTTCTAAGGGGCATCTGTAATTTAACCTCTAAGGCTTCGGCAGAACCTACGAGGGTGTCTTCATCACTACCATTAAGACTTGGTGGAGTTCCATAGTAAAGATTAGAGGGGTCAGCTCCGTTCTCGTTTACGTTTTCGACTACACCCTCAAAGAGGTTGTGTTTATTATAAACTGAACTCTGTTGAGTGATTGGGTTTAACATAGCAACACTGGCGTTGTAATCTTCCTCTGAAACTAAGGTGGCGGAGTTGGCTCCGTCTCTAATTAAAAGATTACGGAAGAGGGCGTGACCTCCTGCGTTCTTATCAGGAATTAAAGCACCTACACCGGTCATTTTTAAATTAAATCGACAGTAGGTCTCCCGGGGATCTACGAAACCAAGGAAAGAGGGAATAAGGAGGCGGATTTGATCTTCCGGCTTGACATCTGAGACGACGTCAGGGCGGATAGCTTGGGAGATCGAAGGGACATAAGCACCGGAGGCGTTGGATTTAAACATTTTATATTCTTAACTTAGAAAAAAATTTATTAAAATTAAACATTATTCATTAATTTTAATATAATGTAGAAAATAGAATCCCTTAATCTTTTAAAATACGGCGTCTGATGGCTGATTATCTGAGCTACTATCAAAAGAAGGCAAAGCGGTAGCATATTTAGCCTGAACCGACTGAGGAACCAATGAACCGGCAATGGGAGCAGGTGGGATTTTTTTCGCTGGTGGGTGGAAAAGATGGTAAATACCCTCTCCAATAGCCACAAATCCGCCGATTACTGCGGCAGCCTCGCCCACAAAAGGGATTCCGGCGGTTACGGCTTCGCTTCCTAAAAGATCACCTAAAAACCCTCCGCCTTCCTCCTCTTCGGGTGCTAAATCTTCCTCAGCGTTAAGAGGGTCTGTATTTGCTGATTTTGGGTCTTGTGTTAAGGTTTTTGTTGGTTTTGCTTGTTCTAATGTTGTCGACCTTTGAGCCTGAGAACCTTCGGGGTTATAGCTACTTTCTGATTGCTGGGCGGGTGCCGAGTTTCCTCCTTCGGTTCCTACTCCTGAGGCAGGTTGACCGGCGTCAGTTTGTCCTAAGGGTTGATCTTCGGTCTGAGCGTCCTGGACTGTATCACTTGCGTTAGTCTTCCCCCGGGCAGCTCCTCCCTTTCCTATATTCCCGCCCTGTTGTGTTGCTTTTTGTGCGGAAATTCGAAATTCTAAATTTCTTAAAGTTCCTTCCTCGGGAATATTGCTTAAATCTCCGAAGGCTGATTCTTCCCTCGGTGCCTCCTGAAATGCTCTTGTTATAGCGTCGTGGTCTGCGTCACTTGTCCCGGTTCCTAAGTCAGCTTCATTCCCGGCAGCTGAACCGCTTGGGGTTCCACTTTGAACGGCGGAGGTGTCGTCGTCGTCGAACCCTAACTCTTTTAAGCGTGAATTCATTCTATCCTGGGTTGACTGTCTAACGGCTTTCATATCTTTCATAGGGTCTTGAAGAAAGGCTTTATCTTCTTCTGAAAACGGGGCTGATGGATTTCCCTCGTCTAAGGCTTTGGCTTGGGGGTCTCCTTCGTCTCCGCCTTCTTCGTCGTCTTCGTCGTCTTCGTCACCTGGGGCATTTTTTCCCTTGTATTTTTGGTAAACCTGATAGGCTTTTTTACCCGCTGCGTAAGCTCCTTTAATACCCATTAACGCCCCCATTTCATCTTGCCCGGCGTCTTGGATTGCTTTCCATTTATCCGAATATTCAGTGAGTTTCTGATTAAATTTTTCTGTTGCCGCCTCGTTAAGATCTGAGGCTTTATCTACTTGACTCTGTTTATATTCTCTAAGTCTTTCGTTAAGATTATCTACATTTGAGGAGTAAGTTTCGTCCATTAGATTTTATAATGTAATGGAAGAAATTAAAAATAAAGTATACATTTTAAAGAAGATTTTTAATACTCATCAAAATAAGATGAGTAAGGGTCAGGGGTGGGAGGCAATACAACTTGTCGAGTGTTTTTTACATTTTGGGCGTTTGTATTATTATTAGAAAATTTTTCAGCGTATTCAGCCTCAATTTTTGCTCTTAATCGATCCTCTATGACTTTTTCCTTCGCTTCCTGTTTTGCCCTTTTGTCTTCCTCTGCTTGTTTTATTTTAGCCATCATATCAGAGAACTTATCATAATTTTTTAACCATTTCTCAAATTCTTTTTCGTCCATATCTTCCGGGGGTGAAATTGGTTCAGCTACCTTCTCAACTATCTTTGATTGAGTTTTATTTAATTTAGCCTGTTTCATTGCCGTTGCTTTTTCTCTTGCCCTTGCGAGGTGTTCCCTCTGCTTTTCTGTAATTGGTTTCTTCCCCTTTGGTTTAATAGGTTTGATGAAAGGATCCTGACTTAAATCCTCGGGAGGCGGAGCGGTGACGGCTTCTTGTTTTTTAATTTCAGAAGCTTCTATGACCTTTAAATCTTCTAATATTTCGTCTTGTGACTTGGCTTTCTGCCTCATTACGGGTAAATCTTCATTATCCATTTATACTTTTAACTGAGAAAAAATTTTCATAAAAGTAATTCAACAACTTTTATTCTTAAAATCTCTATTTTTGCTCTATTTTGAAATGTTGAAAAATGCTTGTTAGAACTCATCGTCTTCACAACCACAACCGTTTTGATTTTCATTTCCGGAAGGTAATTCCTCACCTTGAAACCCTGAGGCATTAGCAAGAACTAAGGGAGCTTCGTAGAGCATCTCAGAGAAACTTTTCCACGCTGTCGCTGGTCGGTCATATAGTTTCAAATACAAAAATGAATATGGCGTGGATCCCGTGGCTTGATAAAGTAATTCTTTAAACTTTTTCTCATCTCCATACCTCGCCCCTAATTCTTCCGCCATCTTTGTTACTTCTCGATTATTCGCATTTTGAGAAATAATAGCGTAATTAATGGACTGACGGACAATATTAGGGACAGCCTTATAGAGCTGAGTTGAATAGTAAAGTAATTTTATATTGTGATGGCGGTAGGAAGAAGCAAGTCTGAAAGCCAATGAATTTTTTTTAAGATTTTGAAAGGCGATAAAATCATCAAAAATAATCGCTATGTTAGGGCGGTTCTCTTTTGGGATACTATCTTGAAAATTAATAATTTGTGTTAACACGTTCTCATCATATTCAGGATAAATAGTTTCCTTAAATTCTTCACATAAAAAACGGCAAGTATCATCACCGTTAGTCATTGTAGATGAGAAAATGTAAACAGCATCAAAACAACCTTGATAAAAGGCGGGATTTTGTAGAAGGTTACAAATTCGGGTAGATTTCCCCTGTTTAGGTGAGGCAATATCCAACACACAAGCACCGGTGTTGACGTCAGGCAAATTAGGGTGATGTTTTATAGATTTTCTATTGACTGGTGGCTTAACTGGAAGAATGGTGAGATCGTCGAAATTATCCATATATTAATAAATAAGATATTAATTTAGTTATATTTCCAAAGTATTTTCAGGCTCCACAGAGCAAGAAGATTTACAACAACATAGCATCTTACATTTAATTTTTGATAAGAATTTTAAGATCCTGTCTACTAATTTAAGGGCTGGTTCATATTCCATTTTAATATATGGTAAGAGAAAAAACTATTATTGTTATTTATGTATCGACTATATAAATAAAAAATAGTATTATGTTGAATAATTGAATATAATGGAGTGGTAGTTTTTTCCCCAATTTGGTATAAACGATATACGAAAGTGTTGGAATGAATACCACTTTTCAAAAATCTACATTTTAAAGTTAAAATGGATAATTAACAAAAATAAATCAAATTAATATCTCAGTATTTTTTATAGATGTTTGAGTGTAAACTTTGCGAAAGGGAAACCTGTTTAACTACCCACGTTTGCGAGAAATGCCGGAGAATAAAACACCTCCTTAATTTATACGGTGACAGAGTCTACGAGGTTTTAGAAGAAGTATTGGTGAGAACTGATGAAAAGCAGGAACACAAGATCCAACAGGAAATTAAAAAGGAGAAAGAACAAATTGAAAATAAAATCAATACAAGAAGTAAGAAAAATTAAATCTTGTATTAAATAAAGATGATACCATTTATAGAAGCGAACATAGTCCCTTTTCTTTGTGGAATGGGTTCCACGTTATTAATTTATGGAGCTTATAAGTTTTCTAAAATTTGTTGTTGTTAATTTTCTTTTGAATAAGCAGCCTTGCCCTTGCGTTTACCTGTTTTAAGTTTATCTCCCTTTTTGGTTGTGAAGTCCTTAGTATCCATTTCACCTTTTTTCTTTTCTTCCTTAACCCGGGACACGTTAACCGCTCCCTTAGTTCCTTTCTTTTTGCGATATTCAGGAGCCGCCCTTTTGAGAGCCTGTCCGTATGTGATATTATTAGCCTTAGCGTATTTCTTTACAAAGTCAGTCCATTCAGTCATTTTATATTAATTACTAACATTTTTATTTTTCTTATTCAATAAATATCTTTGTTGAGCTTCTCTGTGTAATCTCAAAGCCCTTTTTCTGTCATATACAGCCCCACACATATTTAAACAATCAGGATCGTTAATGATAAATTCGTGTTCCATTTCTCGGAAATCTTCTCCCTGATATATTAATTCTAAATCTAAATGTGTAATTCCTAACTCCCGGGCGGTTTCATAAAGTTTACATTTTTTTATGCCGTCCCTTAATTTCTTATTGTGTGACGCTTTTCTAATACTAAGTTGGTTTTTTGTGCTTCCATAATATACCTTGTCTTCTAATTTTATACAATATACAAACATTATATACTTTATACAAAGATTTTTATTTTCTGTGAAAAAACGTATATAATGACTAAGTTAATTTTTTAAATTTGAATCTTTTCCTAAAATCTGAGAAAGAGCTTTCTATCGTTGGTTTATTCCAAAGGATATATTTTGATAAAGCTCCGTTGGTGGTTGGTGCCGTCCAGTCCTCACGTTCCTTATGGCGATTATCATAGCGTAGACGTCGAGCGGTGTCGCCGTGCTTTGTAAAGTCAGAGGCTCCCGCCTGTCCGAATTGTGACGTCTTAACCCTTTTCTTTTCTTTATTAAAAAATTCCATTTTCCATTTTTTACCTTTGGCGGTTGCCGGGCTTAATTTTACAAATTCAATTTTTTTTTCCATATATAAAATATCTATATATAATAAAATGGTATTGACTAATAAACAGAAATTTAACAAGACTCACGGGTTTAAAAGAGATGAAAGTCACTCAATCGCAGATATAGCCAAAAAGTCGAAAATTTCAAAATCAATTCTTCAACAGGTTTTTAATAGAGGAGTAGGGGCAAGGATCACTAATCCTGAAAGCGTAAGAAGTTTAAAAGATGGAAAGAAAAGGGGAGGGAAATCACTCGCCGGGAAAATGAGCGGAGAGCAATGGGGTATGGCTCGGGTTTATGGATTCGTAATGAAAAACCCGAAACAGGTCGCAGAAGGTAAGCCGGATAATGACTTGTTTAAAAAAATAAAAAAATAATATATATATAATTAATTTATAAATGGATTTGAAAAGCAGATTAGAAAGTCACCCAGTCGCAATTCTTAAAAAGGAGATCTCCAAAACTAACGTTAAAGGCTATTCAAAAATGAAAAAAGCGGAGGTTGTTAAATTAATGGTAAAACATTCAGATAGGTTTAACCATATTCAACCTTCACAAAAAAAAGAAAATAAAAAAGCAGTCCCAAAAGAAGAACCAAAGAAAAAGATCAAAAAAATAATTAAAAAAAAAGGTGGGAAAGTAGTTTCAATAGAAAAAAAAGAAGAACACCCGGAGGGAATACATATTCATATTGAATTTAAAGATGGTAAAAAAGAATTAAAAACCTTCAAAACAAAAAAGGCAGGAGAAACAGCCTTCAAAAAAATAAGAGAAGAAAGAAAAACTAAAAGAGACTATAAAACTATGAAACTTATGGACGGTTTGAAAATATTAGACTATTCC
>Ga0209337_1000887_pt1 | contig 23679 bp, 9 predicted proteins | sample LinPmetageLP53_FD_184044 | JGI IMG/M metagenome (GOLD analysis project Ga0209337, IMG submission 184044) | Marine viral communities from the Pacific Ocean - LP-53 (SPAdes) (version 2) | ecosystem: Environmental > Aquatic > Marine > Oceanic | place: Pacific Ocean | collected 2010-02-08 | reverse complement strand
TAAAAACGCGTGTATAGCACCGGCGGATTCCATTGGTCGTGCTGTTAGCACAAACATATTTTTAGGACCAAACTTACCTTGTAACTTTAATGCTTTTTGAAATAGCGGAGCTACTTTACCTTTTACAACTTTATTAAACTCTGAAAAATCAAATGTATAACCTTGACCTAATAAACTCTCGTACGTACTAGCATATTGTTCTGCGTTTAAAGTACCCGTTGTCCCATCAGGTCTTGTAAATTTAACTAAAGATTTTGTTGTAGCTAGAGTATCATCAAAATCTAGAACAGTAATACCTTTTGTTGGGTTTTGGGATGACCGAGAAAAGTTAATAGCGTTACCTAGTGTTTTGGAATTATTTGATTTACTAAACTTTAACCTCGCTGGTAGTGTTATTATGTTTTTACTTTCTAGCTTTTGTAAGTACTCTAAAACCTTAGGGTGAGTGTATCGATTCATACCACCTTTGTTCTTGTAACTCACGCCGTTTTCAACTACACTACTCAACACACTGTCTATACTTTTAGGTAATACATGCACGTAGGAATTCTCAAACATGTCATTAACTTTTTCTATTGCTTCTGGTTTTTCATTAATAAAATCTATTAAATTGTCAATCATGTCGTCAATAGTAACCTCGTGCTCTAAAGTTAGCTCACTAACAGGTGTTTTAATATTCTCGTTAAGGGTAATACCCATTTTAGACGCTTTTCTAAGAGCTCCTCTTTGATCATAAGCCATTAACTGAAGCATAGCTATTCTATCTCCTTTTGAAATATCTTTATTCCCTAAAATGTCAAGTATAAAAGCTTGCGCTTGTTCAGCCTGTTCATTCACGGTGTTCACTAAAGCCTTGTCTTTTCTAGCGTTCTTCTTTATGTTAGTAACATCTTCATATAACTCAACTTTCTTGCCGTCGTGTAATAACCTAAACTTGCCTGAACCTTCGCTTGTTTCTTTTAGAGTGAATTGTTCTTTGAACTTACCATTTTGTATTACATCTAAAACATTATCTATTAATAATTTATTAGTTGTAATATCAAAAACACCAGCAGATCTAGTAGATCTAAATACATTTTTTACAAAACTTAACACTTCTTTTGTATTAGCCGTATCAAGAAGTTTTACGAAAGCAGAATGACCTATACGTCTAATTTCATCAACTTTCATGTTTTTTACATCTTGGATGACACCATCAATATCAACAATCTCGCTTACCGAAACATTTCCTATCATCACATCTCTTAAATCTAAACCAAGCTCAGCAGCGCGCTTTAATTCTACCAAGGTACTTTTAACAAAAGAATCTTGTTGTTGGTTTTCAATTAATTTATCTAAAGTGGTTAATAGTTTTCTTTTTATTTGTCTATCTGTTAATTTTTTAGAAAACTTAACCGCGTTTTGAGACTTGTTGTAGTCAATAGCACTTTTAGAAAACTTAACGTTTTGTTCTTGTACAATACCGTCTATTGTTACGGTAACGTCTTCTGACTTACCTTCGTATTTTGTTGTTTTAACTATTTCAACTTTTTGACCTTGTATACCATAATATCTCTCGTAAGTGGGTGTTAAATAAGGTAGGTTGGTTTTAGTGAACCCATCTGCTGAACTAGGATCTTGAAACTCTTTAAAGTATTTTTGGTTAACAGTACCTTCAATTGTTATTGTTTTCGTCTGCATTACCCAATTATCCTCAGTAAAAGATCTCTCGTATTTAGTTATATTGTCAACTCGAATCTCATTTCTACCAATTTGAGTTTCTTCAACAGCTTTTGTATTAGTATAAGTTCTTTCTTCTTTAAAGTTTAATCTTTGTCCTTCTTTAAAGTTCTGCGTTCTTTTGAAATTATAATCGTTTGATTTTTTATTTTTGTTGTCAACTTCAATTCTTAAACCATCCGTTTTACCATTCTTCCTAGTCTCTTGCAGAGTAACTGTACCATCAACATCTTTTCGTATAGTGGTACCGTTTTTCTTATTACCAGTTAATTTTTCTTGATATATTACTTCTGATTTATTTTTATATACTAATGATACTGGTTTAAAACCATCTTTATCTTTTTTACCTCTAACTACAGGAGCATCAGTCGCCTTGTCATTTCTATCCCACCAAGACATATTGTTACCGTCTCTAAAAGCAACTAATCTACCGTTGTGAAACGCTATTTTATGGCCGTTACCATCTTTGTTGTAATTATTCCAAAATTCAAAAGCTCGATCAAGCGTCTTGTTCTTGGCTCTAGCGCATAAACACCAAGGGTTTGATTCTTTACCAAAATGAGTATCTATTACTTTTCTAGTATCAAGTTGTCCTTGTTTAGAGTCTTCAACGTTATAAACCGTAACACCGTTAGTTAATTCTGTTTTATTTGAAAACGTTTTAACGTTGTCTGGATTAGTTCTAATACCCTTAACTTCTCCAACGTATGTTTCTATTAATTCGTTAGGGTTTTTGAAAGAAAATGGATCTAACTTTTTTATAGAAGCTAATCTTTCAGCTTCAATAACCTTATAACCATCTTCAGGTAGTATTAAGAAACCATTAGCCGTGTAGTGCATGGCCATTTTCTCATACTTAGATTTTAAATGATTAGGAATATCCTTACCGTCTACAAAGTCAAATACAGATTGAACAGCATTTTTTCTTTGCTTTTCAGTAAGATCAGGTCTTCTCTTAGTTAATTGATTCTCATAAGCTTCTCTGTGCGATTTAGAGAACTTAATTTGAGAATACACGTTAACGCTTCCTGCACCGTCTATAGCCGCCGTAACGTCTCCTACTGCGTTACTCTTAGAAAATTTAACGTTAACTTCTCTACCGATTGCAGCACCTAGTTCAGCAACACTTCCTGGATCGATTTCCATTCCAGCAATTCTTTCTTGAACTTGATCAGATTGTCTAGCTTCCATTATTGCATCGGTAACTAAGCTATTAACCATTCGCATTGCAAGACCATCTTTTCTAGTACCTTTTAAACCTTGCTTTAAACCAGTTATAGGGTTTTTACCCGGTTGATCAGCCCAACTTACCAACTCAGTTTCTGTTGGCATTATTTTTTCATATAAAGAAGGGGAGAAAGCACCTTTACCAGTTTTCTTGTCTTTTGTAATTTTGTTTAGTGCATCTGGAGCTAATTGTTCTTTATTTACAGCTTCTTGTACTTGCTCTATAGAAGTTAATACCTTGACGAAATTTGTAAAGATTCTATCTGCCTCAGGAGTATTTCTTTCCATTTGAACCAAATCAGCCGTAGATGTATTTTTTACGATGTCTTCTCTTAGCTTTTTTAACTGGGATATGTAAATATCCTTGGTGCCATATGGTACTTTTGTGTCAGCCACACCATATGTCAAGAAGTTTTTAATCTGCTTGAAAAGAGGACTATTAAGATTAGCATATTCTTTCTTTAGCTTTAACGCAATAGCTTGAGCTCTTAACTGAACATCTGTAATGTTCTGAGTAGTACCATAAGCTATCATCAAACTTTTCTTAACGTTTTCTAGTACTTCATTATATATCTTACTACCAGTTTCAAAACCTAGTTTTTGTCTATACTTAGAGTATTGTTGTTTATCAGCTTTAGCTTTTTTAGCTTGACCTTGAATTGATAAATCTTCTTCTTCAAACGCTTCCATTTCAGCAGATTTTTCATCTGCAACTTGAAGTTTAACTTCACCTTCTTTAGTTGTTTCACCTATTTCTTGTGTGTATTTTATTTCACCTTTTGTTATAGCGTTGTAAGCTTGTTTTGCTCTATTAGGTATTTGAGGGTTTATATGACCAAGTAAGCCACTAGGATTTTTTCTTTCAGGTTGATATTTTTTAAACCAAGAAAAAAGCTCTGCATAAGTAGTATCTAAAAACGTTTTATTGTCAATCTTGTCGTGTGGTTGAGCTAATATAAGACCATCTAATAAACCTTGTTTTTGTATTTGCTTCCAAATATTTTCAGCTTCAACCTGAAAGTAAGCATTACCCTGACCTTCTTTTTCTAAATTTGTTACAGTACCATCTTCATCTACAATTTGTTTACCAAGATCATTTATTAACTTTGTTGTTTGCGTAGTTGTTAAATCTTTTGATCGAGACTGTGGTGATTCTGTAGTAAAATCAGCGGTTCCTTTTGTTGCTTTCTTAGTACCTTTGCTTAACGATCCTTTGTGTATGCTTCTATTGTAATCTTTTAAGAAATTATAAGCACTTTGCGCCTCGTCAAAATTAACGTTGGCATAGCCTAGATCTGCAAAAAGTCTTCTAATAACATCTTTTACTTTAGTAAAAATAGTCTCATCAAACTTTATGTCATTGCTTTCAATAGCATCAGAAAATATAGTAAAATATTCATCTGGATTTTTTTTCATATACTCAGGCGTGTATACGTCTTGATTCTCGTCTATTCTTTTTTGAATTACAGCGGCGTTATCTTTCCCTATAAGTTTTAAAAAGTTATTTATAGTTGTTTCTTTTATCTTAATACCACTAGCTTTAATTATACCGTGTAACAACTCATGATTAGCAACGTTACTACCTTCTATTCCTTTTGTTTTTGCTACTTCTGAATTTATAATTATTGTATTGGTATCAGGATCTATAAAACCGTTTGATCCTTTATATTGTTTACCATATTTTTCAATAATTTGAGCTTCAGTCATTGTATCATCAAGACCTAAGCCATATAGTTTACTATGCTTTTTAGCAAACTCTAAATCAGCTTTAAAATTTTTATCTGCAAGAATACTATTTACATCTTTGCCTAATTTAGCTCTAGCAATTACATCCGCGTCAATTTCAACGCCGGCATACTTACCTATTAATTCTGCTATTTCTACCTCAATGCCCTCTAGTGTTTCTACGGCTCCAGGAATTGCTTTTGATCCTTTTTTTTCAACGTCTACCTCGGCTTGCATTCTTTTCTTTTCAAGCTCAACTAAGTTTTTTCTATCAACAACATCTGTAACTTCAGCTGCTATTTGAGCGTCTATTTGTTTGTTAAGAATCTTTAAATTAATTTCAGCGGCGAATTCAGGATCGTTTTTTACTTGTACTTTTAGGTTAGCTATTTGCTCTGCGGTTGTTGCTCCGTTAACATAATCATCAATAGATTCTTTCTTAACCCTTACACCATCAACAGTGTATGTTTTTTGCCTAGCAAGGTTCATGGCTTGAGCCGCCGCTAAAGTTACTGGGGTTGTAGTTACAACGCCAGACAAACTTTCTAAAACAATATCTAAACCAGAGGCATCTCTACCAATAGCCTTACCACCAAGGTACTCTCCAAATCCACCACCTGCAATATCAGTTGTAACAGCAGTTGCGGTAGCAGCTGTTTTTAGTCCCGCTTTTTTAACTACACTTGTAGTTTTTTTGGCTGTTTTTAAAAGTGTACCAGCACCCTTGATGCCTACGAGATTAAAAACACCTTCTGTCGTAGCTATGGTAGCACCTCTTGTTCTGGCATCGCTTTTTATTCTAGCTCTAGACTCAGGGTTAGACATAACTTGTCTTATACTTGCTGGCGTTACTTCTAGTCCAAGGGCTTTTATTTCTTCTGATAAAAGCTCATTGAACATATGTATTGTTTCCATATTATAGTTTAGCGCACCCATTCCAGCAGTTAAACCACCAAGTATAGCGCCATAACCTAAATACGCGGTAGAAGCCGCTCCAACACCCGCCGCGCTTGCGGCATCTTCTATAGCGCCAGCATTCATCATACCCCTAAAACTTTGTATAGTTGCCTGAGCAAAACCTTTCATACCCGTCTCTTGAACAGCGGCTATTGTTGACGAAAACATATCAGAGCCTTCTTGTGCGTCATACTTAGCGAAGCTTTTACTAAAATTTTGTAGCTCTTCCATTTCCTGTGCTGAAACCGCTGATTGTTTCATTAAATCTATGTACACATTGTACTCGTCTTCACTTAGTTTTCTAGCGTCTTCAGCAGATGTTATGTCAAATATTTTTTCAGTAGGATCATAGAGTTCAGCGTTAACACCTCCAGCTCGCATAGCTTGAGAAAACCATCCTCTAGGTAGTTTGTCTTTGTCTGACTGTTTCATTGCTAGTGCACCAAACTCTTCAAATCCCGGTACAAGCGGTGGTTTCTCCGAAAAACCACTATCAGAAACCTCTGTCATACCATTTTTTTTCATTCTACTAATAAAAGTATCGGTATCCAATCCCTGCTTACCAGCTTCTATCATCAAATCATTATAAGTATATTGTGTTCCTTTGTACTCAAACATATATTATTATTATTTGTACTGTTTATTTATTTTCTCAAGTTGAGATTTTGAAACCTCCACCCATTTTTTATTACCAGCAAAACCTTCTTTAACATACCATTTACCGTTTTCTTTTTTAACACTAGTACTTACAATATTATAAGAAAATCTTACCTCTCTAGTGCCTCCTTCTTCTACAGTTTCTACAGTTTCTTTTTCTTCTGTTTCTTCTTCCCCACTCATATCTGGAAACTCTGAGGGTACTTCGTAAGTATCTTCTGGAGTATAACCATATTGCCACATTCCTAAATTTTTAGATATTTGGCTTGGCGTTACTAAATTTTCATCTTTCACTTCACCCTTGTAAAACTTACCGTCTTTATATGAGTAAATATTGCCATCATAACCTCTTTGAACCGATCCTTCCTCAGGATTATTTATAAAATTCTGCATTGTAGTTATTAGCTGCCCTGATACATACTTATCAGTACCATCACCCATAGTCATAGTATAACCTGTGTTTACATTAAATTTAAACCCTTCGGCAGATTCTTTATATTTATCTGGAAATTCTTTTTTATCCGCAGCCACCCATGATTCTTCAAACGATTGTCTTTGGAAGTCAGCAAGATAATTAGAAATTATTCTTTTAGATACTTCTAAGTTAAAATTTGGATTTTCAGTTTTTGTTATCATATCTACTAAAGCCATAGAATTGCTTTTCCAAACTTCTTTAGCTTTGTCCGTTAATCCTCTAGCATCTTCATGCGTTATTTCGCTATCGGTATTACTATCTAATGCAGCAAAAGTATCGTAAATTGGACTTAACTCTCCCAAGTTATTAGTAAACATAGCTTTAATAAGGTCAAGTTGAAGTTCGCCACTATTAAGTAATCCTGACCTAAAACTAGGCATCTTAGTACCGTCCATTTCTCTTTGAGCCACGTTCATGAAATCTTCTTTAGTTTTCATTCTATTCTCAATATCTCTCGCTGCTTCCTCAACCATAAATGAATCTTTAGTTTGTCCTTCACCTTGAGCGCTCTTTCCACTATCTCTCGCGTCTTTCAATTTGTTAACATGATATATATCGTCATTTTTGTTTATAATTGGAATTGCCTCTAGTATTTGATCTATATTCATACTAATAGGTTCTCCGTATTGATATTCTTCGGTTACAAAACCAAGTACAGAACCCTCCGGCCCTCTTGTTCTTCTAGTACCAGTACTATAATTACTAGCTGTAAAAGTTATTTGACCATCGACAATACTAACAGAAACTCTATCATCAGTATCTGTATTTTTTAAATCAATCATTTGTGATATTGGATCTATTTTGTCACTACGAAACTCAATACCATTAACATTTTCAATAGTTTTACCCAACTTCATCATACCACCTCTAGTATTTACAGCTGAATTTATTAGTTTTTGTAACTCACCGCTTATTCTAGTTCTAGCTCTTTCGTTTTCCCGAGTGTCACCATCGCCATAAGTATTTACAGCCTCAAACTGATCTTGCAAATCCTTAATTCCTTGCTCAACGGCTATGAGAACTTTTTGTGGTAAAGGTTCTTTATCAATAGCTAATTTCTTATCCATTTGGTTGACAAGTCCAGTAAACTTTTGCAATTGAGCGTCTTTACCTGCTATTCGGTTAAGTTCATCTTGTTTTAACTCACCCATAATCCCAGTTATAATACCAAGACTTTGCTTAACTTGTTTTGCTGTACTTTCGTATAATGGTTTTAAGTTAGGAACGTTTGCTGCGGCTCTTGTTGAGCCCTCTCTAAACGCTGCACTTACTAATGTACTATCTGCTCCCATATTTATATTTGTTTAAATTCTACGTCTAACATATTGTAATTTACGCTGGTTCCCAATCTCCAATTATACCAGTATCTGGGTTGACACCACTACCATAAGAACCACTTGGAGCTTTTTTCTTACCCATTGCATCTGTTGCAGCTCCGGCAGCGTTTGCCAAAGTTCCAAACATATCAGATGTTGCTTGGTTTTGGGCTATTTGCGCGTTCATTTGGTTTGCTTGAGCTTGTTGATTCGCTTGATTAACTCCAGAAGTTTCTGCCATTTGCATCCCAAGTAAAGTTGCTTGCTTATTTTGCTCTGATTGCATGACAAATTGTTCGCCTTGTCTTTCAGCTGTTTGAACTTGAGCGGCTCCACCAGCTGCTAATTTTTGGTTTTGTGATTCCTGCATGCCAATAGAAGCAGATATTTTTTGAGTCTGGATTTGACCTTGATTAGCCATAGCTTGCGCTAAGCCAGCGACACCAGACCCACCGGCGGCTCCTTTTAAACCCTGCATTATATTTGATCTTTGTTGATTACCTTGCTGAGCTTGGAATTGAGCTTGTTGTTGGTTCACGGTTAAATCCTCATACGTATTTTCCATGTTAGCATACGGATTTTCAAATGTCATAGCTTTATATTCGGCTTTCTGCTTGTCTAATTTAGCTTGTGACTCTTGCTGTGCTATTTCAGCATCATTTGCTTGACCCTCAGCAATTTTTCTGTTTTTACTAGCGTTATACATGCTGACCCCAGCGCCTACCGCGCTTACAACTATCAGACCCCAGCTCACAACGCGTATGTTTTAATTAATAAGTTTATCATTTTTTTGATTTTATATATTCATTATATTCTTCCCATGTGAATACAATATTAATTTTTGCTAATTCATCTAAATCCTCAGTGTTAGTAGGATTTGCATGTACAGTTGTTATAACGCAATCTTCGATTGCATATACTATTCTTTTAGCTCCTTGTGGTGATATGACATAACAAGGTCCTATAAATTCTTCAACACTATCTTCTTTAGATGACGCGAGCACACCTGATAATAAAAAGAAACCATAACTATGCTTGTGGATAGCTGAAAAACCTAATTGACCTTTCTTCATTCTCATTTCTCTAATATACAATCCATCTGCAAAAGAATGTTTATATTCCCACAACTTTTCTGGGTATATTATCTCCTTACCGTCACCAATTATATTTTCCCCATCCGCAATACTTATGAAATAATCTTCTATTTCTTTTACTTTTTCTTTATATGATACAGCTATAGCGCCATCAAACATTTTTTCTAGTTCGTTTTTAGACATAATTTAACTCAATTTATATCTATAATAGTCACAGTTACTGCTGTTTATTTACTACTTTCAAATATTTCCGCTCCAACATTAAACAATTCTCCTTTTTCTAAAGAACTGTTTCTATACTCAACATCAGCATAATACCCAAGTAAACTAGCCATATTAACTTTATTATCTTTACTAAACATTATAAACGGAAATTTTTTGTCAGCTCGTGAAGTTAATGAGTTATAATAAGTATTAAATAAAATCTGATCCATATTAAGTGTTATAGCGCTAACCGTTCCATTCCATTGTGATATGCCTATAATATCACCTATTTTGATAATATCATTTTGCTTAGCTACTTTGTGAGGCGTTGCTGTTGAGGGCCATTGGGTTGAGGTGCCAACATCTTGCACGTGACTAAAATAAGCAATATCTCCTTTTTGTACCGAGGTGTTTAAAGGATTTTGGAATGTTATAGTTATTGTAGGCATAATTATTATTTTACTGTTATTCTAATTGTTTTTTCAACGCTAGTATTTGTTCCATCTCCAACTGTAAATTTAAATTCATCTTGTCCTTTAAAACCCTTAACTGGAGTATACGTAACTTTAGGACTAGCACTCCATGTTGCATCGAGACCACCGTTAGCGGCTACCGCGGTACCATGTTTTGGGGTATTAGTTATAACAACGCTTTTAAACCTTGCGTTGTCATCGTAGTCATGCTTTGTCATGTTGATAACTAAAGAGGTTTCGCCATACTCTTGAGTTAAATATTGCTCAAACGCGTTAGGTATTCTTGTTATTATATTATCAATATTTAAACTATAATCAATACTACTTGTTCCATATTTACTAAAATTAACAAAACTACTAATAGAAACTGAATCACTACCACTTCCAGAAAAATTAAATGATCCTGAAATAGAAGAGTCGTTATCATCAAACTCTAATTCTGTTTTATTAGGAACATCCATAGCAGTTAATATACCAACGCAAGCTTTTCCCTCACTGTTACTTTTAGATATAATACTAGTAACAGTAGATCCATCTTCATACTTAAAAGTAACTTCTGTGTTTTCTTTTATTATAATTTTTTTAGAAACTGTTATTTCTCTGTCACAATCTACAGAAACAATAACTACCGGAAGACCGTGCCCGCGTAACAGCATGTTAGGGAATAAGCCAATAGTGTTGTTAAGTTGAAATGTATCTGTTGGTTTTTGACTATCAACAACTCCTATACTTTTTGTTACTACCTTTTCTTTTTCCACCTTATAACGAACCTTCATGCCAACTTCAATATCATTTGATATAACACTTGCTCCTTTAACAATTCTGGTTCTTGAAGTTTTAGGGCTTAACGTTAATTGCCTTGTGCTTCCAACTTCATTACCTCTATCAACAATTCTTTTTATCATAGAATTTGATATTAGGTTTTTATCAAAACCTCCAGTTGGTTTTACGTAAAAATATCCAGCCGTTGCGGGGTTTTCAGTACAAGTAATAGCATACGTAAATGGAGCATTATTACCAGCGGTTCCAGCATTACCTTTTTTTAATAACGAATCACCTGTAATAGTTACTGCAGGGCTTGTCTGTGTTGAAACAGCGTCTACCGTTAGAGTTGTTTGACCAAACTGTTTTAATGTATAAGTAGGAATTGCAATTTTAACATCACCCTCAACTTTCACTTCTGCATTTGGCGAGATAACAATATCATAAGTTTCTTTCTTTACAGTATCTGTACTCTTATCTATTAACCTTGGAAACTTTACGTGCGTAGAATACAATCCTGATTTTGGAATTTCTACTTCATGTGATTCTTGTTCAAGAATATCATATCCACTACTATCATTTATGGCAAGAGAAAATCTAGCGCCTATAGTTCCAATAACACTAATTTTTCTGCTTTCTCCATTAGGATCTAAAAACTTATTTTTATTTTGTACTTTTAATGACGTAATCTTTATTACCCTACCGTCTATTCTAGCTAATCTATCCGCAACCATCGCGTTGTAAGCAGTCTCACTAGCTTCAGTTGTTCCTGTAAACGGTGGAAGATCAGGAATTGGACCATCATCATCTGGCTTTTTTGGATCAGGTCTGTCTGGTCTGTCTGGTCTGTCTGGATCAATTACTTCATATTTTGTTTCATTAGGGTCCTCATAATATTCAATAGGTGTCCCAGCTTTTTCGTCCGACTTTGTATCAATAATATCATCAGATCCAGTTGGTCGCGTAGATGATGTTGAAGTAACAGCCGCGTCTTTATAAATCTTCTCACCAGTTCTATCAACTTTTTTCTTTTCTTCTTTATATTCAGCCATATTATTATTATTATTTAATTTATTATTATTACTAAATTAGTAAAATAGTTTATGGAAGTACAGATAAACAACCACTATATAACCCATTACTATACCCCGAACAAAACCGAGCCCCACTATTCCAACCACCACCACCTGGAGTTCCGTTTGCTATCATACTTGAGATAGTCCAATTTGCTTGACTATAAGAAGGGTCGTCTACTAAAATGAACATAAGCGAAGGATTACCATGAACTCCAAGTAAGTAATCGCTGTTAATAATTCCGTTTCTTAAATCTAAGTACGTAAGGTTATTATTCGATAAATTCAAACCCGAAATTCCAAATGAAAACGTGCCCAAAGCAGTATTTTGACTTACATCAAGGCTTGTAATAGCATTATCCCTACAATTCAAAGTATATAAAGCAGTATTTTGCGTTACATCAAGGGTGGTTAGTTGATTATTGGGTAATTGTAAATCCATTAAAGCAGTGTTTTGCGTTACATCAAGGCTGGTGAGTTGATTATCAGCACACCATACACGCCATTCAGTAGTACTTACAGTAAGGCTTGTGAGTTGATTAAGATTACAATTCAACTCATCTAAAGCAGTATTATTACTTACATCAAGGCTTGTGAGTTGATTATTATAACAATCCAAAAGAGTTAAAGCAGTAAAATCTTCTATTCCTGTTAAATCAGAGATACTCAGACTGCTCGCCTTTAAAATAGTTCCCATTTTATTAGTACATACATAGTTATTACTTAAAGTTCCATCTCCCATTGTGTTTGGCCATACTCCTAGTTGGTGTGGACCTACGCTCTGACTATACAGTGGTTGATGTGTTTCTAAATAATTCTCAAAATTATCATCTGGCACATAAGTATCAGAAACGCAAACCGGCGTAGCACAAGCGGAATTACAAGCAGTTAATGAAGCGTAAGCTCCGTTTCCAGTTCCGGGATCTAAACAATTGCCATTAACACAATCCCAAGATGGTGTTATACAAGCACTTTGGCAAGCAGGTAATGAAGCATAAAACCCGTTTCCAGTACCAGGATCTGAACAATTTCCCTGAGCATCACAATCCCATGAAGGTATTACTGTACAATCAATTATAAAAGTAAAGTCTTTAGCGCATCCAGTATCATCTGTAACGGTGTACATATAATTTCCTGGCACCAAACTACCTAACAACGAATAATCACCATTTACATAAACACTAGGATCTACAAATATTGATGTTGCAATACCATTGGACATCGAAAAGTATTCTATCTGCCAACTTGTCGCGGCAGATGCCATAGTTTGCATTGTAACTCCCACCGCACCATCGTTGTTGCAACCACCACTCGTAATAGGTATTAAGACGTGATCAAACGTACATTCTGGATTTGCACATTCTAGCATAAAAATTTCCGTGCTTTTACATCCGTTACTATCCGTTATTTTAGCTGTCCATTCGCCAAAATCTGTACTATTTTGAATATTTGATGTTCCATCCCAAGCATAAACCATAGGATCAACAATAGTAACACCTGATTGGTGTTCGTAAGAAACAGTCCAGGAAGCTGCCCCTGTATTAATAACCACGTTTACACTAAAATCTCCTCCAAATTCACATAAGTTTGTAATTGCATTAGTAATAGTCGTACTTGTTGTGTTTGGATTTATACATATCGTAGAGCAAGGAGAATCAAAGTCATTTTCACATTCTGATTTAGTTGCGTAATTGCCATCCAAACCAGAAATTTCAGTACAAACAGTACCTCCTTGTACGCAATCCGTAGGTGGTCCTCCTTGTATTACTTTATCCCCTAAAGAGTACATCTGCTCGCTGATGGTATTCCAGAAATTGTAGGGGTACAACAACCCAGTAGAAGCCTGGGTCACACCAGGCTGATACATAGCGGCCAAAAATTCTAAATAAGTCATTCCTGTAAAAAACGCGGTAGAAGATATATTATCTATACACAGTTGAATAAGCATGGCTATGCTTTCAAAACGTAAGTTATATTGATTGACCCCTGCGTATGTTGTAGTGGTCCAACCAAAAGTTGAAGAAGCAGCACTAGCAAAAGCCCAATTAATACCTTCATCTTGCAAGAAAGTAGTAATATTAGGATAGACACTTGGCTCTAAAATACCACCGCCCCACCCAACCGGAAGACAAGAACCAATTATACGACTCCTTATATGGTTATCAAGACCAAAAAATAAATAATCTACTATGTTACCCTGTGAATCCTCAACCGCAAACAAGTAATCCGTGACGACTATCTGTGATAAGTCAATATTAGGTATAGATAATCCCGCAGGAGTGATTTTTGTATAGTTGGTTTGGAACCAGAAATCATCTGGTAACTGATAGGTTACATAATTTAGTCTATTATACGTTCCAACACAAATCGGCAAAATTGAATTGGGAAAAGGGTTGATGTCAAGCATAAAAACTGGAAGCTTCATAGGATAATCTTCACAATACTTAGGGTTGCAAGATCCACCGCTACAATCCCAAGAAGTAAAACCACCATCACCAACCTGAATATTAAAGGCATCGTCAATACCTTGATAGGAAAATTCGCTAGTATCTATATTACCAGCTGCACCATCATCTACCCATTCTGTTGCAACTCCTTTGATTTGAGAAAACCATTTTCCTTCCTTGTTTTTAAACTCGTGAATATCTCCTTCTTGCAAGTCAGTATTCATTTTGCTGACATACCAACCAAGTTTATTATTATTATCCCAGTATTCTCCTGAGTTGTTTATGTCCGCTGTTATTCTAGACTTACTTCCTTCGTAGTTTAAACTCTGAAAACTCTTAACAGAACCAGATTGTTCGTTAAACAATATTTGAACGCTAGAATCATATTGGTTATCGTAAAAATTATTTACAGGAGCGCTAAAGGTTATTTTAGTGCCCATTCTTACATCTGCAAAGCTGGTAATTGTTACATTAAATGTATTTGTTGCTGGTTGAATTGCTATACTTTTTATTAAAGTGCCCTCGCTTATTCCATCACCAATAACAACCATTCCAACGCGAATCTCATCAGATAAATCTGTCATAGGTAAAACGTCTAGGCGACGTACATCTGAGGTAGTAGTTGATGAAAATGAAAACTCATCATGATGTTCCCATAATTGACCTTGTTTAAACGAGTAATAGTTATTGTTTAAACTTACAGCACTATCAGTAATAAAAGACTTAAAACTAACCCATCCCTTACTGTTTTCTGAAAACGATACAGTAGTAGACTCTACATCTGTTATTGACGACAAGATTGTTGTAAGCCATTGCACGTTAGGACAAACCATATTTGGTGTTTCACTAAAAGCACCTGCCATATTTTGACATGGTCCATACGGGATATATGAACCTAACGGTTGAACGTCAGAAGGTAATGGCGGTTGATTTAAAACTAAATGCCAATCACCTCCACCCATATCTAATATTCCTACGATAATAGTATTAGGCGGAATCCCAGTACCAGTTACGTTATCTCCAAGGCTTACAGATTCTGCTACTTCTAGTGAGCAGACAAGATGATTAGTAGGCATATAAGGATCTTCCCCATAGTTTGAAAATCCTATAATTCCAACTTCATAGCTATCAAAATTATAACTACTTATGCTCATGTTATATTCTGATTTTCTTTTATCAAAACTTCCAATTATTGAATTGCTAGTTACAAGATTGTCAGCAAACCAATCAGTCATACCTACGTCTGATATAGCGGTTAACCCATCTTGAGATAATCTTAATACAGAGCCCCTAGCTTTGTCTGCAAAATAAATTCTATAAGCGTCTACAGCAAATGATTCTGGATTTTTAGATATACCATAATCCCCCGCGAAAGCAACACTTTGACCTAATACTCTGTCGGTTGCTATTAATTGTGAATTTCCATCCGCATTATATAATGCATTTTTATTGGCTAGTATTTTAAATACTTTATCTTCACAAAAAGTTAATAAATTTGTATCTCTAGTATATAGTTTTTGTATGGTACCATATATAGGATTTAAATCTTTTGTAATTTTTTCTGCTTGTATAAACTGATTTAAATTATTCACGCCACTCATTGAGTTGTAAATACCAGAATATATAAGCCCACTAGATCTATGTTCTTCTGCGTAAGGTTCTTCCGAGGTTGTTGAGGCTATAGGTCCTTTGTCTATAAAAACTTGATTGTAGTCGTCTCTAATACGATTAGACTCTACTCCATTGCCAAACGAATAACAATTAAACCAAGGTAACGTAACCTCACGTCCACTTAGTGTGTTTTCTAATCCGATTATTTTTATATCATACGTAGTATGCCCAATTAAATTGAATGAATTTGGCGGCGCAAATGGAGGTATGTCCGTTAAGCTAAACGGTACTGTGGCTCCAAAAAGTGTCATGTCTGTAGTAATACCATTAACTTGAGCTTTAGTAGTACTACCATCGGCTCTAGTAAATATTAGTACATCACCTGGATTTGGGTGGGTCATCCCTAAATTAACGTTATCAGTTAATAAATACTTATTTACGTCAGTCAGCATAACTTTAATTACATTTGGATTTCCAGGAAAACTTGAGGCTCCTGACGATGGAAAAGAACGAGTATCTACTCCGTAAACTCTTATTTCATCTTTCATACCAATCGGGCCATTTTCAGTGCTTAGTAAAACTGGGTTTCCAAGACTGTCTTCGCAGGTTACTCTACTGTTTAATAAAACATTTTTATGGATAGGTCCTAAAATCTCATCGACACTTGTAGGGTCAAGTACAGTATTATATATTTGACCTACTTCGTGGTATATTTCTAAGCCAACATCTTCTTTAGGTTCTGTCTCCCAAACACCTGGATTAGTACTAGAATAAAGACCCTCTTCACCATCATCAACATATGTACTTAAAACTTCCCAAGTACAAGTTCCAGGAGCTGGAGAAGTTTGAGTTGTTGCTAAGGAATTAGTAGTATCATCCGCCATTCTTAAACTTGGAATAGTAGTATAAGTTACCGGCGTACCACTTGAATCGTTTAAAAGATAAGTACCAGTTGGTAAACTGTAACCAGAATACATACCGTCAGGTCGAATTCCAGGAGCAGGGTCAGTTAAATTTAACGCTGGATAACTTCCTGTCGCGGGGTTTGTTAATAAAACTCCTTTGTTATCTAAATGCGGAGCATAATCAGGATCATTTGTTGGTAGATACCTTGATCCCTGACTACCTAATCCTAGACCTGCTGGAATTAAACCATGATTTGAGTTTTTCTGTTCTTTTGTTGTGGCAGCTATTTGAAATCTTCTACGTTTACTACTAGATCGCCAATGGTTACCTAAATGCGATGGATATCGATAATGAGCACTCGTACCAGCTACTCCACCCCATCCTCCAGCTGTAGGATTTCCTAGCAAAGATTGCTCGTTTAATATTTGGGTCAAACTACCTGATAAACCTTCAACTCCTGCCAAACCGCAGGTTGTGACGCCACAACCAAGAAACCAACCAGATCCAGGAGAAGACATGTTAATCCAATTAACTCCAGCGCAAAGATTTGTATACTCATGTGTATATCCTTGAGAAGCCCAAGCCGTGTGCTTGAAAGTGACATCCTGTCCCGCACAAGATCCCGCGGTACTTACGTAGGTCTTGTTGTGCCTAAACGCATAATCACCATGACTAGTATAGTTCCATAATGATACTCCAGTTTTATTATCAATAGGATCAAATGAGTTACTACTCCACTCAATTGATGTTTGACTAGAAGCACCAGGTTGAGCAACTGTTTTATAAATTATTTTATCTGGATCTTCTTTCCATCTCCATATTGTACCCGGTGTTGTAATAGCATCGGCAAAAGCTTGTTCTTCTACATAAACACCAGCCCAATTAACGTATCCAAATACATTAGATGATAATGACGTTGTGACAGCGGTAGTCTGTGATTCATCTAAACCAACCCCACAATAAGAAAGGTGTATTGTGTTTTCTGCTTTATCAATACCCACAGATTGGACTATACTTTTGTTTGGCCGTACTTTACCCGCGTGCCATTGTAAGTTTGTTTGATTTAAATAAGTACTGGAGGAGGCATTAATGAAGGTGTCAGTGCCATGAAGTTGCATTCTAGTATTGGAGTTTGGATCAGCATCAAAATTCGATCCTGAAGCAAGATATATAGTGCCAAAAGTTGCCCCGGATTTAGGATTGATTTTTAAATCTGCATCAGTTCCATTAAAGTATTCCGCGGTATATTTATAGCTTCTATAAGCCTCAATTTTATCAATAAACCATCCAGACGACGTGCTATTAGTGTTGGGAGTATTACCAGCTAAATCCCAATAATCTTCTCCTCTTCCTTGGTTTGATATCCCAGGATGTTGTTCTCCAGCGGTTGTATCATTTGAGATAGAAATAAAATCTTCATCATACCCGTACCAATTATTGGAGTTTGAAGAGTTTGAATATGCGCCACTATGCGGATTGAGTGGAGATCCAAATGCTTGAGGGTTTATATATTGAGATTTTATTGAATTTAAAACAACGTATTGAGTTGACGAATTTTCAACTCCAATTATAAATTCTGATATAGTAGCATCTTTTAATATTTTTGCAAAAAATCTACCATCAAACTCTGGTCTATCTTTTACTTCTCTTCTAACAAATTCTACGACGCTATCTAAATGTCTATTAGCATGAGCGGTTCCCGGATTAGAATCCGGGCTTGTAACCCCCATGTCTTCCCCAAACACCGTTTTAGGTATTAATTTATAATAACCCACCATCGCAGCGTCCTCGTCTAGAGATCTTAGATTATACCATTTACTAGCACCCTCAGCGCTTGTTACTACTCTAAATTGATATTCAGACATATTGCTATCTTCATCTATAAGTCTTTTTGAAATGTTACTATTGTCAAATTCAGGCTTATCTAAATACATGAAAGTTCCTCCAGGAAGTGGAAAACCAATACCGCTATTTGTACCTATGTTAAAAGCAGTTCCAGGTGTAGAATTTGTTGGGGTTCCATCCGCAAACTTTCCTTTAAACTCTCTTCTTGTTTTGATAAAAAGTGGTGCCTCATTTTCTAGAGCCAATATCCTGTATCTAGCTTTATCTGTTATTGGTAAATTAGTATCGTGTTGTTTTTTAAGTATTATAAAAGTATCTATGTCAACTTTATTTCTTTCAGATGAAGGAAATGATAACCAAATATTACCATCCTCAGCATTGTACCAACGATCCATAGCTAGATTATAATACTCGTTAGCAGTTTCTTTTATAAAAAACTTATATGCTTTAGCCCAATCTGGAATATCGCTTAACAACGTGGCTGTTAATTTTGTTGCTAGTGAAGCATTAGATTTTTCTATATGAACAGAGTTTGCAGTATTATCAGCGCTTGATAACACTGGGGTTTCTCTTCCAAACTCATCAATAAAAACAACTCCAAGTTGATATGTTCTTAAAGACTTTACAGATTTAGCCGGGTTGTAGTTGTTAACATTTCCAGTAAATATTTGCTCTGGGCTATCGTTTAAAACTAATTGCGATACACTTGAAAGTTTTAAATCTACAAGATTGTCTACATTATAATTCTGTAAATAATTACCATAAACAATACGATTACCAACAATCTCTTGGGATCGAGCTTTTCTAGGAACATTATCCCATGGCCTCAATATTTGATTAGACGGTAGTACCGCGTGAATCATTTCTGATTTAATTTGAACAAAACCAGTAGTTTTATCATTACGCATATCTGGATTTGAGCCAGAACTAGCTCCAACAGCCGTCTGTGATTCGTTAACAGCATTCCACTCATTATACGGGTTTGTACGTGCGGCTCTGTCTACGGTTTTAACAGAATATACCAACGGAGAATTTGATTCTTTGTATAATATATCAATAGCAATAACGTCAGGTGGAATAGAGTTTGAATCAACAAAATCTTTAACAACTAAATATCTAACACTATTAACCATACCTAAGTTATAACCTTCTTTAGGCATATAATCAAACTTACTAGGCAAAAAAGCTACTTCAGAAAACGGAGAAAAAGTAGAGTATTCTCCACTTTCATACTTATATCTATAACCAAATCTTGGAAATTTAAACTGAAACAACGGTTCATCTTGAGCTAAAGTAATATCAAGAATACCATCAAAATCTTCTTGTGTAAGAGTGTTTTCCCAACTTATTATCTTTACAGAAACCTGAGTTGGAGCACTTGATGAGCCGAGGGTTACAGAAAAAACCTGTAGTATTAAGTTGTTTTTAGAAGATGAAACTATTAATTTATCACCAACCCTATAATCTGAATTAGAATCAAAAGTCAATAAAAAAACATCTGTCCTGTAAGAGCCGGTTGCGGGATCTATAAAGTCAGATAAAGAATGTGTAGACATTGAATTAGAAATATTACTAACGCGGAGCGAGTTTCTCATTTCCAACAAAGGTGCTGTTTGGGGTGATTTTTTAATTACAGTTATGTGTTCGTGTTTTAAATCCCCAGCGCTTACATAAGGAGGGTTTTGTAATCCTGTTACGTTTTTAACATACAGTTGAGTAGGGGTGTTAAAATCAGTTGAACCGGTTTTTGATATCCCTATGTTAACTTTTTTTGGCTCTGTGTTATTATCGGTCCAAAATAAATAATCATCAATAATATTTATACCTGTAATAAGGAATGATCTATCAAAACATAATACTCTACCACTTTCATTAGAAGCAGGTAGTTGACCCGAATATATATCAACAACAACTGGAGAAGTTACTTTAGTATCATAGTTGTATTCTGCAATAAAATCTTTTCCCATTAGTAAAGTTTTGCTATAACCCGTTACTAGCCAATAAATTTTATCCGTTTTCCCGTCAACAATGCTTCCTACGCAATAAAAATCAAAATCATCTATACATTCTTGTCCTTGATTCCCTTGCGCATATTCACAAAGATCAAGTTTAGAAATATCTACATTACCCATTACTGTCTGTAAAGATCCAACGTCAGAGCCCTCTGAAGTTGATACCTGCACGTTTAGAGCGTCTCTATATTCTCCATTAGGAACTAATCGTTCGTCTAGGTCTTTATTCATCCTCCCAGCTTGGAACCTATGATTTAATTGCGACATTTAATTAATGTTTTATTTGTTTGGATTTACCTCTTAAAATTTGAGTAATTTCTTCTAATTTAATATTTGATAATCTTAATTTAGCTTTTCTAGTTTCAGCAAAGCGTTCTTTTTTAAATCTTTTTATCACATATTCCGGTATATCTATTCTAGCGGATATACACCCATATATTATCCACTTGTACATAGCTTCTTCTGCAAACTTATGAACTATTTGCTCGTCGTCTGTACCATGATGATCACTTAAATAATGTAGTATTATGGTTTTGCCAGATAGATTAGAACTAAAATGTATCTTACCACTATTGCAATCAATGAAAAACGAACCATTTGCTTGGGCATGTTGAGGATCCAAACCAAATCTTGATCCATTCATTGGCCAGTAAGTATCGTCCTCATAGTCATCGTTATTATTTTCGGATGGTGTTGATGAGTTGTAATTTGACGAAGTATTTGAAATACCATCGTAAGAAACAAAATTTGCGTTTTCAGCGGTCCCTGTGTTGATAGCGTCTTCTGACGCTGTAATTACCAGTCCATTAATATCAGTTATCTCCGTGCCAACTGGAAAATCTTCATGTGAAATAGTCATTCCGACAGTTACCGCACCAACTCCATTTGCAGCTGTTATTTTATCGTCACCTCCAACCCATGACAAACCACTTAAAACAAGTGAAGTTGATTTCTCTAGCAGATCTCCATTTGGCGCTGTAAACGTTAAAGTTTCAGTTCCAGTATATGTGACACCGCTACTAATAGTTATAGTTGTTATGCTGCCAACCGTTGAAGTTGTTACAACTGTAGCTCCAGTAGGTATGTTTGGTGAAACCACGCTCATTCCAACCCAAACGTTTGTATACTCTGAATCTAAAGTTATAGACGTAGAGCCACTAACCATAGTTCCTATTGCTGTTAAATTGTAATCACCATCTGTATTTTGATTTAAAGTTTTAGGGTTTGAAGTTTTACTTGTCGGGTATATAACGTGTTCTATTCCAGAAGCGTCGCTCCAAGTAACTTTTGTGTAATTAACATAATCATTAGGAAGTGTCATTTGTAATGATGGTGGAAGGGTAATTTCAAGTGACTTACATGACTTTAAAGTGTCGAATGATAATTCTTGTAAAGCCCTATGAGCGTGAAAACTAACATCAGCTCTATTTGTTCTAGGTAATATTTTTTCTTCACCAACATAAGTTGCCATAAAGTTATCTACAATATCACTTAAAGTTACAAATTGATAATTACCATAACCCAATGGGTTTGCGTAATATGCTTGGTTAGGAGTGGAACCCGTACCACCTTTAGCTAATTCGTTTGCCATAATCTATTGTTTTTCTTGTTGTATTTTTTTAATATCTTCTTGATCTCCTACCTGCATTAAACCAGCTTTACCAACTATTACACCGGCAAGTTCTAATATTTTATACACTAGTTCTGTTTCTTCTGAATTATGTAATTCAAAATCAGCGGCTCTACTAGCGTTGTACAAAGCTTTCTCAGCTATAACGTCATAACCCCATTCTGCTTTTGAAGGCGGTAAAATAACTTCAATAGTAACACCGCTTGTTACTTGTCCAAGATCATTAAAAACTTGTATATCTTCAGCTGTAATTGGACTCTCCGTGTATACTGGGTTTTTGGCTAATCCTTTAAGGTGAAATGACGATTCTAGTATATTTGTTATGTCATTAATCTCCGCGTGCTTAACTTCATAGCCATCAAAAAATATTTTTCCAGTTCTATAATTTGTGGGAAAAACCGTGCCACCAGCAACATCAGCAACAGAAGAAAAGTCTGTTAATTTATTTTTTATTAATTCTATCATATCAGAAAAAGAACTATCATCACTAATAACTCTTTTAACTTTATCTAGATCGTAGAAATATTGTTCAAATATAAGCATCTGAGCTTGATTAGCTATTAAGTTAAATTCCAAAGGAGTTATATAACCTCTCTGTTCTTTGTTTGTTATAGCTAAAACTCTTTGATATACTGTATCTATGCTTATCATAATTATTGTTGTTTGTAAGGGAATTTATTGTTTAACGCTTCTCGACGCTTGTTACACCCACAATCTTTTTTACCCAAAAGTTTAGCGCCAAATTGCGTGACCGCTTCAATACCACTAGCTTTTGTAATTTTGTGAATTGTATCTCCAAAACCTTTTGATCTTTTCGTGTAATCTCTTAAATTTTTATTATTCATATTGCATTTGATTGTTAATAAATGGTCGCCCCGAAGGACGACCATATTATTTTGTTGTTAATTCAATCTTTTCTCTATGTTAGAGTAGATTTCCATTCCTTCGTCAGTTTTAAACCAAGCGGCTAAAGCTGAATAAGGATGTTCATCAAATGGTACGTTCATTAGTTTTCTATCGTTAGATCCCCATGAAAAAGTTCTTTGATCAGTGGATAATTTTAATATCCCCATTTCAGTTGCTTTAATACCAAAGTTTCTAAGTACCACGTTTTCATCGTTTACTAGTTCTAAGAACAAACCTGGGTTTCTCTTAGCATATAATAGTAAATCTCTTTTAAGTTCCTTAGAGCTCATGTCTGATACTTTAGAGCCTAATTCAACACGCATAACAGCTTCTGCCATGTCGATTTCTAGTGATTGAGCCGCGTTTAGCGCTTTTATTTCTAACTCTAAAACTTGAACTTCATTAGATGCTATAGCTTGGGGTTTCCACTCGTAATATAAAGATTTTCTATGAGGATGGTATAAAGAAAGTAGTTGTTGTAAAATTACTTTTTCCCTAGGAACGCTAAGCATGCCGTTTCTAAATATGATATGAGATAATCTTTGATCACCTTTCATTTCATCTACAAATACAGTTCTTTGATTTTCACAATACTTTAATTCTCTTTCGTATCCAAGTGTTTCGTCAAAAAAGTAAATAT
>Ga0209337_1000885_pt1 | contig 23688 bp, 27 predicted proteins | sample LinPmetageLP53_FD_184044 | JGI IMG/M metagenome (GOLD analysis project Ga0209337, IMG submission 184044) | Marine viral communities from the Pacific Ocean - LP-53 (SPAdes) (version 2) | ecosystem: Environmental > Aquatic > Marine > Oceanic | place: Pacific Ocean | collected 2010-02-08 | reverse complement strand
ACCCGTAGTTGGTGTGTCGGAAGCCCCAATAACACTCACAGTCCCATCAGAGTTAACAACTACAGCCTTACCATTACCCAAAGCCCCTGATGCAACAGCATAAACCTTCCTAGCCGTGTCTCCAAAATCTCTGCCAATGGTCTTCATTGTTTAGTCCTCTTCTGGCTCTACCCAATCAGGGTTCGCTGACCATGTGCCGCTGTCGAACTTGTACTTGTTACCTGTCCAATCACTAGGGGCATTGGTTACGTTTAAGGTGACTGTTGTGTTGGTGCTGTTAAGATCACCAATGATGAACTGGGCTGGATCACCAACCGTAATGTTCTCTGTTGTTTCTGTTAGAGCTACATTGTCAGCCAAGAGATACTTGCTTAACTTTGTAGAAGTTTCGACTATCGTTTTCATCGTCTATCCTTTCACGATTAAATCTGTGGCAGAGACTGCTGTCCCTGCAATTACTGAGGGGGTGGCTGCTGTTGTGCCAATCGTTCCATCTGTTTGTACGAAATACTGTTGGCCTATTGTCAGGCTCGACTGCCCAGTGTTGACTGCACCACCAGCTTGAATCGTGGCGGTCTGCGTGTCGGCGTAGGCTGCATTGGAAATGCCAATGTAGTTCTCTGAGGTGAGGTTTGGAACAGACCCAGATAGCTGTGCTACGCTGGCTGTTCCTTGGTTGCTGGAACCTACGTCAGCCCAAATCATAACTACTTTTTCTGACGTACTATCGTAGGTTATCCCAAGCCCATTAACTTCAGAAGTATCAAAGACTACATGTGTGTCAAAAGAAATGGAGTTATCGGAGGGATCAACTGTTGCAGAATACATTCTTCCGTGTGAGGTATTTCCGTCATACACTTGAACTTGTACAGCCACTTTGCCAACACTGGCGTCAAATGTTATTTGTGGCCCCTTAAAATCTGTTGCAGTTTGCATATCTGCAAAAACAACAGGAGTTCCGAACGAAATGGTCGTACCTGACACTGTACCCACCGCTGCTGTACCCTTATTTGTATTTCCAGTATCCGTGTAGGCAACCACAGCCCTGTTATTAGTGCTATCAAATGTTATTGTGTTACGAGTAGTTTCCGAAGCATCTCCACTAATTTCAACAGGAGAGCCGAAGGAAATATCTGTTCCAGATACTGTTGAAACTACAACTTTTAGTTTATTACTGTCATCTCTGTTAGAGTATAAAATAAGAACTTTATTAGCTGTGGAGTCGAAGGCGCAACTTGTGCCGTAGATACCATTACCGCCAGAACAAACTTGAAAAGTAGCTCTCGTTCCAAAGCTGATGCCTGTTCCTGAGACAGTTCCAACTCTGGACTGACCACTATGCTCATCAACGGCGTTTCCGTATATCACAACAACCTTATTAGAATTACTATCAAAGGTGGTTGATACATATGCGCTAGACTCTGATTCAAATTGTACAGCAGTGCCAAAACTTATAGAATTATCGGAGGGGTCAACTGTTGCTACACTTGAATAAGCAGCGTTGTCGCTAGTCCGAACGTATGAAACAACAACTTTATTATTGCTGCTATCAAAGGTAGCACATGAGTTGCTTGTCTGTGCGCTTAGATAAACTACAGGGGTTCCAAAACTTATAGAGTTATTTCCTGCCGTGACTTGGCCTACAACGGCTTTTCCATAATAACTATTACCCTCATCGGTATAAACAACTACGATTCTATCTGAATTGCTGTCATACGTTACGCCCATCCAAGTGGTAACGCCTGACTCAAAAACAACCGCCGTGCCTACAGCAGCATTTATTGAAGTATTTCCAACAACACTAACAGTCCCATCGCTATTAACAATACAGGTTTTGTCCGTGCCAATAGCACCTGATGCTACAGCAAATACTTCTGCATTAGCTTGTGATTGGACGTTTCCAACATACTTCATTGCCAATCCTATGCGTCATCTATTATTTCATAAGATACAAATAAGTCTAGATCACCAGCAGCACTAGCACCACCCTTTAAAATATCTCCCTCCATTAAATATATAGGAGAGTCTACAAGAACTAAGGTGGTATCTGATGGAACACTAATTGTTTTTGCTAGATAAACTGTTGCATCTGCGCCAGTTGGCGTGATACCAGCCGCCCCAGCAGTTGTTAAACCATCCACAAACAAATCTACAGTTGCTGCACTTGTAGCATCAACATTTGCAACTGTTATTTTATTTATTTTTAAGAGTTTATTTGAATCTACTGTAATAAGTGTTGCTGTTGCAGTTGCGGTTAAATTAAAACCTAAGTTACCCCCAACAATACTTGTTACACTGACAATATTTGGGTTAGCCATGTTTTACTCCTTACTATCCAAAAATCATGGCAATAGCAATGGCTTTGCCTGTTGTAAATGATGATCCCAGTATTACCCAGTTTGTAGTGTCTACGGAAGGATCAGTTGTTCCTGATGTGGTTTGTATAGCTCTGTAGTTCTGAAAGTCTATAGGTGAGAAAACTACGGTTCCCACAGCGTAGGCAGTACCAGAAACCCATTGCACGCCTCCAGCAGAGCCAGCAGAGTTAGCAGCAGCAGTAGCACTGTTAGCTGCATTAGTTGCTTGTGTGGTAGCTATACCAGCTTGTGTAGTAGATGTAGTAGCGTCAGTATCTACTTCAGCAGCCTTGCTGTCTATATAAACACCAGAGGCATTTACTTGAGTTTGAAATGTAGGTAAAGCCCCTAAGAAAGCATCCCCCCTGTCAGAAAATGTTGAGGGTTCTTGTCTGCTGGGTGGGGTGGGTAAGCTAGATATTGGTGGGTATGACATGTTATGTTAAACCTTCTACTTCGATTGCGCCAAATGATAAAGATGGTCCTTCTAGTGTTAGGTCAAACCTTCTGTAGAAGCCATATACGGTAGTACCATAGGACGTATCTGCTGAACCTATATAAACAATTGGGGTAGCCCTAAAACCTGCCAATGTTTTCTGTATTTTTCTTGCGTTCTGTGTTTCAAACTGTACATCATAGTCAGCTAGTTGAGCAAAATTTCTTTGCACAATAATAAAGTTACCAAATGCGTCAGTCTCTTTGCGTGAGAAGTCTTCGATACTAATAGCTGTACCATATGTCGTTGTTCCTAATCCGCTTAGGAAGCCCAATACAAGCTGACCTAACTGAGCAGTTAAACCAGTAGTTTGTGTCACAGTAACTACAACACTTGACCCAAGGTATGGGGGTAAATCTAGGAACTGAGCTTCTTCTTTCTGAACTTGTTCTTCAAAGAAATAGGTAAACCAATCAATAATGTTTCTGTTGTCAGTAAGAGAGACTGTAGTGTTATACACTTGACCATCGACACTATCAGTTACAGTTACATTAGCTGAGATGCCCTTTAGGTTAAACAGAGCTATAGAAGTAACATTAGAATTAGGATCAGTTAGAGTGTACTGTATGCTATTTGCATTTGTTACTGGATCACTGATCTTCTGATCGAAGGCTTTCCACCTATTAGTGGCCCCAAGGGTAAGCCACTTATTACCGTCATCAGTTACTGGGTTATTGTTATTGTTTCCATTAACCAAGCTTTCATAAACTTTATGAGTAGTACCAACGACAATGACTTTATCACCATCAGCGTAAGTACTAGAAGAAGACCACGCAGCGTAATCAGCTTCAGCTACATTACTAGCAGTGAGTATACTGTTTGTTACAGTTACTGGCTTAATTAGCTGCATACTTATGTCCTTGTAGCTGGCAGACCATCGTTATCCCACTTACGTTGAATATCATAATCACGTTTAACGTATTTACCATTAACTGTTTGCAGTCGTTTTAAGTCTGAAACTTCTGATCTTAGACCGCGTATCTCAGAAACTAGATCACCATTACCACCACTCAACATACTTATTGTGTCTTTGTTACTATAAATCCTTGATGGGCCAGTTGCCTCTAGCTCAGGTCCACTCTCACCAACCATACGAAGACCACCAGAGTGATAACCACCCTTAGCATACTTCTTACTATTAGCTATAATTTCTTCTGCCCTTGCTGTAGCCTGAGCAACTTCTTCTGAGGTGTTTAAAGCAGAACCAGTGTCTGAATAAACTTTTTGACCATCTGATAAAACAACGTAAGAAGCTATGTCAGTTCTACCTAACCCTAAGAACCCACCAGCTTTGGTTGTATTAGCTACGGTTTCAACTATTTTTAAGCCTTCGTCTACAACTTCATCTACTACAGGAATAACTGGATCAGCTTTAACAGCAGCATTAGCAGCAGCTTGGGCATTAGCTAAGTCTTGCGTGGCAGCAGCTTGGGCTGCTTGAGCAGAAGCTTGAGCTGCTTGGGCAGATGCAAGTGAAGCAGTTGCGGAAGCTACAGCTTGTTGTGCAGCAGCAATACCATTAACCGCAGCAGTAATTTGACTACCCACAGTTTCTATAGTTGTATTAAGAACTGGATATTTATCTATAAGAGCTTGTTGGAAGGATTCAACTTCTGTTTTGTGTTGCAATGCTTCATCAAGAGAGGTCGTTGCCTCTAATATACCTTGTTCTATTACCTCTAAATCTTCGTATTTTGCATAAGCAGCATCGTGATTAGCTTGGACTTCTTTTAAAGTAGCCTGTGCTTTTATTAACTCATCTGTTGCGTCAGAAACGGTTATAATAGTTTCCTGTAAATCTTCATTAGCTTTAAGAGCCTGATCATAAGTTGTTTGTGCAGCCAGTAACTCTGTTTGAGCATCACCAATAGAAAGTATGATTTCTTCTGTTTTTAATATGGCATTAGTTTGTTCTATTTGTAAATCTCTTTGGGCCATGTTGTCTTCTACCTGTTTCTCAAGTAGTTGTACAGCTTGCTCGTCTGCTGTTAGTTGTAACTCAGCAGCATCTCTACCCTGTTTTATTATGTTTGTTGTGTCAGCAAAGTCTCTTGCGTAGTCAGTAAAAGAACTAAAGAATTTTTCACTAGGTTCACCAAGAGTACCTAATGCACCTGATAACATGTCTAAGTCAGTACCACCACCCGATATATAACCTTTAGCTTGTTGCCTACTAGCAAACTGAGAGGTTTCAGAGATAAGGCTACGGCCCCTTACTGCTGCATCTAGTAAATTAAAGACGCCCCTAGAAGCATCTAGGGTAGTATTAGCCACTTGTAATTTATCCTCAAGACCTACAAGTATCCCATCAAACAACTCTGTGATTGTACTTACCCTAGCTGACACTGCTCTTCCTAAAGCTCCTTCAGCGGCAGCTACACCAGCTTCAGCCTCACTTAGTTGTCTTCCTAAAGCTGATTTTAGATTACTTAGTGCAGTTGCAACGTCACCTTGAGCTTCATCCAACTGTGCTTTCATAGCCGATCTTAGGTTAGATAAAGCAGTTTCAATAGCTCTGTTAGCTTCATCCATCTGCTGTTTCATCAATCTCTTGATACTATCAAAGAGGCTATTTAATGTGGTTTCAGACTGTTCTAAAGTTCTTGTATATTCCTCGACAGAAGCGTTAGCTTTTTTTAGTGCATCATCTGCTTTATTAAAGGCAATTTGAGCGTCTTCAAGAGTGTAAATTGCTTCTAGCAAGTCTTGATTTAACTCATGTGTAGCTGCTCTTTCAGCATTCCTCTGTCTAAGTAGAAGCTCTTCTTGATCACCTAACAATGCGTATAACCTAGTCTGTAGGTCAAACCTCTGTTGGGCAGTAGCAAGTAATTCGTTTAGGCTAGTAAAAGATGGTATAAGAGCAGCAAAAGCATCACCCATCTTAACTAATTCTTCAGTTACTTTTTGAGCAGCTTCTTCTTCAGTCAGCCCCTTAAGTGATACTTTAAACTGGTAGGAGAAGTCCTCAAATGCAGCAGAGGTATATCCTAATACTTCAGCAGCAGCTATAGCTGACTGTTGCATTGCGGCTACAGAACCAGTAAGGGGGTCAGATACATCAGAACCAGCAGCAGAGTACCTAGTCTTAGGCTTACTCTTAAGTAGACCAAACAACCTAGAGTCTTGTGTTCTTGCAAAAGACTCTACTAAAGTATCCATACCATCTGCTGTTACTCTTAACCCTGAGTCTAACGTCTTAGTCCTCTTAGTAAGTAAACCTATTACAGCAGCTACAGCTAGTATAGGCACTATAGCAGCACCTATTGTTGCTGCCATAGTACCACCAGCAGCAGCAGCATTACCACCTATATTAAAGATATTCCCCATACCACCAGAAAGTGCGGCACCAGCACCACCTAAAAATCCTGTACCAGCAGCCGCACCAGCACCAAACGCCCCTATAGAACTGCCCATAGGACCAGCAAAGGCTGATGTAACACCTGCTGCACCTGCACCACCAAACCCCATGCTAAGTAAGATTTTGTTTCTGGCTGCTGTAGCAATCATTTGTGCTATCATACTAGTAAAGGAGAATAGAATTTGATCTACAAAACCTTTAAAGTCTGTCAGACCCCTAGCTATAAAGTCCCCAAAGGCATTAGAGACACTACCTATAGCACCTACTACTGGACCTTGTAGCTCTTGCGCTAATCTTTCTGCTTCCCTTTTAGCATCATCCGACGCTTTTGCATAGGCTTTTGTAGAGTCAGTTAATTTTTTTCCTAGTATTAACTGCTCTTCTGTAGCTGTTATTAATTTGGTTATATTGTCTATTTCTTTTATTTTTGCCTCTCTTTGTTCTGGGTCATTAGCTTCAATTTCAACAGCTAAGGAGTCTCTTCTAACCTTTAAAAGAGCTATTTCTCCAGCTATCTGCCCATCTAATCCAGATTTAATAGCCTTGTTTGAAGCAGTTATTTTTGCAAGTCTCTCTGAGACACTATCCCCAAAAGAATTAAGTCTTCCTAATGCTGATTCATATGCTTTTCCAATAGCTTCTACAGCTATAGATACTTTCCTAGTCTCTCTTGCTATTTTTTTTGTAGTTTCTTCTAATTCTTTCTCTTCTTCGTTAATATCCTTTATATCATCTAATTGATCAGAAATAAGATCATGGGCTTTCATAAGTAAAACTAAGTTGTTACCTAGTATACCATTCCGCTGAAGTTCGTTTTTGTAGGCTTCTCTTGCTTGTTTTTTTTCCAGTGTTTTAAATGCTACAGAATCTTTACCAAACGCAATTGTAAACTTGTTCAGTTTTATTTGAGCTTGCATTAAATTATTTTCATCTTCAATAGACTGAAGAATACCGTCAACGATTTCAGACCTTTCTTTCTCTGCTTCTGTAGACTTTTCAACATTCTCAAAAAATAGTTCTTGCGCTTCCTTTGCTAATTGTAATTGGTTTACAACTTTGGTTACTTCTTCCTCTAAGTCTTGAGTAACTTTAACCTGCTTAAGAATTGCCCCTATTTGAGCTTGAGAAAAGTCATACTTTTCACTAAGAAGCTCGGTTACTAACTTAGTATTTTCTATTAACTGTTCTTCTTTTTTTACTGCTTCTTCGCCGCCAGCAAGGAAAGCTTTGGCAAGCTGTTGCCTTTCCCTTAACGAAGAGTTTAACTCTATATTTTTTTCTGTGGTATCTGATTCTATATTATTAATTTCTTCTAAAAGTTCTTTATAACTTTTTTCTATTTCCAGTAGATTTTCTTTAGCAATTAACTTAGCTAAAGTCGTTTTTAATATCTCAATCTCTTCTTTTCTAGCTTGGATAGTGTCAGAAACTGTCTTAGCATTAAGTTCGGCTATCTCACCATTAACATTAAAAATTTCACTAAACTTATTTATTATTTTGGGAAGCTCGGTTTCTAAAATCTTGAGTTCTTCTTGAAGCTCAGAAATTTTATCTACTACCACTAACTCTGTAATTTTTGTAAAAGTAGAATGTAAGAGCCTTAATTCTTTGTCAGCGGATTTAATAGCAATATTTAAGTCTCTAATAATTTCGTCAGTATCCTTTAAAGTATCATTAGCAGCCTCATTAGCTTCTCTTGATCTTAACCAATAAGCCCCAAAAGCAGTTAAAAGGGGAATTATTATACCTAGACCTGCGGCTATAGCTATAGCTCTGTTTGCAGTCAGGCCAAGTTGCGTAGCTACAAGAGGTAGTACACCTACTAGTTGAGTGGCTTGCTGACCAAATGCAACCATCACATTAGTTCCAGACTGCACTTGAACTAGGAAGTCACCAACTTGATAACCAGCTTGCTGAGTTACTACACCCATCCTATTATTAGCTTTGGTAGCTGTCATCTGAGCAGCGGTTTGTTTGTTTATAGCACTTGTAGTATTATTAACATTTCCCATTGCTTGTAGTTGGGCAGCAGCAAACCTTCTTATTTCAGCAGTAGCTTTTTGACTAGATACACCAAGAGCTTGATACTCTCTCTTAGCTGCTAAGAGGATTTTATTGTACCTATCTTGTGATATTTTAGCACTATTAAAAGCTTTAGTAGCCTTTATAATATCTCTTTCAAGTTTACTAACAGCAGTGATAGACTCTTTAAGCCCCTTTTCTTTGACCACTAACTTCAGTTCAACTTGATTAAGATCAGCCATTAGCTACTTTCCTCACTTACGTTCTTAATCCAGAGATTATCCAGAGACTTTATAGTGCTTAGTTCCCACGGTGATAAATCAACACCAGTTATAGTAGACCAACCAGATATTATATCGTATGAGATAGGATTAGGGCCACTCATCCCATAAGTTCTACCATCGTGTAACTCAAGGAAGGTGGCCCATAAATGTGCTGCAACGTCAGGAAAGAGTGCCTGTGAATTAGATTCTTCAATATCACTTAAGGTCTTTCCTAACTGTTTTGCTACTTGGGCGAGATGATCTTGTTCAGTTGTCTTACCTTGAACTTTACGACCCATCTTAAAGGAGTACTCAGCGTACTCTTCTAACTCGCCTCTGACTTGTCCAAAAAAGCCTGAGCATCTCCAAGAGCAGCGTCTACCTGCTCACGTACCCAAGGTAGGGTATCGAAGACTTCTCTGACTTTAGCTTCTTTACAGTCAGGCTTCTTACCACCAAGAGTAATATTCCAACCGTCTACACACTTAACTAAGAGGTCTAATGCTGATGCTTCAATCTCTTCAGCAGTAAGGTTTAACTTACCACCAGTACGTTGAGCCTTCATCAACCTTCTATTTTGTTGAGCATGGGAAATAACCTTGTACTTCTTTGAGTAAGGCCCATGTACGGTTATAGTCATCTCTGACCCATCTTCGTTTGTGAGGATTTCAGAATTAACTGGGTTGTACAGAATTACGTCAGTAGTTTCTTTAGTAGTACCAATGTTCATCAGGTCCATATCGGGTTTCCTTTTCTATGATGAGTGTCGGGGTTTGTCGGGTTGATTTAAAGTGGGGAAGCACTAGACCCGACACTAATGCCTCCCCATCCTAGCTAGGAATTACTAAGAGCGTACAAGTTGTAAGTTTGTGTTCAGAGTTGCATCATATAATGATACGAATGGCATTGTGATCAAACGTGACTGTGGGTTCTGAAGTGGGACAGAAGCACCATTGTACTTGACATTTGGGAATGTGAATGTGTAGGCATTAGAACCTGTAGGATCATTTATAGATACTGTAATAGCTGATGCAGTCTCATTCAAGAACCTGTTAATAAGTGTAGCGTCTTGATAGTATACTGTCATAGTACCTTCAACTACTGCACGACCAATTTCTAACTGTTGAGCAGAATCTGAACCAACTACAAACGTAGGGGCAAGTGAGTTAGTTATACTAAAGTCAATAGATGTAACTATAGCAATACTTGAACCACCATCTAATATACTACCTGAGTAACTATCAAAAGGTTGATTAGCAGAGGATGCTGTTGGCGCACCACCAGTAGAACCTGTGGTTGCTGCCTGTGTCATGCTCTTACCTACCATCTCAAACGAGCCAGTAACCATTTGGTTAGGTGCAATCGAAACAGACATAGTTGATACGCCCATACCTTTAAACAGACGGAACTGAGCAATGTCATTAGCTGCATCTTCCATCGTAAAGAATTTAGGTGTAGTGCCTACCTTAAGGGTGTTAGTAGCATAAGCTGATTGAAAGGCACTCTCAAAGAGCGCATCGAAGTCACCCTTACGCAGATCAGCCTCAATAGAGCCGCCAGCTTGTTTGTTGCCATGACGGTCAACTCTTGGCATACGGTCAGCTTGAATTTCGTTTCCTTCAACACGATCTTTAGTTAGGTCCAAAGAGTGTGAGTTGATAGGGAGTTTGGCGAATGTTGGTGAGCTTGGAGTAGTACCGAATGTAGATTCAGCAATAAACGCAAGACTTGAACGGCTACCTTGTGCGAATGCCATTATTTGTCTCCTTCAAGAGTGTCAGTTTTTTTAGTTGCAGTTTTAGCATCAGGAGCTTTTAAAAGATGTTCTGGTAGCTCTTTAGCGATTTCATCGGGGATGGTATCACCTACATGATAAGTTCTACCTACGTAAGCAAAGTTAGATTTTGCAATGTGCATTATTGTTTCCTTTTATTGAGAGTAGATATACCAACCTATGTCTACTGAAACGTAGTACCAAGGTGAATCTACAAAACCATTATCTCGTTCTGCATAGTCTACAGAAACGATTATTTGTGTACCACCAGCAGGTGTAAAAGATATATCTGTCGTGGCATCGAAAGCGTCTATTACTGTCTTAGCTAGGGTGTCTGCTGCTGCTGGTCCACTACCCTCTGGGGTATAACAGAATACTCTAAATATTCCATCGTACCTCTGTTGTGGATTTAAGCCTCTTACAGCAGGTTTACGGGAAACTGGCACAAAGGCTACCTTAAGGAAGCTTATACCAGTTGTAGGATCAAATAGGACGTTCTCATAAGCAATAGAAGGAAGGTTAGCGGTAGTAGAAAGTTTCTTTTCTAAGGCAGCACGTATGTGGCTATAGATGCTCATCCAAACTTATTCCTTATCCTAGAGAAGACATGATAACCACTTGTTCTCCAATTAGGTCCACCATTCTCTACGTCTATAGCATGAGGGGCGCGGTTCCTAAGAGTAAACCTTGTGTCACCTTTCTCAACCATATCTGAAATGTTTAGTGTTTGAATATCCCCAAGAAGATTATTATAACTATCCTCGCGTACAGCTTCTGGGCTTTGGTTCTGTGGCTTTCCTTCAGAAGTTTTCATACGCCCACCACCTTGACCTGCCCTCTTGATGGAAAAGGAGTTTACATATGCTCCAGTATCTACAGGGGATATACGAACTGCATAGTCAGCCATATCTTCTAGTCTATCTTCTATCTCACCCTCAACTGCATTGTATAAGTCGTTCTTGATACCTGCAAAAGTACTTTGGATACTCATTCTACAACCTCACAGATATAACACATTACAGAACTTCCAGAGTATATAGTGTTTACCCCTACGATAGAAACAGTGTCACCTAAACCAACAATTAAGTCTTCATCATCTGGTTCAACTGTTAGCCCTAACGCTGGAAGTACACAACGTCTAGTTCCTCTTCTAATTTCATCACCAGTAGGTAATCCAGTTGAGAAGTTAAAGAAGTATCCAGTTACAGTATAGTCAGTGGTTGAGGAACCTGTGACAGAACCTGTGTTTGGGTCATATGTACCAGCAGAAGTCTTCTTACGTAGCTTTAGTGAAACGCCATGATCTTTAACCAACTTAAGGAGATCATAAGCTCTGAAAGTAGCCATTAAGAATCTCCTTAGTTTTCGTACTCATTACCACTATAACTAGGTGGGTTATGAAACTTATCTCTTCTAAAAGAAGGTTTAATTCTATTAGTATCTAGTCTAACAGCATCAACACCTGATTTAGTTATACCGCCAGCTTTTATTCCTAAAACAGCACCAGCCTTCTTACCTTGATACTCAAGACTATCAGCTAGAGAAGAGTATTGTGAAGCTAAATCAGAGTAATCAGCACTCAAAGCCCCACTAAGGTTAGTAGTAACTTGTCTGGAATACTTGGCGGCTACAACTCTTGCTGCCCATGCAGCAGAAAGATATATATTGTTACTAGTTTGTCCTAGAGCAAATACTATTTCTTCATTCTGTACTTGTTGGTCTGTAGTGTCAGTATCACCAAGAAGCAGACGTACAGAGTTAAGACGGTTAGAAACTGTCGTTGTACCTAGATCACTTTCGTCATAACTCCAAGCCATATTTAAATAGTCTCCATTTGACCGTAATTCCTACGCCAGCTACGAATAAGCCCACGTTGTTTATCTATTACTTGAGATTTCTTACACTTCTGTTTGTCGAAATCTGTAATGCTGTTAGTCGCACTTTTGACTTTTTGATTTATAGTCTGCACTAGAGAATGTAAACCACTGAGGTCAAGTACTTCTAAACCATCTCCAACCTTAGCAGTCTTTTCTAGTTCTGCGTTGTGGTATAAGTAACCTTGAATGTACAGAAACTCCACCTTTTCTATAGGGGAGCTTTGTTCTCTCCACTTAAACTCTTGCTGAATTTCTAGTTGTCTTCCAGCGGAAGTAAACGGAACCTTAACAAACAAGGGTCTGTCGTACTGAAAGGGTATTTGTCTGTGTTGGGTCATAACAGTCTCCATCGGGATAAGAGTAGTGAGGGCCACTACAGCCCCCACCAGTGGAAATTAAGCTACTGCTGTAGGCATAAACAATCCTAAGTCTGCTCCGACAACTTTCATGTCGTAAGCCATTTTAACTTGGATGTGTTCAGCAACTTGCTGACGCTTGAGGGCATCATCTGAGAAAGACTCAACGGTGATACCTAAGTTGTTTGCTGATGGAATGTTATTCCAAGCAAAAGTCAGACCTGCTGCTGGGGTCATAAGTCCAGCATTAGATGGTGTGTATGTCAGCAGAGCAGACTTACCACCGATAAAGGCATTAGATTCTGCAACACCTTCAGCAGAACTGTTCTTGACTGCTTCCATGACAAAGAAGTTTTCTACCTCAAAGATTTCAGCTAGTTTAGAGTTGATAACCAAAGCTGGGTTATTTACAGTAGAACCACCATTTAAACGAGCTAAAATGTCTGGGTTGTTTATAAGCTGATCACGAACCTCTTTTCCGACAATCATAGTATTTGGCTTAAAACCACCTGACTTAAGCTGCATTTCACGGCTAAAGTTAGTTATGTTTACAATAGGTGTGGAGTTAGTGTAGTCATTCCACTGACGGAACTGAACAGCAGTTGGCACACCAGCTACTCCAGAACGGTCAATACCCCATTTACCAGCGGCAAAGAACTCAGTTGCGAACTGCTCTTCACGGTGGATCATAAGGCGCATAGCAAGTGTTTCAGCACCAGCTTGACGCATTTCTAGCATGGCATCTTCGTTAGCCATAGTCTGTTCGTCAAAGTCCATTCCTAGACCAAACACATCAGCAAAGTAAGATGAGTTAGAGATTGACATGCCTATACGATTTACTTCTGTACGAGGGGCAAGTGCCTTGACATCCCCTGTACGGTTCATGTTTGCACGATCATATAGGTAGTACTTATCTGACTGACGTTGTACGCCCACTACGGGGAAGACCTTGTCAGCAATAAAGTTTTCTGAAGATTGCACATAAGCAAGCGTGAGGTTACTCAACGGGGCATCAATGTGAACCTGTGATGGTGTTAATAGTGGCATAGTTTATTCCTTTCTATCCCAAATTAGTGGAGGTTACCGCCGCCGATAAATTCGATTGCAATAGTCTGCCCGTTTACGCCAGCTTCATAAGCATAGCCCATTTCATATTTACCTGCTCCAGCAACATGAGTTACTGCTAAACCATTAGCATCTGAGGCTACGAGTGCGCCAGCAGCGATAGCTCCCCCAGCTTTAACAAGTACTTTACCACCAACACAAACAGTGGCAGCACCAGCGTTAGCAGGGTCGTTTAGTAGTACTCCAGAAGCAACTTCAGAAGCTCCACAGAGTACGGCAGCAGCAGGGCCACCTTTTACAAATTTTAACTGGTGTGTCGAAAGATCAGCCCCAGCAGTAAACGTCCGATTGTCACGAGATTCCATAACAGCCATTTTTATTCCCCTTTATAGGATTTAGTTATAAGAGCTTTTCCTTCGTCGGTCTTAGCAACGGCTGCATAAGCAACGGCATACTGGCTCTTCTTCATTTTGTTTTCGTCCATGTAGGACTTTACCATAACATCTAGTTTATCTGAGGCTGTAGCGAAATCGCCGTTAGCATCTGATTTACCAAATTCTTGCATAGATTCTGCGAACACTGCATCAGCAGCCTTCAGAGCTTCCATAATTGTTTCTTCTCCATCAAACTTAGACACTAAGGTTTTAGCTACTTCGATATTAAAGTTAGGTAGAGCTTCTTCTGCCTTTTTGGTCAGTTCAGCTTCTGCCTTAGCAATATCCGCTGCTTCCAAAGCTTTTAGGATAGGTGCTGGAATGTCAGCTTTATTGATCTGCTCACCATCATACTCAACATACTCAGGCTCAACTTTTTTCTCTATTGAGTCAGCACGAATAACGAAGTCATTCTCAATTAGGGCTTTACGTAGAAGTTGATTTTCAGCCTCTAGTTTCTCTAATGTAAGCTCGTCTTCAGTTGCTTCATCAGCTTTCCTCATGTCTTGCTCATACATTTTCATGGCATCTTCTTCAGACATACCTTTATCCATGTATGGTTTAAGTTTAGCTTTCATGTCATCTGACATCTTTTCTATATCATTTTCCATAGGTTCTCCATTGGAAGGGTCACGCTTGTACAAGGAAACCATTGCCTGTGCGTTCGCTGGGCGATCCACCAAAGACAACTCATCCAATTCAAGCTGTTTTAAAAGGTTAGGCACTAAATGTCCTCCTTGATTGCACGACCACCTATAGAGAAGGCCGCAAGTTCTCCAGATTTGACTTTGTTCCAGACTTCATCGTCGTACACTTTAAAAGCTACGATCCACCCTTCACGGTCACTCTGTATGCCAAGGGAATCACCAATCTCTTTAGTGACAGGCATGGAGTGAATAACTGCTCCAATTTGTTCCCCTGTATGCATCTGCTTACCCACACGTACATGCTCCATGAAGTTATTCACGGCTTTTACTAACGTGTCAGGTTCTATTACGTCACCTTGACGATCAACTACTGGTTCACCCTTTTCAGTAACTACTGAAGCCCAGCCATATACTAGACGTTGTTCTTCGTCAGACTTTAAAATAAGTCCCTCTAAACTTTTCTGTATTGTTGGTTTATCGTGGGTAAACTCTTTGTCTTTCATGTCTAGGTGCTCTTGGTATGTATTTGCCATTATTCCTTTACCTGTCTTGGGGTCATACATCATGTGAGGCTTAAAGTCTTCTTCCTCTTTTGTGATGCTAGACACTGATCCTGATGACCACATACGACAAGACCAATATCTAGCGGAAGTCTTATCTGTTGCTGTATCACAGGAATGACGAGAGCGAAAGTTAGCTCTAGCTTTAGGATTATCCCTACGGATTTCCATATTAGGATCACCAAAAGTAACTTTCTTGGTTTTATCTCCATCTTTTACATAAACACCAAACTTCTTAGAAGAACCAGAAGGTAGCCTAAAAGGTTTGTTAAGTGGTTTGTCTGCTTTGTCTACGTAGTAACCATCTTCCATGTCTATTATCCTAAGTCTGGCGTAATTGATATGTTTAGGTTCTTAGAGTTAGGAAAAGTTTCTATAGTACCATCAGCAAAGGTAACTTGAAACTCAACAAAGTAAGAACCAGCAGTGTCTGTGTCACCTGTCTGCCAGTTGTAATTAACTGTACCAGCACCAGCATTAGAAACAGTCATGTTAGTATTTACTTTAAGCACCCCATCTAAAGACTTCATAAGAAACTTAACAGTTGCCCCACTTAAATTTACAGCATTACCATTAGCAACCTTTAAAGACGCTTGTACTGCTGGTGAAGTATCATTCTGTTTAATTACAAATGCCATTAGATAAACCTAAGTTAGAGAATGTTTGAAGTGTCTACTAAGACAGCAGAGTTTTCGGTACTAAGACTTATATCTATTGCTTGGCCTACATTACCTACGATAGCTGGGGCAGTAGTAATACCTGTTGACCTTAAGTTATGTAACTGAGATATAGTAGAGGAAGAAACCTGTGAAGTAGGTGTCTCTATACTAGAAGCAGTTAAGGCCACATTCTGAACTAAGACAGAAGTGCCTAGAGTTGGACTGCTGGTTTCTATGTCAGTACTACTTAACAAATAGTTTATAGATATGCTAGGAGTAGCTACAATTGGACTACCAGTAGAAAACCCTGTCGCGCCCAACACCTGAGCCTGAGTAATAGTTACGTTATCAACAACAACACTAGGGGTATTTAGAGTGCTTGGGCTTAGAATTTGATCTTGTTCAAGAGAGCTAGGGGAACCTACGGTAGCTGGAGCAGTAGTGATACCTGTAGCCAGTATGACGTTGTTTACAGTTATAACTGGACTGCCAAGCTCAGGCACACCAGTAGTTATGTTCTGGTCTGCTTGTGCAACCCCTGCTGCCCCTATTGGACTAGATGCTAGTGGGTTAAATCCTAACACTTACAGCACTCTCACTTTGAGATTTTGTGCAGCAAGTGACTTTATTTTTACGCTTGTTGCAGATGGAAATTCTGCTTGATAATCAGTGCCGTTAATTGCTTGTCGATTTAATGCGCTCCCATCGTAATTTATTGTTACGCCATCACTCAGAGGGGGTGTCCCACTGGTGATATAAGGGGCAATCATCAGGTCAAGTGTATCACCAAGAGCTATCTGATTGGCGTCTGCCACTGCGTCTAATTGAGTCTTGTCCATGCGATTATTTGCCGTGGCTAAAGCCTGTTGGAGAGCAGCCAGTTCAGTGTTAGTAGTAGCATTTGCCCAAGTTTCTGATCCGTAGGTGGCATTGGTATTGATCTGCCATGTGCCAGAGTTATTTTTAACGATTGAGCGTGTTCCGCTTGTATTGTGAAGTACTTTCCATGTTACATGATTATCTGTAGAGAGAGCATAATTTAGTGTTCCGCTACCAGCAGCTTCGTCAGCGACCATAGAGTTTATATCTGTCCATGCACTACTGTCAATTTGGCCTGACGGTGCTGTTACGCTTGGGAAATATTGTCCGTTGGGAAATCCTGAGGTAGACCTAGGATCGTTACCTATGACATGACTTCGCACAACTTCTTGTTCACCGCCTGTCGCAATTCCAGACGCGGCGGCAGTGTTCAGAAACACACTACCAACCATAACAATGTCGTTGTTAGCTTTTTTACCAATATATAAAGACTGATAGCCCTTGTCTCTGCCGCTATTGCCTGATGGAACAGGAAGCGCCCAACCACCGTTTGTCGTTACGCTTGCCGTCGAAAAATCCCATCCAGTAGAAAATTTATACTGATAGCCCGATAAAACACCCGATCCATCACTCCAGACAACAAGTTTCCCATCGTTAGAAAACCAAACTCCAGCGGCATTATTGTTAGAGACTCCACCACCTGATCTGTTTACTCTCGGTTGAGCAGGGGAACTAGAAGCACCTGATGCAAGACTTTGATTTAAAGTAAGTGTGGTAATATCCCAAGCCGTGCTTAGGCTCCCACGAATCAAGCCACCGCTGGAAGTCCAACAGTGCATCACAAAGTATAAGCCATCGGGAGAAAATTGAAACCAATTATTATCTAATCCTGTCGAACTAATTGTTGGGTTGTCGATGTATTGACCGATTGAATCTGTAGAATTAGACCCTTGATAGCTTAAAGTTTTTGTTACGACGGTGCCTGCCGTTGATAAATCGTAGTTCGTTGAAAGAGGATAAGCCAACAAAGTGTTTTTGTCGTTTGCTCTATAAAAAACTTTGTCGCCTGTGGCCGAAAATGCTATCGCAGTGTTACCCCTCACTGCTTGAAAGCCAGTGTAGTTTGCGGCAACCGACAGGGTTGAAATATCCCACGCACTAGACAAAGTCCATTTTTTTATGGTCGTGCCACTAAGTTGATATGCTGTAAGACCATCATCTATAAAATGAGTGACCTCCCACTGATAGCCAGAATTATTATATGAAGCAAAGTAGGTTGGCTGCGATATGTTGTTACTTGGAGAGGCTACTGTCCCAGCGTTCATCTGAGTGCCAGATTGATCAAAAGAACTAATAGTCAGGCCAGAACCATCACTCTTTGGAACGCTCCCATACATATCCCAGCTTCCAGAAGCTATGGCGTTTGTATTGGTAAAATTAGTCGAAGTCGTATAGGCTCCAGCCGCGCTGGTTAACACTGCAACCCCGCCATTCCCAGTGATAGTTTTTCCTATGTCTGCGGCTGCAAACGACCCTGATCCAAGCGAAAAGGTTCCTGACCCAACCGCTGAGGGGGTAAGCGTAACGGCTGTCGCTTCATTTAGTCTGGTGTAATTTGATGCCGTGCTATTTACATCCCAATTTCCTTTTGAACTTAGTCCAACTTGAGCGATTTCCTTAAAGACAGAAACATTTGGAACAGGGCTGATTGAGCCAGTAAGTGTAATAGTAGCTTCTTCATTATTAGAAAATGTTTTAGTGAGTGTGCCTACCGCTGACGCAGCACCAGAGGCTGGCGCAGCAATATTAATGCTTTGTCCCATGCCAGAATGATTTGAACACTTGTACCAGATTGCAGGCACATCTTGCTCCAGTTTAATCTGAACATAACTGCCAGCGGTTCCAGCCGTACCGACAGTGCGAACACCTGTGGGATAGGTACTACCGTCAGCGCCCCCACTCGCCAATAATAAGGGATGCCCATTGTTGCTACTGTCAGATTGATCTAGCCTATAGGTAATACTTGGAACAAGCGTGATAATTTGCTGGCTTGTGCCGTCGATGACAAACTTTCCACCTGCAACGGTGACGGTCATTTCTTGCGTGAAGTCAGAGTCAACAGCCGTGATAAATACGTTGTGTGTACCAGCCGCCAGAGTTATGCGATTGTTGCTGTTCGAGCTTAGTTGAACGTCTGCGTCTAGGCGTGAAAGCACTGTGCCAGAAGCCGTATAAACACCCTCACCAAGCTCAAAATCAGTGCCATTCTCAGCTTCGATGCAATATCTTACAACATCACCGTTTACGACGCCAGCCGTTGCAAATGTAACAAAGCCTTCCTCCGCGCTACCAAGCGTCAAGTTACCTGTGCCAGTTGTCGTTGTAGTCATTTTTGCGCGGTTGAAAAGCTTACTCATGATAGTCTAACCTTAAGCTGGGTCTGGGATACCAATATCAAATGTGGTCAAGGAGAAAGTATTTCCACTTGTTACTGCTTGTGAGGCTGTAAGAACCCCAGCAGCTAATAGTCTTGTGCCATCAACAACAGCATAGTGTGTAGCTGTCCCTGTGCCAGTAACTGAAGCACCGTTTATAGCTGGTGCAACAACCTTACGCCCACCACCAGAACGATCTGTGGGGGCAGCAATGGAAATTGATGCATTACCTAGTGTGTAGTTAGTAACTGCTTGCGCTCTTGTAGTAGCCTCTTGAGAGGTTATATGAATGAGAGTGGTAGCAGAACTTAGTACTGACAAACCATCATCAAACACATCATCATTTAAACTTGCCATTATTCAGTTTCCTGTTGTGTTTCGTTATCATTTATATCTGGATCATACTTTAGTTCAGCTATGTCCATGAGGTCTTGTATCACTTCTGGGTGATTACTTACGTTTATGTCTGCGCCATTCAAGTTACGTAGGAAAGCTGCTATTTCACGTAGATCGTGTGGAGCAACGTCACCAGCAACAATTTGTGGCATTAAGTTATAATTCAGACCGTTCAACTCCCAGAGCCTCTCAACAAGCTGTTTGTTTAGGGTATCAACAATAGCTTGGATGTAACTCTCTAATGCACGAAGGAACAGGTCTGTCTTAGACTTAGAGAGGGCATAGGAACCAGTGGAACCACCTCCAAGCATAAGAAATTCAGATAGTACTGAACGAGCTATGTCATGCTGATACCTACGTACCACAGGATCAATATCTATATTACGACTGCCATTAGAAGACATAAGTTCTACATCAACTAGTCTTTGGTTGGTAGGACTTCCATCTTTATCAGGGTAAGTGTCGGAAGGCAGTATAATGTAACCTTGCTCATTAAATTTAACATCTCGCAAGATTTGTTGTAAGTTATTAACGAACCCACTCTGATTAGCTGTAGCATCACTAGATAGGTACTCAGCAGGGATACGAGCAACAGGAATACCTGCAAGCTCTCTTTCAACTGCTATCGCTTCGATAGATTGTAAATTATTAACGTACTCATAAGAGGTATAAGCATTCCTAAGAATAGACCTACCAGCAGGGTCGCCGTTAATAGTGGTAGTTCTGTAGTACAGACTCTTTCTGGTAGGGATGAAGCTTGTACTGTTAATTCTTGAGACATCTTGATAAATACCTAATACATCGCCTGTTTTTCTATCTACTTCAAACCTAGAGATTGTCCAAGGCGCACGACAAGCAATCTTACGTACCCCAAGACGCCCATCAGAATACTTAGACCTTTTCTTATCATTCCTAGTATTTGGACCCTCACGCCTCTTATAAACGACCTCAAACCACGCAAAGCCGTAAGACAGACTTGAAAGGGCTTCAGCAACATGGTCATCAAGTGAGTGATCCATATCTTGCAGAACACTCTCAACGAACTCAGCTTCTCTTTTAGCCTCTGAAGAATCATTAGTTGGTACTACCTTTAAATCAACATCTCGAAGGACTTGTTCTGTTGCGTACATAACAGCACCAATAGTACTGTCGTTATCTCTCATCTCACGGTACTTACGTATGGCCTTTCGGCCCCTTAACTCAGGTAGGAACTCATCAGCACGTATTTGCCCATTATAGGTATTGTCACCAGCTACACCTAATACTTGTTTGGCCTCTGTTTCTGAGAGCTTCTTAACCATTACGAAAGTCCTTGTGCGCTACTGTACACTAGTTTTAGTGTAGGTTTTGCGTAGCCATTTAATGAGAGGTCCGTTATAGCCCAAACTAAAGCATCAAGACGGTCTGGTGAGCCTATGGACCCTAGAGGTTCCCACTGTACCATCTGATCTTCTAAATCATTTAATCCCCTTACGTGTCTAACCTTATCCTGTTCATATAGTGCAGATACTGGTTCAGCCCTAGCCATCTTCCCTCTTGATGCGTGTACGAGCTTTACTGGGACAGTTTCATCTTCTGTGTGTAATGTGTGGCGAACCATATCACCACCCTGATTTCTTTCAGCTACAATCCTATCAGCCATGTGATCTCTGTAGAGTTCTATTGCTTTAGATGCCCATTGTTGAGGTGTATATCTTCCTGTGTGGTCTTCTAAGACGTATGCTAGTCCATTTACATCTATACCAGCAACAACAATCCCTGTCATGTCACTTTCAGCATTAGATGTGATAGCTGGGTCAATAGCTACAACAATACGATTAAGAGTAGGTATTTCTGATTCGTCAATCTCACAACTAGCTAGGAGACTTCTGTTCCAGAGTGCGCCTGACGCTTCATCAAGGATTTCAGCATATAACTCTTGCCGCCCAAGGCGTGTACCTTCGTAGGTCTTCCTGACTGCGTCGATAAAAGTATCAGCAAGATTAGCAGAGTTGTCATAAGTACTACCCTTGCTGATCGTAGTTTTATCATCATCTAGTATAGTTCTTATCAGTTTGGTTGTTTTAGGTGTCGTCGTTACAAATACTTGAGGACGCTTACCTAGACGTAAACCAAACTGAAGCATGTCCCAAGTACTTTGGGCATTCCTCCATGCACAGATTTCATCACACCATGCACTATAAGCCTGTGGACCCCTTAACCTCTCAGGGTCTTCTGCTGAGAAGAACACTGCCTTAGCACCATTCTCCCATGTTAAACTGTTGTTAGTGGGGGACCATATAGGATAACCAATGTGTTTTCCTCTATATGTCTTATCACCCTTCCAACATACATTGAGCAGACCTGAGTCTCCCTCAACCATAACCCTTCTTACATCACCTTTAGTGGGTGCAACACAATGGATGATCCTATCACCCTTCTTAACTCTGTGTCTTACCCACTCAGCACCTGCTCTAGTCTTACCCCAACCTCTACCAGCTAATGCTACCCAAGTATTCCAATCTTTAGAGACAGGTTCAAGTTGCTCAGGTCTAGCCCAGAACTCCCATGAGTGTTGTAGTTCTTCAGCTTTAACTGGTCCTAATTCACTTAGTAATGAAGCTACTTCAGAATCAGGAAGCTCTCTTAGTGCTTGTGCAGTTACAGACTTCTTCAGAGCCACATTCACAAATAGTCCTATCTTTTTTACCTAGTAAAGTCATAAGAGAGTCTATAGCAGATTCATCAGTATCTGGGTCTTCTAGCTGCTCAACCTCGTTTATTGTAGTTGTAGGTGACCAACCACCCTTACTACGTAGAAACAACTCAGCAGCCTTAAAGTCACCACTTAAAGCTTGACTGATTACAACATCTCCTACTGCACCCACTATAGCTGCTTTCTCTTCTGAGATGTCCTCTCCATATAGTTTATAGAATGTAGCTGTACTTGAGGGAGCATGTTGGTATTTCTGAATACTACCAAGTATATCCTTAACGGCAACACCCTTACGAATGCCCTCTCTAACTCTCTTAGCTATCATATTACTATATGGGAGTTTGTCTGTGATACTCATTTTAGTCCCTATGGAAGATTGAAAGTGCCTCCCCCTACTTATCGGCACAACACCATCTCTTATATGTTTGTGGTAGATTGTCATGGTTAAATAGGGGGAAACTTGATTCTGAAGTTTTACAGATACCTCAGTATCCTTTACTAACTTAAGTAATAACTTATGTTACAACATAAAGAAATAATAATACTATTAAGTTTATTATAACTAGATAGTTTATATTATTATCAATATGTACTTATGTTATATACTTAAGTATAGCTCTTACTATTATATAGGGATATTTTTTTTAGTTTGTCCAGTAGATAATTTAATTATTTTTTATGTTGTTGTTTTCTAACGAATCTTTTTTTGTTGTGACTTTAGTAAATACACGCTCTGGTTGTAGCCAATAGAGGAAAGTAATTTTTTTATGTTATAGATGTGGGGGTAAACCACCTGCCACCGAATCACCTGCGTATAATATCAGGGGACCCAGCAAAAATCAACCCCAAAAATAAAAAAGTGATGAGTATTGTAACAATTGAAACAATTCGTGATAATCTACTTAAATTTACTTGACTAATGAATAAAATCATGCGCTCGGCAAGCGAATCGCCCACACTCCAGACAAGCTTTAAAACTTAAGTATTTACCAAACGGTAAAATTTTGACTAAATGATCAAATATTAAATATCTGTAAACAAATAAAAAAGACTCCAGAATAAACCAGAGTCTTAATTGAACAAGTGATCAATAAAATTAATCTTCCCAAATAATCCATGACTCGCCAGAGTCAGAGCAATAGTAAACCTTGCAATGGTCTGTCTCGCATTGTTCGCAAATCAATGTTCCGCATTCTGTCTCGTTTGTTTGATCGTTAATCTCGCAAATATCGCATTTTAGATTGTTGCCCATTTCAGAATCTACCTTCAATCATAATAATATCAAAATCCAGTAAACCCTCAGAGAATTCTTGTTCTATATACTGTGTAACACTTGTTACTAAGTCTGGCACCTCTAGAGTCCACGTTTTAACATCGCCCGTGATATTATTTTTAACAGTAACGTAATATTCCATTATACCGACTCCTTCTCTAATTCATGTACAAAACCAGTAGTATCTTTGTACGCTGCT
>Ga0209337_1000884_pt1 | contig 23720 bp, 20 predicted proteins | sample LinPmetageLP53_FD_184044 | JGI IMG/M metagenome (GOLD analysis project Ga0209337, IMG submission 184044) | Marine viral communities from the Pacific Ocean - LP-53 (SPAdes) (version 2) | ecosystem: Environmental > Aquatic > Marine > Oceanic | place: Pacific Ocean | collected 2010-02-08 | reverse complement strand
GAATCAAGAGGCCTGCTAGTAACAAAGGTTTTACAGCACTGTCCTCGTCAAAAGTTTCCCTTGTAGAGCGTATTAACTGCCTTTCCTTTGTCAAACTGTCTAGTCCTACACGTTCTGCTACTTGAAAGAACTCTCCATCTGCTGCGTGTTTTAAAGCCCTGATAAGAAATGCTTCAGGTGCTTGCGTTATTGCTGTACTGAACAAGGCGAACTGCCCGTTAGATTTCCTTTGTCCTGTTTGATCTTTAAAGCTATTAGGATAGATAGCTATAACAGGCTTACGTTTTGCAGGCTGAATATTTTTTAGTTCTTCAGATTGTAATTCTAATATTGAAGAACTTTTTATTACAATATGAGGTACACCACTACCTTCTAGTACATTCCTAGAAGCACAATTAGAAAGTAAAGTCACCGATAGGCACAGTAATATTAGTCGTGCCGCCTGACTCATCTGTAACTGTAAGTGTGATCGTATCTGTTTCAACAATATATTCAATCGTATTACCCTCTAGTGTTAGCTTGCCTTGTTTCTGTGGTGTTTCCCCAAACAACTGCTCGACCATCTGTCTACTAAGCTGTGCGTATATCCTGCTTTCTAAATTTCTAATAAACCTAGCAAGTGTTGTGTTGCTGGCTTCCCTAGCTAACTCATCTTTATAAGCTTCTATCTCCTCTTTAACAGCTTCTCTTCTAGTAGCTTCTTGATTTTCTATTGTAAGATAATGAGATGAGGAGTTGATGCCAGAGAAGCTAGGACTTTTAAAGTTGTAAAGTATTTCATCTGCTTGTACAGGTTTGTTAAAAAAAATAAAAGATAACACTACTAAAGAAACTACAGAGTACAATAATAGAATTGTATTTGTTGAAAGTTTTTTAATCTTTTCTTTTATTTTTGTGTACATTTTCTAACCTATTCTTTTGTTTAAGTTCAAGTACAGTATTGATTTTGATCTGAAGGCGGATCATGTCTTGATCGAGCAAACGTAATTGATCGGTAAGTCTTATGATAGTTACTTTCATTTCCTGTACGGCAGGATCAATCTTATTAGTAATTGTCTGCCACACAAACCACACATAATAGCTAAGACCTATCACCATTACTACTGGAAACCCAAACTCACTAACCAGTTTTACAATATCCATTAATCTCTACGTGCGTCGATTGTACCGTCTTCAACAAAGTTTTCTGCTCTAGCTATTCTATCTAAGTCAGGCGATAAATTTAACGCACTTGATACGCTAGTATCTATACGAATTATATCGTTATTCATAGTTGAGGCTCTGGTTATGAGCATTTTAGATATAGCCTGGACAGTTTGTATTTCACTAACCAACCCATCCATTAGCTGTTTCATTACTAGAAATATAAAGTAAGACATAACTAAACCTCCTGCTACAGGAAGACCTAGTTCACTAATTAGTCTAACAACTTCCTGCATCAGTCTTTTTTATCAGTATTGCTCGCACCAAAGTAAAAAGAAATAATAGCACTTGCAAGACCACCTAAGTAGCCAAGTACTAAGTTAATTAATGCTTCACTGTTCTGCTCTGGAGGCTGTATAGTTACTAAGAATATGTAGCCCATAAAGCCACCTACTACTGTTACACCTATTACACGCGCAGTCCAGTCTTTAGAGAACATACCTCTTGCACCTTGTATGTCTGCTGTTTTAAGAGCAAACAAATCTACATCCAGCTCTTTCATTTTAACATCAAAGTCTGCATCTATCTTTTTAAGTTCTGCTAGTTGTTCAGGTGTAGCTGCCTGTATTGCTTTCTCTATTTTCTTAGGATCGTTATCAACTCCAAGTGCTTCAGCAACCATCTTAGCTGCCATCCCACCCATAGGGCCACCTAATGCTGTACCGATTGTCGGGGCTACTGCACCTAGTATTCCTTTAACGCCTTTAAGTAAGTTTAAATTCATGTCCACTCTCTTTTTCTTTTAGTTCATCGGGGGTAAATCTTATATCGCTTCCTAGTATTTTATCTACAGATTGCATAGCTACTTCTAAAGGCATCTCTGGCATCCCTTTTAAATATGCTTCTAGGATTTCTTCATAGACTCTACGAAACTGGTCGCGCTTTATCCATGCTAAGTCCTGCTTAGTTCTCATCTTACAATCAATACGATACCCCCTATCTAAATCATCTTCGTGGTAGAAGATTAACATATCGTCATTATAGTAATCGTTACTCATTTTACTTTCTAGACTTAGCTCCTGAACACTTCCAACGTTTGCGTGACAAGTTGTTTGGAGTGTTGGGATTGTTTTGTTTTTTCTTAGAAAGTCTTTTCTTTATTCCTAAACTTCTTGCGCAGTAGCTATCACCTTTACTTGTTCCAGGTTTTACTCTAGCTCCACCGCCCTTTGCTTTACCTGCTTGACCGTAGCTAACCTTTTTACCACTAGCTGTAATCTTTACTTTTGCTTTGCCTTTTCTTGGTTTCCGTGTTGCCATTATTTAAAACCTTTCTTCATGTTAGCGTAAGCTTTTTTACTTATAGTTGATTTGCTTTTAGGTCTGCTAATTCCTTTCTTTTTTCTAGCATTAATATTAGCGTATAGTCCTTTATTAGCTTGGGTTCTTTTTGTTTTCATATTGTTTCCTTTAGTCATCTGTATTGCTATTAAAAAAATAAGACATTTCTTCCTTTGATAGTTTAGGAGCAGTTTTTTTCTTTGTTTGTTTAGAGGATGTCACCATACCTGCGTTAGGGGTGTCATCTATCCAATTTGTCGGAATGTAATTACCACCAGTATCACTATTCATAAAGTATTTTGGATCCAATCCAGCAGCAGATGCTTCCGCTATCTCTTTTTCAGCATAGCGGCGGCCGTATTGATCGCGGACATTATTTGCTTCTGCTTGTTTCATTAATAAAGCCCATTCTTTATCTTTAAAACCAAGACTTGTATTAACATTTAAATTAATTTCAGGAAAGTCTTCTGGAGGTAATCCTTCGTTAGCTCGTTCTTTATTTATATTTTTAGCAGTATATTCATCAGGCAGGTTATATGCTCCATATCTTTCTGCCATAGCCATAAGATTTAGACTGGTTGGTTTTGTACCCCAAGTAACAGAAGCGTCTTCCTCTGTATTTTCTTTAGGAAAAAATTTATCTGTAACTTGAGTAACTTTCTTTTTTCTATCCTCTGCTGTTAATCTTCCAGCTTTTAAATATGCATTTATATTTTCTTTTGTAAAGCCTCCGCTTCCTTCTTGAAGCCCTCCTGTAAGAGTTTCATTAAATCTAAAATTGTATTTGTCTACCATTTTAACATTTTGATTTTTTGGATTAATATTTAAAGCAGAAGTTCCAAAAGTATGAAATAAATTTCGATTATTCCAAGCTAAAGTAGGAAAATATCCTGTAGTTTTTGGGCCTTTAACACCATCTGCACTTTCTTTTGATTTTAATTCTCCATCATTACTAATAAATAAATTTCCGTTTTTTATTTCTCTTCTAATAAACTCTTTCATTTCTGTTTGATAAGTTTTTAATTCATCAGGAGTCATATTTTTTTCAGTAAAATTATCTTTATTTTTCATAACAACTTTATCAATATATGTTCTATACTCAAGTGGAATGTTATCTCTAGTAACTTTTTTAACTTTTTTTCGTAACCTAGAAACAAGATTACCGTCGTTGTAACTTTCTCTTTCAAATCTAGTATGTTTAAATTTATCTAAGTAGTCAGATAGATAAGTTACTCCATCATCTTTATCCGTATTGTTTTCACCTAAATTTGTTATAAAGTTTTTCATGCCTGTAAAGCCTCCTAAGTGAGCCGCAGCTACCATTCCTTGTTCAGTTACAGGTATCCCTTTAATTTTTTGCCCTATGTATTGATCTAGTTTATTTCTTTTAATTCCTTTTCTAATATCGTTAACGTGCCAGTCAAATACTTCATCTTGTAATTTGTTATCTGCTACAAATTCTTCATTAGTAAATTGTTTTTTATTAACTCTTTTATAATCTGTTAATCTAGGATTACCAAACTGATACGCACCCATATATCCTAAATTATTTATAACTCTATAGTCTCCAGAGCTTTCACTATCTCTTAGCTTATCTCTAAATAGTTTAGGTAATATTTTTTTATCAGTTACTACATCTCTAGGAACAGCTTGGTATGGCCCACCTATTAATACAGCGTCTTTTGTTTTATATTGTACATCTTCTATTTTTGTTTCAGCCCTGCTTACTGTACGTTTAGATCTTCTTAAAAGCGCGCCTAAGAAGCCTCTAATTTTTTCTACTACACCTCCTATAAATACTGGTTGTCTTCTGTCTATAATATCTATAGGTAAAAATTGATTCTCTCTAAGTAATGTATAGCCTTGTTTAGTCTTAATAGCATCATAGCCTAGTTTAAGTATTTCATTCCTAACTAAAAAACTTTTACTTTTTTCAATCATACTTATTTTGTTGCTTGTTTTATTAGGATCATCTCTAAGTACATCATCTCTAAGAGTAAGCTGATAATCTGTTTCCTTAATAATTTCTTTAGCAATTACTTCGTCTGTATAAATTATTTTATCTTTGTTTTTATTTATGCTTTGTTGTACTGATTCTATTGTAGCGGACTCAATATCTAATTCTAATACTTTATTAAATTTAATTTTTCCTGATACGTTACCTCTACCTTTAGCTTTATAAACAGGCACACCAATAGTGCTTGACCTTCGATAAGCATCTAGTTTATCAGCAACTGTAAAACCTTTTAAGTTTATGTAGAACGTATCTTTTATATCAAGGTCTGGTAAATCTTTTTCTTTATATAAAGATATAGGTTTACTGTCATCCGTTTGATATTCATTTTCATCTCTAGTTAAAAAAGCATATATTTCATCTTGCTCTAAAGAAGCGGTAACTTCTCCTCCTTCAGCAAAAGGTGTATAAGTAGACTTGTCTTCTTTAAACATACCTTTAGCCCATCCCCTTAAGCTTTGTCTCATTTCTTTAGGATAAGCAGAATATCCAGGTAAGTTTTGTACACCTACTTCAAATATTCCTTGTCTATATAAAACCATATCTAAACCATCTGAAACAATAGGGCCTGTAGGGGCTTTCAATAATGCTGTTATATTACCGCTATTTCTTTTAGAGCCTTCTAAAAATCTATGTACATAATCAAAAGGGCCATAGCCTCCCCATCTTCTAACAGCGTCTGCTACTATTCTTACATCACTCTCTGCTTCTGTAATACTTCTGCCTTCACTTCTAATAGCATTAGTCATTACAGCTACGCCTGTCATCATAGTTGTAGCAGCAAGTACTTTAGGTACGTTAGCTATAGGATCACTAATAGCACTTCTTGCCATGCCTTTTAATACTGTGTTGTTGAAAGCTGTAGGGTATCCTGCAAATTGTACAAGCACCTGCGCCCACCAGTTATTAAACCATAAAGGTTTATTCCCTTCTGCTGCTGAAGGATTAAGAATAATTTCCCTAGAGAACATAGCTGTACCGGGTGTTACTTGAGAATCAAAAAACTTACCTTGCCTAAAGGTTGCTTCATTAAAATTACCATCTTTATCTACGTGTCTTTTATATGCAGATAGTCCTTCTTCTGAATCTATGCCTATTTGATGTAGTTCATTTTTTCTACGTTGTACTCCTCTAGCGTTTAATGTAGAACCGTAAAAATTTGTGTTGTCATTTAGTTCACCAAGTATTCTAATTACTTTTTGTTGACCAAATTTAAACGCTCCCATTTGTACTGCTTGTGTCCACGGCTGTAATAAGTTTATATTAAAAAAGGCATTAGAAATATTTTTAGCTATTCCTGAATTTAAACCTTCTCCGTACATACCTTCAATACGATCCATCATAGCGTTTTCTGTAGCTACGCCTGCTTGATAAACATCATAAAAAGTTTCATCATCTAGTTCTTTAAACAAACGAGTATCCTTGCCTGTTATATTTTTCATAGTATCAAAGAGCTGTCCAAAGTTTTTTCTAGCTACTCTTCCACCAGCCTTAGCAAACTCTGTAACAAAAGCGTTTGTGTCTGGAAGATCAGCTCTTGATAAAGCAATAAAAGGTTCTGATATACTAGACAAAGTAGCAAAAGGTAAATGAGCTAATTGTTGTGATACTTTAATTACATCTGTTAAAGTTTTAACAACAGGACTAGAAGGTACGCTGTTTTCTAAACCTGTAGTTACTTTATATAATTTAGTTAAATCCTTAACTAATTTATCTTGTTGTTTTGTTGTTAATTTTTTACCGCTTTCTTCTAGTTCGTTTAGAATAGGATTTATAAAATTATCACGGAAGTCACCTTCGCTTCTTCCAAAAAACTTAGCTCGTTCTATAGATTTAGACATGCTTACAGAATAGTTTTGAACAATTTCCATTACATCTGTATTAACAAAACCATGCTTTTGTAAGTCTACGTCGTCAAGTTCTGAAAAAGCTCTTTCTCTTGTAAAAGCATTTCCTCCTAAACCTGCGTTAGCAGTATTAAGATTTTTATATTTAGGGCTTTTTCTGTTAAGCATTTGTTGTACTATTACTTTAGCTTTAAACTTTTTAGCTGTTAACCTAAACTCGCCTGCTATGGTTGGATCAAATTCTAATAATTCTTTTTTAGTTTTAATATTTTTAAGATTATATTTTTTCTTTATAGACTCTAAAGCCATGTCTTCAAAACCGTCAAACTTTTCAAGAAAAGGTCTATCTGTAGCGGGATCAATTACGTTTCCAAAAGAATGTTGATCTATAGTTTTTATATCTACAGGCTTATCGTTTCTCCCTATAAGAACTAAGTTAGCATCTGGAATATCTAAACCATCTTCTAATCCATCATCTATCATTTTAGCTTTAGTAGTTTTTTCTAAACGCATATCTGTGAGTGTAGAATCTACTAACAGGTCTTCTAAAATATCTCGTTTTTCTTCTACTACATCTATCTTCCAGTGTCTAGGAAAGTAATGAGCAATACGTTGTTGAGAGTTTTTAAAAAGATCTACTACGTCTCCTGCTTTTTTACCACCTACTCTTTCAATAGCTAACCCGTCTTTCCATATCTTATCAAAAGCATCTTTTATTCCTTTAGCAGCTTTTAAAACTTCTGGAGATAGTTCTCTATTGTCTCTAACAACTCTTCCAAGTATTTCATAATCATCTCGGCCTTCTTTTTTAACTTTTATTAATTTAACATATTCATCTATATTAATATTTTTACTAAGCAAGTATAAAAGATCGTTATTGTCTTGAGGGTTTAATTTTTGTCTTCTGCCTGATAGATTACTCATGGCTTTTTGCATAAGCATAATATAATTAGATTGTCTGGCAGTTACTGAGCCACCAAAGGCTGCACTAGCTATTGGATCAAGACCTTTATCTGTTATTCTGCGCATAGCATCATGCCGTACATTTAATAATAGTTCTTCTAGAGTACCTGAACGTTCTGCTAATCTTTGATAAGGGCTGGTTGCTTTACTTGTAATTTGACTAACAGGGCCTATAATAGAATCCATAAGATTATTATAAACGCGAGCATCCTGCCTCCATTTTCTAACTTGTTCAGGAGCAGCGTCTTGAATTTGTTCTCTAGGTAATCCGCTTTCTTGTACATATTTATTTACGTTTCTTCTATGTAAAGCATTACCTAATTGAACTCCTGCGCCTGTTATTAAACCGCCTGCGATAGCAGAGCCTCCTGTTATTAAAGCAACCTGTCCTGCGCTATAGTCTTGACGTATGCCTGTTTGTACATCACTAATTTGATTAGACATACTAATAACACCACCGTCATAAGCTCCTTCAGTCATACCTATACTGACAGTTCTTAATCCTTTTTTCTTAGCAAACTCTTGGCCTGCTTTTTTAGAAGCTTGTCTAAAAGCCTGAGTTGCTCCAAACTTAGCAGCAGCACTTAGTCCTAATCCTACTGCGCCTCCTGAAGATATAATAAAAGGAACAGCTAAAAGATTAGGTAAATCAAAAATAAGATCTACAGCAATATCTTTAGTAGCTTGAAGAACATGTTCTGCCCCGCCTGTATCTGCTTTATCAAAAAGTTCTTTTAAATATTTATAATCAGCTTTAGTTTGTTCATCATATTTACCAGAACGATAAGCTAACATAGCTGCATCGCCTATGCTGTATTTAGCATCTCTTAAATTTTCATAAATATTTTCAGTACTTGTTATAGATTTTAAATAACGCATAGCTACTTTTTGATAAGTTGAGTCATCGTCTAAATCATTTAAACTAAACTCTTCATCTTTATTATAGTTTTCATAAGATTTTTTTCTTTCATTATTTAAATTATTTTCTCTAGTTTGGTTTTCGTGTAGTAGACGGCCTACGGGATCATCATCATAATTATTTGATTCTTTAGCCCAAGAATCATAAGAAGAAGTTTTTTGGATTTGTTGGGCTATAGGATCGTTAGCAGGTTCAGAAGAAGTAGGAATATTAATATTCTCTAAAGCCGCTTGTTGCCTAGCAGCTTCTTGTTTTTTTCTCCTGTCTTCTTCAGTTTGATTCCACAACTCAGGATTTTTTTCTTTAAAACTTACCCAATCAAAAGTAGTAGGATTATTAGAGATTGCCATTATTCAGGCCTTGATAGTAAACTAACGTACCCGCCCGCAGCGTCTTGGTGTCTTCCGGTTTTTTCGTCTATTATGTTATGTCGCATCTCTCTGGCTTTTCCAGACACTATATCAATAGTTGCTTGTGGCATTTCTTTACCTGTAATTGCATACATAAATTTAACAGGATCGTTTCCCGCTTTGTCAAAATCATCTAAAAAAGAAGGGTTTTTAAATAACCAAGAAGCTATATCATTTGGTCTGTTTAAAGACACTGGAGGCTTTTGAGAGTTCCACCATTCGTTAGCTACTTTATAAGGTGTATTATTTGCTGTTTCGTTTAGTGTGTTTATTTCTCTAGTAGTAAGCTCAGCATCGTCTTGAAAAAATCTTCCGAAACTTGTATCTATACCACTTTGATCTCCTAGATCGTCATATATATGTCCGCCCATTTTTTCGCCAGCTTTATTTAAAATTGGCTCTACCTTTTTATTAAACATTATATCAGGCTCTAAAGTAGAGTCATATAAATCTAATAAAGTAACGCTCCTTCCTATATTTGGAAAAGAGATATCCTTAACTTTATAAAGGTCTTCTATTTTTTCTTTTAATTCAGAAATTCTTTTAGTAGGGTTTTTAATTGTTTTTAATTGTGTTTGTGTTAGATCAAGATAATCAGGTACTCCAAAAAACTCCATAGATAAAACATTTAACTTTTGTTCTTCTGTTTGTTCAAAAGACGTTTGCATTTCTAAAGCTAAGGCATTAGGAGCATCTATCATTTTTTCTTTTAAAAGTTCTTTGTATTCGTCTGCGTTAATGCTTTGAGCAGAACTATACCTACTTAGTTCAGCGTCTATCATTTCTTTTGTAAGAGTAACAGTACCGTCTCTAACACTCCTAATTCTAAAGTTTATTTCAGAATTAAAAGCATCTGCGTTTGAGGTAGTATTTGCATAGTTTTCTGACAGCTGTGTTATTGTGTCTCCGTTAAGCACAGCATTATATCTTTTTGCTTGGTCAGCAGTAAAGTTTCCTGTATATTTAGAATCTAGAGGCGCTGCTATATGCCTACCCATTTGCTCAGGATCCAATTTAGTATATGTTGCTGAGCCTCGGCTGTACCAAGATGGAACTTTAGGCGTTACTCCCTGTAAGTTACCTGATCTAGTAAGTGTCACAACAGCGTCTTTCATAAAATCTGTTTTAAGATAAAGAGGATCACCTGATTTATAAGCTTCTTTATATTTATGCCAATTAGAAGAAGCTATAATTTGTGCGTCTTGTATAAATTTTCCTCTTGTAGAAAGATTGTTTTGACCACCTGTTGTTGGGTCTCTATCCTCAGCGCTTAATTGTTTAACAACACTAAACAAAGATGTAGTTCCTTTTATGTTTCCTTCAGCATCTCCGTAAGGTATAGCCATTTGCATAAAATCATTTTCTTTGTGTTTATTTGGATCTTTCATTAAAGCTGCTTCAGTATTCATTTGACCTATTACTTCATTAAGTTTAACTGAATTTTCTGTTACCATAAACATGTCTTGAATTTCGTTATTTCCTATAGCAGTATCAAAATCTTGAGTAGCAGCATTCCATTTTGTTTGTTGAGCAAAGGTTGAGTCTATAAAAGTTTGCATAGCTTGTTCTTCAGGAGTACCTTCTGCGTCTTCTTTCCGTAGACCTAAAAGCCTTAACCCTGTAGGAATAAGACTACCGTTTGCAATAATTTGTCTAGAACGTTTTGATTTAGGATCTTGATAGGCTTTAAAGTATTGTGCTTGTTTTTTTTCTGCTGTCATAGTTCCGTCTAATTTAAACTCTGAAGAAAGATTTAACATATTTTTAAAAGCAGATAAATCATCTTGAACATCTATTTTTGCTTGGGCAAATAAAGCCTTTTTAGCTTCGTTACTAATACCTGTTGTGTTAGTTAATTTATTATCAACATAAGTGTTCATAAAATCATTTACATATTGTTGTTCCCAATTAGGATCGCCTTTAAATCTTTTAGCAAAATCATCTTGAAACTGAATAGAAGTATCTACAAAGTCTTGCATTTTATTAAGCTCAGCCGCATCACTATTCCAAAATTCCTGCGCTCTTTTAGTTGCTTTAGCTGTTAATACTCGGTTTGTTCCTTCTCCAATAGCTACAATTTTATTTAAGTACTGACCTTTTTTTCTAGCCTTTGCTAGTCTTTTCTGTGAGTCACCTACTATTTTTTGTATGCCAGGATCTCCTGTTGTTGAAATAGCCATTATGCTTGTACCTCTTTGCTTAGTAGACTAGAAGCTTCTACAGGTTCTTTAGGAATGTCTAGTTGTTCTACACGTTTTTGTATTTCTCTAGGAACTCCTGATGTTTTTAATTTAGGAATAACTTTATCTTTTGCTGCTTCCATAGCTTTTTGCAGCTCGCTTAATTGTTCTGTATCATCCATAGTATCTTCGTCATCATCAATAACAGGCTCATCAATACCCCCGTGTGTAGCTATTGCAATTAACATGTACATTACAGGCTCTAGAAGCATCATAGCTAAGTCAGGATTCCATAGCCCTGCAGAGAACCCTTTATAAATAATAATGTCAGTAAGCTGTCCTATAGGCACGCCTTCTCTCATTAGTTTCATTAAACTATGATATGTTTCAGGTTCTGTTATTTCTAAAAAAACAGTATCTAAAGCAGGCTGTATAGAAGTAAACTGTGGTTTTTGTTCAAAGGGTTGAGGGTTATCTGGATTGTTTGTTAAAGACTGTCCAGGTATAGGCGCACCTGATGTAGCTAAGTGTTCTAGTCCTGCTCTGTCATAAGTTGGTTCGGCCATTTTTATTTTTCCTTTACGATTGTCTTACAATATTTCTATGACTATAAAATGAATTAGCGTCAAATCTATATCCTGATTTAAACATGTTTTGGTCTAGCAAAGGAAAGTTAACACTAAAGTCTCTTGTTGTTTCTGGAGTTGTTATTTCAGAACCTATAAAGTCTGCATCAAAAGAATCAAAGCTAGGTAGTCCTCCTGCTGCCATCTGGTCTTGTTTTTGTTGTTCTGTAGCTTTATCATATGCGTTTTTAACTTTACCTGCTTTCTGAAGTAAACTAGAGCCTTTAGGTTCAGCTGTTTTTGATGCTACATTTATAGATCGTTCTGCAACAGTACCTGTACCAGCACCTAATATTTCTGTTTTAGGTATTAAAATTTCTGTTGATGTTTTTCCTGCAGGATATCCTAAACGTGAAACACCAGTACCTCCTTCTCCTGCACCAAAAAATTTACCTGTTTCTACAGATGCTGTAGGTACACGAACACCTGAAGCTGTTAAACCAGTACCTCCTTCTCCAGCACCTACAGTAGGAGAAAAACCTGTGCTTTGTTTTGCACCTGTTAGTACATTTTTAGCAGCTTGAAAACCTCTATTAAGAAAAGCAGTAGTAGATTGCCCTGCACTATAAGCTGTTTGAGCTACGAACCTAGCTCCGTTAGCTATGGTTGCGGCTATATTGGCTACTATTCCAGAAGTTGCTGCTGCTGTAGTTGTAGTTGCTGCTGCTGTACTTGCTGCTGCTGCTGTACCTGCTGCTGCTGTAGTTCCGGCTGAACCTGCTGCTGCAGTTGTCGCTGCTGCTGTACCTCCTACACCCATCATACCTGCAACAAAGTAAGCTCCAGTAACTATAAGAGCTGCTGCTGCAATAATTTTAAAAGCTTTACTTTTAACTACTTTCTTTAACGTTTTTTTAACTTTTTTACCAAAGCGTTTAATTTCTTTTCTAACTTTTTTAGAAGCTAATAATAAACCGCCTATTCCTATTGCTAATGCTCCAAACATTTTTATCTCCTATTATGTATTATCTGTAGCTACGTTAACTAACGTATCAAATATTTTAGATATATTAGAATTATTTAAGCTATCCCAATACTGTGCAGTTTGCGCGTCATTACTCATAGATGCGGCTAGTAAATGTGTTTTCCTATCTTCAAATTTTTCTCCTGCTTGGAACTCATAAGTAGCCCTGTCTCTTAGTTCTTGCCATAAAAATGACTGAGCTTGTGCCGACATACCAAATAAATTCTGTGCGTTCTGCATGTTAATTTGATTCTGAGCTGCTGTATTAATTGTATTAGCATTTCTACGCCAAGCTACATTAGATTGTTCAACAGCCTGTGCATTAGTAGCGTTCCATTTATTTTTATCGTAAGCAAGTTGTGTGTTAAAAGTATCTACTTGTGTAGCCAGTTGAGCATTAAGTTTATTCTCATCAGAAGATAAACCTCTTGCTTGCATAGCTGCTTGTGTTGAAAGTTGAGTATTAAACTGTTCCATAGAATTTAACTGAGCTGTATTATTTAAATCAACCTGCTGAGCAAGACTAGCCATGAATTGATTTGTTTGATTTTCACTTGTAGAATTAAATTGTTTAGCTACATTTACTGCAGCGTTATTGCTTAACAGTGTTTGTTGTTGCTGTTGAGACGTAAGCATATAAGACTGTTGTGTATTAGTAAGATTAGATATATCCATCTGTAAAAAAGATTGTGCATTTTGAGCTGCAAGTTTAGTACGCTGATCTAGTGTATTTAAATCTAAAGAAGCCATAGCTGTAGCGTTTTGCAAAATTGCTTGCTGCTTGTTATTTAAATTAGTAAGGTTTGCAGTTTGCATAAATTTACTGTTAGCTAACTCTACTTGTTGTTCTGTAGTAAATTTAGTTAAATCCATATTAGCTACCATAGTAGCGTTTTGCATAGCTTTTTGTTGATCTACGTTAAGCTGTGCTAATCCCATTTGCTGAGCTAAGTCTGCATTTTTAATATTCATCTGCATACGTTTATTTAAATTAGCTAACTCAGTTTGTTGAGAAGCGTTTAAATTTTCTGAGCCTGCTTGGTTCTGTGCGCTAAGGTTAGCTAGTCTCATTTGTTGATCAGTATTAAGATTAGCTTTTTTCATATCGTTAGCAAAAGCTGCGTTCTGACTTAAGAACTGTGCGGCTGTTTGATATTCTGCTAATCGTTCTTGCTGTACTGCAGACATGTTTTCTCTAGCTGTTGCATCTTGTATTTGTAAGTTAGCTAAATCTACTTGTGTTGCTGTAGATAAATTCTGAGCGTTTATAGCTTGTTCATTTTGTGCGTTTAGTGTTGCAGCTTGTTGTTGGTTCTGCAAGTTAGCCATGAGTGTTTGTTGTTCTTGTTGGGCGCTTGTAAGAACAGCTTGTTGTTTAAACTCGCTTTGAAGAACAGACATTTGCTGTGCGTTTTGTGCTGTTTGACTTGCTGCTGTTTGTTGATTAGCAAGATTAGCCATACGCCTTTGCATATCCTGAGTAGATTGCGTAAGATTAGCTTGTTGTTGGTTTGATAAGTTTTGTGCTGCTCTTGTTTGTAAAGCTTGTGCATTACTTTGAGCAAGTGGTAAAGCACTTTGAATAATAGCATTAAACAAAGCATCTCTACCTACTGTAGAAACTTCCATGCCTCTGTCTGCTAAGTTTTGATTCATAGCGTCTACTGCAGGCTTAGCCCAAGCAGGAATAGTTCCGCTTTCTAATCCACCAACTAAGGTCTCCATCTGAGAACTTATTAATGCTTCAGTAGGTAAAGCAGCTACTGCTGCCTGTACTTCTACAGGTTGAGAGTCTATCTTAGCCTCTACAGAAGCAGGATTTTCTACAATAGCTGCTGCAATATCTTGAGGTATACTGCCTGTTTGAGCTATCATAGCAGCTGCTGCGCCTGTTCGCTCTGTTCCTTGTACAGTGCTTCTTTGTGCTGCTGCAAAGCCTACAGTGTTAATAATAGTAGTTTCAGTACTTGTTGCTGATGAGCCTGTAATAGCTTCTCTAGTTTGTTTTTCAGCATCAGAGGTAGCAGAAAGCTGTCCGGCTACTCCTGAAACTTGAGGAACGTATGCTCCTGCAGAAATTACAGCGTTAACATTAGCAGCTTTACTTGAATTTATTAAAGCTTGCTCAATTTGAGATGCTTGAGCTTCACCTGATAAAGTTCTTATTTCAGTTACGGTTGCTTTAGCGCCTTCAGATAATTCTCCTGTAGCTGCGTCTACAGCCGTTGGAGTAGTTGCTTGTCCAGCAGCAAAAGTAGATGCAGTTATGTTCCCTTGTTGATCTGTAGTTTCTGCTGCTCCTGTTCCTGATTTTTTAGCTTCGTCTAATCTCATTTTTTGTTGTACAGAAACTGGCATTATATTTCCAGGTGCGCCTGTATCAGCAGCAGTTACTTTACCTGCTGTTATTTTTTCTATATCCCCTGTTTGTGTTTGATTAGGATCAGCGGCAAAATAATTATTTGGGTCTGTATCTTTAAAAGTATTCATAGTTACTGCAGCAGGAAGAGAAGGAAGTACTGTCTCACCTTTTTTCATTTCTTCAGCTGATGTTCTAGCTGCCGTTAATTTAGCTTCAGTAGCATCAGTATAAATATTTCTTGTGTCAGCTGCTTTAGCAGTAGCTACGGCAGTTTCTTTAGGTCTGTCTTGTCCTTTGTTTGCAACAAAACTACTACTACCGCCTCCACCATCAGGATTATTTCTACCGTCTGAGCCTCCGCTAATATCAGGTTCTTCACTAACAACTGTTGAAGGAGCAACATACGGGGAAGAAGCTACTGGGTTGTAAACTGGTGAGGTGTTAGCTGGTGGTATATTTGCTGGAACTCCTGTATCAGCTTCTTCACTTCCAGCCCTGTATTCATTTTGTGGTATTGGAACAGGTACAGGCGTAGGAACAGGACGTTTAGTAGCAGGCAAAGTAACACGTTTAGGTGCTTTAACTTGAGCTTTTTTCCCTTTAGCTTGACCAGAGCTACTCTTTCCGCCTCTAGCTAACTCTACACGGCCACCTGTTCGATAGTCTAATCTTTTCTTTTTATGTCTTTTACGTGCCATATTAATTCCTAATTAGTTTTAACTTCAAAAAGTTTATCAAGTTTTGTTTCTAGTTTATTAAGCATACGGATAACGCGATCCATATTATTTTCTAGTTCTTCTTTAGTAACATAGCCTTTAGCTACTTCTTCTCTAGTTTTATTTAAAAGAACATCTATTCTCTTAACCTCTACAAAGTTCTGTCGAATACTGTAGACTACAGGGGCCATTATAAAAGTAACGATTACGTTCCACATTTCCATATCCATAACTAAGACTCTATTATAAATTTATTATACACTACGCCTTCTATTGTTGGTTTTTCATCATCAATAGAGTAAGTAATATGTCCTGCATCTTTTACTGTTTCAAAGTATTTTGTCATAGAACTATTTACAGGAGACCAGCAAGAACACTTAGCCGCTTTAGTTTTTAAGTATCCAAAAAAAGCTGTAATATAATCTGAACTATAGTTCCAAGAGTAACTGCCTCCTTCATCAGGTCTAGCAACACCTACTCCCATCTGAAATATATCAGCAGTTTTTTCTAGTCTGCCTTCGTGATACTCTACAATATATCCATCTATTTTAGCTACAAAGTTTGTTCCTTCTTCATGCTTAGCTAAACACTTAGCAAGCTTTTCATCTATAGAACTAGAGTCAGTTAAACCAAACTCTTCCCATTTCCAGTTATCCGCTTCACCAGTTTCTCCTTCAATATACTTTAAAGAATACTCAAGACAAGTCTTATAAATAGCTTGGTCTATTTCAGCGTATGTAATTTCTTCAACAGTTGTTGCCATTCTATTTGTTCTCCAGTTCTAAAATTTCTTTGCCGCCTATGTAGTAGCTTTGTTCTTCAGGTCTATAGTGAAAACCTATTTTATTATAAAATTCTTTTGCTTTTATATTAGAACTACTTACCATAAGTTTTATGCATGTTAACTTTTCTTTTTTAATAACTGCTTGTATTAATTTAACAGCTATCTTATTTTTTCTGTGTTCTTTATCAACATACAAATCTTGTATATTAATAGTAGGCAATCCTTCCCATTCAGAAAAAGTTATAAAGTATAAACAAACGCCTACTGTTTTACTTTTAACTTCAGCAACAAACCCTTTAAATAAAGGATTGTTTGAAAAACCATACTTAATTAAACCCGGAATATTTCTTTTGTCTCTCCAGCCTAATCCTGTTTCTAAAGCAAGTTTAGTTAATTTTTCATCTATGCTTATTACGTCTTGTAATTCTATACTTCTAATATTTAACAAAGACATTACTTATTTTTTGTCTAGTATTTTTTATTTTTATAGTTGTTTGTTCTGCTAAAAATTCTATTCTTTCTTTTTCTTTTTTAGGTACGCCTTCTATATAAGGAAGTAACTTATCAAAACAATAACCGTATATCTCTAGCATGTTAATAGTATTTCTTTCAATACATTCTATATAATTAAACACGCTTGCTTGTTCACCTAGTACACCATAATTAAAAGCATCTATAGCTGCAGTAGCTTCTTCTTTAAATAACACATCATGTTTATGGTGCATGTATCTAGGCATAAATATTTTTTTAAGATCTTTTAAAATACCTTTATCTGTTTGTGGTATAGTTTCCCATCTTGAAGGATTGATAATAAAAATATCTAAGGTAACAACACTTTTATTTATTTTATTATTTACATATTTATAATGTTTTTTTAATCTTTTGTGATCTGTAAAAACTCCTTCCCTGCTTAAACATATATCATAAGCATTAATTTTATTTTTACTGGGTAAATCTTTTTCTTTTAGGTTTAAGACTACACCGCTTTTAACTACTAAAGTAGGAGTAAATCTTTCACAATTCTGTAAAGATGTTCCTAGTACGCTTTCAGTATGTTTTTCTTTAGCTACTACCGTATACTCAGTATTAGGCATGTTTTGTTTTAAAGAATTAACTGTTAAATTTGTTAGGTTATTACTTTCTAGTATCAAGACTTTTAGGTCTTTTAGGTCTGACATGTAATACTCTTTTAAAATATTTAAAAAAATTATTTATATTTTTCTCTGGATCTTTTGAAAGATAAGAAATTAATCCAGAGTCTTCAGAAGAAAGCATTCTTTTAAAATCTTCTATTATTGGATAACCGTTTTCAAACAATACAGTATAAATAGCTGTGTAAGTTTTAGGAACTACGTTTTTTCTATCAAACAATTCTACTCGTTTACCTTTTGTTAAAGCTACTAAGCCCATTTCAGAATTGCTAGTACACCCAACAGTTCTTGCTTTATTTAATACTGTATGTCCAGATAAGTTTTTAGGTATTAAACAATCTTTACCGTACTGAGCTTTTAAAAATGACAAGCCAAAAGGAGAAGTTAAAGGATGGGGTTTTAATTTAGCTCCTCGTTCTTTTACAGCCTTTAAAACTTTTACATCATCCGTTATTTCTTCTAGTATATTTGTACCTGCTAAAAAAATTACAAAAGGATACTCTATATCTGTAGTTTGTAGATTATACTTATCAGTATTGTTATTTGCAATATCGTTAAATATATTCTCGCCTTCTTCTGTAATTTCTTTTTCTAAAGAAGACCTTAAAATCTTTTTGCAATACATGTAAGAAGCAGGTTTTAAATACACAAACTTAGTCATAACATCTGTATATACATAACCTCTTATCTTAGGTTCATTTTTAAACTCATACCAAATATCATATTCTAAATTAGTTCCGTGATTACCTTTTTCCGGTAGTAAGTGATGTATAATATCTAGTTGTTTATTTTTTTCTGATCTTCTAATGTTTCCTGATTTAAAAAAATGTGCTATATCATTATTTAAAACATCATTAAAAGCTAAAGTTTCAAGAGCCATTTTTACATTTGCACCTTTTCTTTTCTAAAGCATCCATACGTTCTTCCATTTCTTTAAAGTGTTCTAGCAGTATAGATAATGTTTCTTCTGTTCTTCTGTCTATGTTTTTTAATGCTTCTTTATCTGTCATATCTTAACCTTCTTCCCAAGAATCTCCATCCCAATAACGAGCATTATGCGCGCCTGCTGAACCTACTTCTGTATCAAAAACTGATCCAGTATTTCCTGTAGCAGTTACTCTTACAAATATTGCTGTTGACGTATTAAAAGTTGTAGTAGTATTTACTGACGCATCTGTAGCTGTAGTTTTTGTTGTAGAAAAAGTTGTTGTAGTATTAAAAGTTGTTGTTGTATTAAAAGTTGTTGTAGTAGAAAGAGTTGTTGCGGTGCTTTTACTTGTAGATGTAGCTCTAGTTGTAGCATAAGTTGTTGTAGTATTATAACTTGTTGTAGTAGATTTTGAAGTGCCAAAGGTTGTTGTAGTAGATTTTGAAGTACCGAAGGTTGTTGTAGTAGATTTTGAAGTACCAAAAGTTGTAGTAGTATTTGTTGTTCCACTTGTTGTTGTAGTATGGCTTGTATTACGGAAATTATTTTGTTTACCGTAAGGGCCGGTTACATAGCTAGTTGTAGTGTTAATTGTTGCAGCCGTAGCAGTAGATCTTGTAGTATTATAACTTGTTGTAGTAGATCTTGTAGTATTATAACTTGTTGTAGTAGATCTAGTAGTGTTGTAACTTGTTGTAGTACTATGACTTGTTCCAGTACTTTTAGTTGTATTAAAAGTTGTTGTAGTGTTATAGGTTGTTGTAGTATTAAAAGTTGTTGTAGTGCTTCTAGTTGTTGCAGTAGCTCTAGTTGTGGCTGTAGCAAGTGTTGTATTATAAGTTGTAGTAGTGTTTGTAGTGCCGCCAGTTGATGTAGTTTTAGTTGTTGCAGTATCTCTAGTTGTAGCCCGTATAGCGTCAAAGAAAGTAGTTAAAGAACCATCTGTTTCTAAAACAACAGCATAGTTTACAAATCGTAAATTTCCGTTTGTTACTTTTACTAAAATTGGATCAGGTGTTTCAATCGAATCACCATCCCATACTCTAATACCCATTATCTATTCCTTGTATTATACAACGTACCAAACAAAACCAGTTTTCTTAGCTGACTGATCGCCTGAAGGTGCTGAAGTTACTATTGCAAAGTCTCTAGCGTCTACATCAGTTAAAGCTACTTGAACCATAGTTCCGTTATCGTTTACAACAATTCTATCTGCATCTGCAAGAGTTGTAGAAGTAGCACTTGTATTGCCATCTATAATGTTTAACTCTGCTGCAGTACTTGTCACACCATCTAGGATATTTAACTCTGCGGCTGTAGAGGTAACTCCATCAAGAATGTTTAGTTCTGCGGCAGTTGACGTTACTCCGTCAAGAATATTTAATTCAGCAGCTGTAGAAGTTACTCCGTCTAATATGTTTAGCTCTGCAGTAGTTGACGTAACTCCGTCTAGTATGTTTAACTCTGCGCCAGTTGAAGTGACAGCAGTTGAGTTAAGAACTAATTTGCCGTCGCCGATAGTAACTTTATCGTTAAAAGCAGCTGAGCCTGCGTCTGAACCGTCAAGTGTAAGCATGGTAATATCAGCAGTAGCATCTGTTCCTTTGAATATTATATCACTATCATTAGCAGCTGCATCTATTGTAATGTTTCCTGAGCTTGTTGTTATGTTTATTGCAGCATCCCCTGCTGCTATATCATCTGCTGCACTTGATAGTCCTGCTTGAAAATATGTTTTAAAGGTAGCGGCACTTGTAACTTTCATAGTACCTGCATCATTATGAAGAATACCATCACCATCTGCTACAGCAGTTGTTCCTACTGTTGCTCCACCATCAATAAGATTTAATTCACCTGCTGTGCTTGTCACACCGTCTAAGATGTTAAGTTCTGCGGCAGTTGATGTCACTCCATCTAGGATGTTCAGTTCTGCTGTTGTGCTTGTAACGCCGTCAAGTAAGTTAAGTTCAGTAAAGGTGCTAGTTACACCATCTAAAATGTTAATTTCTGCAGCAGTTGAAGTAACCCCATCAAGTATATTTAATTCTGCTGCGGTACTTGTAACCCCATCAAGTATATTTAATTCTGCTGCGGTACTTGTAACCCCATCAAGTATATTTAATTCTGCTGCTGTGCTTGTTACACCATCAAGTATATTTAATTCTGCTGTAGTTGAGGTAACTCCATCCAGGATATTAATTTCTTCTGGTGTAGAACTAATCTGTGTAGTTGATGCAGCAGCTAGAACTGGAAGAGTACCAGATACATTTGGTAATCCTATTGTTCTATCTCCTGTTGGATCAATTACAGTTAATGTAGTTTCATGGGCATCTGCTGTAGCTCCTTCAAATATAATTGCATTTGAAGCTTCCATAGTAACTGTATCTACTGTAGTAGTTGTTCCTGCTACAGTAAGGTTAGGTACTAATAGTTGTCCTGTACTAGGATTATATCTTAATGCTCCTGTATCGTCTAGTAAAGCATTAGATTCATCATGAAATATTACAGGAAAGTTAGTGTTAGCTGTGCTATCTGTGACTGTAGTTGTAGCAGATAATGTTGCATTTGCTACTGTAGTTCCTGCAATAACACTTGCCAAAGCTGTACCGTTAACTGTAATTGCATCAGCTTCTAAAGTTCCGTCTATGTCTGCATCACCTGATATGTCTAAGGTTGCAGCATCTAGTTCACCACTAATAGTAATATGTCTACCACCAGTAATATCAATATTTGCATCAGCTATAAGAGCTTTACTTGCTATAACAGTTCCGTTTGTTATTCCATCTATAAGATTAATGTCTGCTGCACTAGCTGTAACACCATCCAAAATGTTTAACTCTTCTGTAGTGCTAGTAACACCATCAAGTAAGTTAAGTTCAGTAAAGGTGCTAGTTACCCCGTCAAGAATATTTAATTCTGCTGCGGTACTTGTAACTCCGTCAAGAATGTTAAGTTCTGCTGCGGTGCTTGTAACGCCATCAAGAATGTTTAACTCTGCCGTGGTGCTTGTAACTCCATCAAGAAGATTAAGCTCTGTAAAAGTAGATGTAACTCCGTCTAAAATGTTAAGTTCTGATGCTGTGGAAGTAACACCATCTAATATATTTAGCTCTGCAGCAGTTGACGTAACTGTTGTTCCACCTATAGATAGTGCGTCTGTTTCAAGCGTACCGTCAAAGTCTCCGTCTACAGCATCTATGTTACCTACAAATTCTGTAGCAGTTAATTTGCCTGAACTTGGGTTATAAGTAAATCCTGTATCAGTTTCTAATCCTTGAGTTCCTGTAGCCCCATCAACAAAAACTGGAAATATAGTTTCGTCTGTGCTGTTGTTTGCAGATAATGTAACTGTTGTTGCTAGTGCTGCTGTTCCAGAAGTATCTTGATTAAGAGTACCTATTACAAAGTCTAATGTATTATCACTATCCTCATAAGTTACAGTTATATTTGTTTCAGTATTCGAGCTAACCATAGCTCCTACAGTATCACTAATTGTTTCTGCTAATGTAACACCACCTATTGTAATAGCATCAGCTTCAAGAGTACCATCAATATCTGCGTCACCGCTAATGTCTAAACTTATTGCGTCTACTTCTCCTGCTACTGTTAATACACCGCTTGATAGTGTCATTAAATCAGTGTCTGATGTATGTCCAATAGTTGTTCCGTTAACTATAACATTATCGACTGTTAAAGTTGTTAACGTTCCTAATGAAGTTATATTAGATTGAGCAGCAGTAGTTACAGTAGCCGCTGTTCCAGTTACGTTCCCTGTAACGTTCCCTGCAACGTTTCCTGTAACGTTTCCTGTTAATGGCCCTGCAAAGGCATCAGAAGTTACTGTGCCATCAAAGTAAGCATCTTTAAATTCTAGAGAGCTTGTGCCTAAATCAATATCGTTATCTGTAACAGGAACAATAGCTCCGTCTTGTATGCGTATTTGTTCTACAGCCGCACTCGATACTTCTACATATACTCCCCATCTATTGTTTGTACTATCAGCAACTATCTTATTTAAAAAGTCTATATCGCCTATAGTGTGTATGTTACCGCCTTGCCCCGCAGTACCATCATGTCTATGACCTGTAGAATCTGCGCTGCTTGAAGAGTAAGCAAAAGCGTTTAAGAGTTGGTTGTATTCATTATTAAAAAGAGCAGCGGTGATAGTATCGCCATCAGCTAATGAACTTTGTCTGGTATATGTCTGAGCCATTTTCTATTGTCTCCCTGATGGTCTGTAATTTATATATAGTCCGTTTATTGTGTAAGGAGCGTTTGTGTCCTCACTAAAAATTTTAAAGAAGTTACTGTGTCCACTTCCTTGTATGCTTTGTCTTATTAATGGAGCTTCTGGCGCACCAAATTTAGCTCCTCCGTTAAAAGTAGAAGATCCAAAAATAGCAGGATCATTTGTTTCTAATGAAACATCATTAGGTTGTATTTTATCTGTAGTGTCAAAATCAAACCTAACTCTTAATGTAGGATCTGTTGCTCCTTCTGGTCTTAAAGATACCTTAACGTGATCTATAGTTTTTAAAGTTCCAAAGTCTCCGTAATCAAAGTCTGGTGACTGGTACTCTGCTAATATATTTGTTTCAGTTCCTGAAGGATTAAAAGCACTTCCTGTATCATGATTATAAATATAACCGCTTCTGTCTCCGTGATAAACTTTTTCTTTGCCTGCAAAGTTAAAACCAGAAGTTACAGCAGGAGCTTGTATACCTTTTACTTCTGTCCACTCAAATCCTCTAGCTGTAAGTGTACCTGTAATGCCTTTAGAGTTACCTGTAGATTCTGCAGTACCGCTATAGTAAAGTCTATATTGAGACTTATCTCTAAGAACTACACTTGTAAATTCATAAGTAACAGTGCTTGTTAGTATCTCATTAATAACAGGTTGTATTGCTTTACTAATAGTTCCTAACTCGACATCGCCAATCCTTGCTGTACCCGCAATAGTTCTGAAACCGTCGGGAGCTAAGAATATTAAGTCACCTGCAAACTCTTGTATTGTTTTACCGCTTACACAACCTACGTTTTTGGTAACGGGTACAACAGCTATTGTGCTTGCGTTATTTATGTTTTGTAGTTTATAAATTGAGTTTTTACAGAATACAAATAGTTCATTACGGAAAGATTTAAGTCCTACTACTTGATCGTCTAGTACAATACTACCTGATCCAGAGCTTGTAAAATCATCTATGTCACTTGTACCACTATAAAAAATAGTATTAAGGGCTGTAGCCGCACCTGCAACTACTAAATGTTTATCGTGGATTACACAAAACTTAGGATAGTGTGTACCGCTTACTGTTATTTCTTTTGCAAAATAAGTTCTACTGCTTAATGCATCTCCAGTACCTGTCATTTTA